>ENA-ORRN01002537-ORRN01002537.1-human-gut-metagenome-genome-assembly--contig:-NODE-2537-length-11431-cov-4.482068_pt1 | contig 11431 bp, 10 predicted proteins | sample MGYA00242174_ERZ509132 | MGnify/ENA primary metagenome ERZ509132 (study PRJEB26280, sample SAMEA2338671) | human gut metagenome | biome: human gut; feature: human-associated habitat; material: faeces...
GAAGCCGCTGTCGGGAGCGAAAATGCCCTTGCATGGCACATGCAATTATGTTTATTAAAAACCCGCTGACGTCAAGCATCCGTCGGCGGGTTTTGTTTTTTGCAGCCGCAGCTGAGGTATCAAACAACGCTGAATACCGTTAATGTCCGCTTGTTATTTTGATGCATACATTTTGCCGACTATCCAATTTGACAGCCGACAGGGCAGAAACTTTCCGAGCAGGCAGCAGGCTTTGTATTGCAGCCCGACGGAGCGAAGCGGCTTCGGGTTGTGTTTGCGGGACACCGAATACATGCACCGCGCGATAACATCGGGGGACATGCCGTTCTGCTCATCGCGTTCCATTGTTGCAACGGATTTCGAAAGAGCAGCATAATCGGAGCTGCCCGCATTCGATTTTGTTCTTGCAGCAGTAAAACCTGTTTTTATATCGCCGGGCATGATTGCCGCAACGCGAACCCCGTACGGACGCACTTCGTTGGCCGTTGCAAGCACAAGCGAATTCAGTGCAGCTTTTGATGCCGAGTAATATGCCTGAAAAGGTATGGACACCATTCCCGCAACCGAGCTTGTTACGATTATCATACCGCTCCCCTGCCTGCGCATTTCGGGCAATGCCGCACGTATGCAGTTGGAAGTGCCGAAAAAGTTAACGTCAAATTGGCGTTTTGCATCCGCATAGGCTGTGAACTCAACCGCACCGGAAATTCCGAACCCGGCATTGCAGACAAGAACGTCAAGCCTTCCCTCACGGCTGACAACGGTTTTAATCGCATTGCGGACGGCAGCCTCATCCGTAACATCGGCGCAAATGCTCTCAATTCCTTCTTCCGGGCACGGACGGCGGCTCAACCCGTACACTCTGTCTCCCTTGGCGAAGAACAGTTTTGCGGCAGCAAGCCCGATTCCGCCCGAAGCACCGGTGATAAGTACGATCCTTTTCGGTTTATCAGTCATTTTTTACAATTCTCTCAATAATATCGAGAGCCTCGTCAAGTATAGTTTCGGTATGATTTGCCATATAGCTCGTGCGGAGCAGACTCTCTCCCGGAGGCGTTGCGGGCGGCAGAACCGGGTTCACATAAACACCCGCATCAAACAATTCCTTTGCCTTGCGAAGTGTGCGCATTTCATCATAGGTATAGATGGGGATAATCGGCGTTATGCTGTCGCGTATGGCAATGCCGCGTTCCAGCAACCCTTTGCGCATATATGCCGCAAGTTCAACAAGCCTCTTGGGCATTTCGGGATGACTGCGGAGAATATGCAGTGCCTCAATCGCCGTTGCACAGTTTGCGGGCGGAATGCTTGCGCAGAAGATGAACGGACGCGAGGCATGACGAACATAGTTCACAACGCGCTTATCGCCCGCCATATAGCCGCCGAGAGAAGCGAGTGACTTGCTGAATGTGCCCATTATGATATCAACCTTATCGGTCAGACCGAAATAATCTGCCGTACCTCTGCCGCCGTTTCCGATAACGCCGAGACCGTGAGCATCGTCAACCATAACGCGCGCTTTGTATTTTTGCGCAAGCTCAACAATTTCGGGCAGCTTGCATATATCGCCGCCCATGCTGAACACGCCGTCTGTCACAATAAGCTTGCCCGATTCAAGCGGAACACTCTGAAGCGCAGTCTCAAGGTGTGCCATATCGCTGTGGTTGAAGCGAATCGTCTTTGCGTAGCTCAGTTTGCAGCCGTCATAAATGCTTGCATGATTCTCCTTATCGCAGAAAATGTAATCGCCTCGACCCGCAATCGCACTGATGATGCCCAAATTGCTTTGGAAACCCGTTGAGAATGTCATAACATCTTCTTTGTTCAAAAAATCAGCAAGCTCCGACTCAAGCTGAACATGCAAATCAAGCGTGCCGTTCAAAAAACGCGAACCTGAACAGCCCGATCCGTATTTTTCGAGTGCACTCACGCCCGCCGCAATAACGTCGGGATTGGAAGTCAGCCCAAGGTAGTTGTTTGAACCGAGCATTATGCGCCGCGAACCCTCCATGATGACTTCCGGAGCCTGTTTCGATTCGATTTGGTGGAAATAGGGATAAACGTTTTCGGCTGTTGCCTTCTCGACTATCTCAACCCTGCATTTGTCAAATAAATCCATATAAATCTCCAATAAATGCGGCAGTCCGCGCACCCGGATGAAAAATAAATATGGCTGCGCTTTCCGCCTTGGTATATACCTTTCAAGTTTAATACATTTTTTAAGAAAAGTCAAGGCATTTAAAGAAAAAACTTAGTTTGTTACGAACTGCAATAATTAAGTGGAACTTGCTAACGGTCCGCTCCTGTGCTAAAATTGAAACATCATATCAACTCGGAGAAATCAATGCAAAACGAACCGGAATATGAACTGATTAAAAGCAGCCGAAAAACACTTGCTGCCGAAATCAAGCAGGGTCGGCTTATCATTCGCGCCCCGCATCAGGCAGCAGATGATGATATCAGGCGATTCATCCAAAAAAACAGGCAATGGATTGAGACCCATCTTGCAAAATCACGTTCCCGTGAAGCAGCTGCGGAAAGCATCCCGAAACTGACGCCCGAAGAGCTTCATAACCTTGCTCAACAAGCTCTGAAAGTGATTCCCGCGCGCGCTGCGTACTATGCTCCGCTCATCGGCGTTACATACGGGCGAATAACGATTCGAAGCCAAACCTCCCGCTGGGGAAGCTGCAGCAGCAAAGGCAATCTGAATTTCAACTGCCTTTTAATGCTTGCCCCGCCGGAGGTTTTGGACAGCGTTGTTGTTCATGAACTTTGTCACCGCAGGGAAATGAACCACTCGCAAAAATTCTATGCCGAAGTCCTTCGTGTTTTTCCAACCTATCGCACACAGGAAAAATGGCTCAAAGAACACGGCGGCGAACTGCTGAAGCGGCTCCGTGACTGACATGATTTTATTTTATAAAATACCAGTTTTTTATGTTCCGCAGCAAAGCCGGTTCGCGCATCGTTCCGATTTCCTGAAGCTTTGCGGAGTACACAACGCTGTTCAGGCGGAAATAAAGCACAATGAACGGAAGCTCATCGGCAAAAGCGGTTTGCAGCTCATATGCGGCATTGCGAAGGGATTCCTCATCCGCAGCAGCGTTCATTTTGTTAAGTGCGGCCGAAACCCCGGAATATAAGCCTGCATTGTAATGCCCGAAATTGTTCTTCCCGTTTACACTGAGATAAGGTTCAAGGTCATTGCTTTGCGCAAGGTTAAAGCCGCATAATGCAAGATCCCAATCGCCCGCCGCAAGCGCGGTCATGTATTCGCTGTCCGCGCTGCCGTATGAATGTGCAGCGGTCACAACCTTCACCGTTATGCCGACGGCCGCAAGCTGTTCGGCAATCATGCCCGCCGCCTCGCTTCGAACGGTGTTTTCGGTTGTGCCGCTTGTTAAGAGCGTAAGCTCAATCGGGCTTCCGTTCAGAGTTCTCCGCCCGTCCGCACCGACGCGGCTGCCGAGTTCATCGAGAATTGCATTTGCGCTGTTCAGGTTAAAGTCATATTGAACGGCGTTGCTGTTATACAGCCATGAATCCGGCGGCACAGGAACATCGGCAGCACGAGCCCTGTTCATGTAAGCGTTTGTTATCAGCTTGGTTCTGTTCAGTGCATGTGCAATTGCACGGCGGAACTCAACGCGTGACACGAATGCGCGGTTATGATTCACAAGCATGACTTCCATGTTTTGAGTCATCATATCCGTAACAACGGTTTTTCCCGCCTCGCTGTATTGTCCGACGGTCAGAAGCGCAGTGGGCACAAAATTAAGCTGCCCCGCACCGTAGGAGGCAAGCGCGGTTGCGTTTGATTCTCTTGCGTGAAATTCGACAGTATCGATATACGGCGGCCTGTCCCACCATTCCTCGTTGGATTTTAACGTTATCTTTGTGTTTGAAACGTAGCTTGCACGATATGCGCCCGTCCCGGTGAACGGTTCGGCATTCTCATGTATTATCGGGAAGCTGAGCGAATAAAGCTCACCGATGCCCGCAGAATTCATCGTTACGCGCAGTGTTGTCGCGTCTATCATTTCAATTCGATTGATGCTTGAAAGCGCAGAAGCATAGTACGATTCGGAACCGAGAGTGTAAAGCTGATTAAATGTATACACAACATCACCCGCGGTCAATATGTCCCCCGAATGCCATTTAACGTTTTCGCGCAGGTTAATAATCCACGAATTTGCATTTTCTTCATCCGCGCTCCAGTTAATGGCAAGCGACGGAATGAGTCTGTTGCTTTCGTCAATGCCGATAAGGCTCTCGAAAACAAGTGAATAGAGCCCGAGTGCTTCCTCCGTTGTTGCTATCAGCGGATTATAATTCAGATTATCTTTATTCAGGTTGCGCGGCATGGGGAGTTTCAGCGATCCGCCCTGCTGCGGAACGGGTTCCGATGTTTGCGGCGCCGCAGATTGCGGCAGATTCGTCTGAATCGCATCGCCGCTGCCGCGCTTTCCGCATGCAGTACAGAAAAGCACCAAGACGGCAAGCAGAACGGCTCCTGCTTTTAACAAAACCCGCCTTGCAGGTTCGACCCTATTCACGTCCCGCTTCATGTTCGCTTTCGCGCAGAAATTGGTATTTTTCATATGCATCTTTAACCTTTTTAACATAATTTTCTGTTTCCTCGTACGGAATGGTGAGATTTTTCCCGTCATAGTATTTCGGGTCGTCAAGCCAACGGTTCACGGCGCTGTGACCTGCATTGTATGCAGCGGCGGCAAGCTCAACATCCCCATTGTATTTTTCCAAAAGAAATGAAAGCAGCCAGCAGCCCAAATCAATATTGTAATCCGGTTCGAATATTCTGCTTTCGTCATACTCTTTCCCCTGCCGCCATGCGATCCATTCGCCCGTTTCGGGCATGATCTGCATCAATCCCTGTGCGCCCGCACCCGATACGGCATCCGGAGTAAAAAAGCTTTCCGTTCTTATGACCGCAAATACAAGGCAGGGATCGAGATCATATTTTTCGCACGCGCGTCGAACCTCTGCTTCATATTCCATCGGATAAGAAAAATGTCTCCGCACAGGTTTTTGGAACACAGCTGCGACCGCAAGCGCAATGCAGCAGCCCGCAAAAATGATCCAAAGCCCGTTCCTGCCGCCGTTCTTCCGGTTGCCGGTATTTTTGCGTGTATTTTTTCTTTTTGCAGCTTTTTTCGCCATATTCTCCGCCCCCATATGCATCTTTATTTCTGCGGGAGCGTTTTATGCCTCGCAGGACGGCTGTGCATTATTTTCCGCCGCATTTTTTTGCAATGTTCCGATAAGCTCATCAACCCGCAAATGCAGCTCGGCCTCGGTCGTATCGTTTTCGATTATGTAATCCGCATAGCGTTTTTTCTTCCATTGCGGCATCTGCGCCGCAATTCTTGCACGCGCCTCGCGCCTCGACAGCCCGTCACGCTTCATTATACGGGCATAACGTGTTTCAATATTCGCCGTCACAAGAATCACGCTGTCGCATCTTTTATGCAGCCCGCTTTCGATAAGCAGCGGCACATCAAGCACCACTCCCGGACAATCCGGAAGCTGTTTCGCCGTCTCCGCCTGTTCGAGCAGGCTTTCAATCACGGCAGGATGAACAATATCATTCAGAAGCTCCACACGACTCTTTTTCTCGGCTGCAATTCGTTCCGCTGAAGCATTTGCCGCATTGCCCGGGCAGGTTTTATCCTGCACTTCGTTTTTCTTTTCGCCGAAAACGCATTCTGAAAGCTTTTTTCGGTCTATATTACCCGATTCATCCAGTATGCCCTCGCCGAACGCATCCGTAAGCTTCCTTAAGACTTTTTCCGTTTGAATCACATCATGCGCCGTTTTATCCGCATCAACGATAAAAAAACCGCGCTCAGCCAGCATTGCCGAAACGGTGGATTTGCCCGCCGCCATGCTTCCCGTAAGCCCAAGCAGCGGAATACGCTTGTTTTCGGCAATGATTTTTGCGTCAAAACCATTTGTTCTTTCGCTGTACATAGAGTCGGTTCCTTCCTCCGTTTCTTTATGATAATGCTTTACTTTGTATCAAACCAGCTGTGTCCGCACTCAACATCCGCTTTGAGCGGCACGCGAAGCTTTACAACATTGCTCATGCAGTCTGAAAGCAAAGCTTTCACGCGCTCCGTCTCCTCCTCCGGTGTATCTATAATCAGCTCATCGTGAATCTGGAGTATCAGCCGTGCGCGGAGTCCCTGTTCCTTAAGACTGTTTGCAACCTTCACCATTGCGGCTTTAATTATATCTGCCGCCGAACCCTGAATCGGCATATTCATCGCTACGCGCTCACCGAAACTTCGCGTGTTGTGGTTTGAAGATACGATTTCGGGAAGCTCGCGCCTTCTGCCCATAATGGTCACGGCATAACCTTTTTCCCTGCCGTTTTCAACCGCAGCTTTCATATAGTTTCGCACTCCCGTGCAGCGGTCAAGGTACTTTTCAATGTATTCCGAAGCTTTCTTCGGCGAAATATCCAATTGTTCGGAGAGGCCGTATGCGCTTATGCCGTACACAATGCCGAAATTGACAGCCTTTGCCGCAGAACGCATTTCACGCGTCACATCGTCCTTAGGGACGCCGAAAACCTCCGCCGCGGTGCGTGTGTGGATATCATCCCCGTCGTTGAATGCGGCAATCAAAGCCTCATCCCCGCTTATGTGCGCAAGCACGCGCAATTCTATCTGCGAATAGTCCGCCCCGACAAGAACACAGCCCGGGCTTGCAACAAAAGCGCGGCGGATTTCGCGTCCAAGCTCCGTGCGGACCGGAATGTTCTGCAAATTCGGCTCCTGACTTGAAATACGTCCCGTTGCGGTAACATTCTGGTTCAGGGTTGTGCGGATTCGTCCGTCCGAACCGATTTTTTGGAGCATTGCATCTATGAACGTTGATTTGAGTTTTGTCAGGAATCTGTACTCAAGCACCTTGCCCACGATAGGATGCATGGTCTTCAGCCCTTCAAGCACCTCACTGTCGGTCGAATATCCCGTTTTTGTTTTCTTTCGCGGCGGAAGGCTGAGTTTTTCAAACAATACCACGGAAAGCTGCTTCGGCGAAAGAATGTTGAAGCTTTCCCCCGCAAGCTCGTGAATTTCTTTCGCAAGCTCTTCGGAACGCGCCGCCATGGTTTCGCCGAGAGAAGCCAAAACCTCCCTGTCGAGCATGAACCCCGCGCTCTCCATATCAAACAGCACATGTTCAAGCGGCAGTTCAACATTCCGATACAACTCCGTCATGCCGCTGCGTTCAAGCATTTGTTCCAGTTTCGGTTTCAAAACGATAAGCGCAGCCGCTCCGCGCTCACCGATACCGCTCTCCTCGGCAAGCACATCAAGTGTTTTTGCGGGATGCAGTGCGTTAAGCAGGTAATCCGCAAGCATGGCATCGAAAATTTCACCGTTGAGCGCAACACCGAACGGCGCAAGGATATGCCGTTTTGATTTGGCATCAAATACGGTTTTTTTGATTTTTTCCGACTCAAAGACGGGCTTAAGTGCGCAGAGAACCTGTTCGGGCAGCAATGCCGCACTGAACAGATCTCCTCCGACCGAGGCATTGAAAAGCACTGTGCCTTCTCCCGTTATTGCAGCGACCGTGACACTCTGTTCACAAATATCGAATGCTGTTTCAGTGCATTGCAGAAGCGTATCAACGCAGGCCTGCAGCTCTTCATCACTTTTGACATCGCGGAGATCGAAGTCGGCAGTTCGAACCTCGGCAGCATTTTTCCCGTTTGGTTCAGGCATGTTTGCTGCATTTTGATTCTGCGTGCCTGCAAGTTCACGCACGCGTTTAAGGACGGCGCGAAGTTCAAGCTTTGTCAGCTCCGCCGTGCCGTTTGCAAGCAGAGCGGGATTGAACCTGCAATCCTCCACACTCTCGCTCACGGGAGCATCGGTGTTTATTGTTCCGAGTTCATAGCTCATCCTTGCGGACTCCGCACCGTCAAGCAGCTTCTGCCGCAATGCGCCTTTTTCATTTTCCGCATTTTCAAGCACGGATTCCATCGTACCGTATTTTGAAAGCAGCTTCAGCGCGGTCTTTTCGCCGACGCCCTTAATTCCGGGCAGATTGTCCGAATTGTCGCCCATTAAGCCTTTGAGATCAACCATGCGTGCAGGTTCAAGTCCGTATTCGGCAAAAAGGGTTTCTTTATCGTATTCAACGGTTTCGGTGATGCCCTTTTTCGTCATCAGAACGTGCACATTATCAGTAATAAGCTGCAAAGCATCCCTATCCCCGGTCACAAGCAGAGAATCAACGCCCTCCTTCTGCGCCCGACGGGAAAATGTGCCGAGAATATCATCCGCCTCAAAGCGTTCGCATTCAATAACGGCAATGCCCATTTTTTTCAGCAATTCCTGCAAGAGCGGAAACTGCGTGCGGAGATCGTCCGGAGTTTCCCTTCTGCCGGCTTTATAATCGGCATATTTTTCATGTCGAAAGGTTTTTATCGGCATGTCAAACGCAACAAGCAGGTAATCCGGCCGCATATCAACAAGCTTCAGCAGCATCGAAAGGAAGCCGTGCAGTGCGCCCGTCGGCGTACCCGCTTTGTTGGTCATGTTAGGAAGCGCGTAATACGCTCTGTGCATCAGTGAGTTGCCGTCAATTGCAATAAGTTTCATTTTGTGTTATCTCCGTTGTTATCCATTGTTCGGTCGTTCCTTCCGGCACAGGTTTATGCGCCGAAAATTTTCAGCAAGGCAAAGAGTGCGATGCTGACCGCGACGCTCAGAAGCGTTCCGTAAAGATAGTATTCCGCAAAGGAGCGATCTTCAAAGTCTTTGAATCTGACTATCGATTTCGCGGTGAAAACAAGCGCAACAGCGGAATACTGCCCGAGCAGGAGCATGCAAATTATTATAAACCGTTCTAATGAACCGATGCATCCGCCGTGCTTCAGGCGTGTTTTCACCTTTTCATCAGGTTTTTCGGTTACAAGCACCTTTTGAACAAAAACATTTGCGGGCTTCAGCACGGCAAGCAGCATCGTCAGTATGCTGAGCATTGCAAAGCCGTCAATGCCAACGAGGGCTTTTATATCGTTTTGCAAAAATTCTATTCCGCGCCCCTCACCGTAAAATGCCGAAGCAAACGATACAGCAAGGATTATCGAAAGGTGCAGTGCCTGATCGATAAGATATGCGGCTCTGTCCTGTTTCACGGTCAAACTGCCGCGCTTTGCGGCACCGTTTAAAATCAGCTGCTTCACAATGTCAATCACCGCATGTGTCACGGCACAGGCAGCAACCGCATATAAGTATGCATTCGAATAACACAGCAGCAGCGTTGAAAACATCACTGCCGCATAAATCCCTGCATGAATCAAAACATACAGTGTGTTCCTGCTCTTCAGTTTTGCAAGGCACTGCGGTTGAAAATAATAATCTCCGAGCATATGCGCAAGCATCAAAAGTGTGTATTCCTTCATCGATTCATCCTCTGCTGTCGTGTTAAAATTTCAGGTTAAAACGGTTCTATCGGCACATTCCTTATCACCGTTCTCCGCATGCTCACCGTCGGTTTTCAGTTCCGAAAGCAAAGCTTCCGCAGCGATCAGGCCTTCGGCATACTCCCTTGCGTTTGAAACGGAAAGACTGATATTGAACGTGCTCTGTGTTATTCCGAGCCGCTTTGCAAGCTCTGTTTGGGTTTGTGCAGCGTTTGTGACCGCATTTCGAACATACATCGCTGCCGCCTCGTTCTGCCGTTTTGTTCTCTCCCGTCGCAATGCGGACAGGAGCAGCAAAACGGTATTCACGCCGGTTTCAAGCTCCTTCCGCCGCGCATTCCGCTCGCATTCCGAACATTCCGCACCTCCGGCGTCAAGCAGAATTCTTGAATATGCTCTGCCGCGGTTTTCGGCTTTCCTGAGCAAATTCATTCCGTGCCGCGCACGGTAAAACGCTTCTCCGTCCGCCCCAATCGCCGCTTCCCTTCGGATCTGTGTTGCCATTCCGCCGAAACCGATTGCAATTCTTATGCGAACCGGGAACATTTCGTCGATTATCCTGTCGGCAACAAAAATCGGGTCCGCACCTTTTTCCGCAAACAGAAGCCCTTGGAACTCATCACCGAGTGTTATCAAAAAATCTGCCGCAATATGCGCCGCATGTTCGGCATTGACGGAAGAAAGTATCGATTGCAGCTTTTTCTGCACATCGTAACGATCTTGTTCGTGCCGCGAGTCGATAATATCTCCGATCAGCGCAAAATAATGCCGCTCACTGTTCATTTCACCCGGGTTGTGCATAAAACCTCCGCAAAATATACTTATAATATTGTACCACATTTTGCACCCCGGTTCAATCCGATTATTGACGATTTCGTGAATTTATCGGTGGGTTACCGTTTGTTTTGCATTCATTATGACTAAAAAGCCTGCATTTTTTCAAATTCAAATGCAAGCTTCTCTTACACATAAAGTCATCGTATCCGTTAATCTGTCGTTATGTTAATCGTCTTTGCATGGGCAATCAAATCGAGAACTGCAATCCGCTTCACCGTGCCATTGACACAATGTATAACCACAGTTTTTTCTCTTCTTTCAGTTGCTCTGCATTGCCTGCACCACGACTGTGGAACGGTTCCATTATACCTATAGCCAAATTCTTCTTCAATTTCACTGTGACCGAATGCGATTTTTCCGCAATGCGGGCATTCTGCATATTCACCGTTAGGCATTGTGTATTTCTCCCAAATCTACTGCTTTTTTATTTAAAAATCCTGTTAAGGATCCCGTTCTCCATATCGGTTATATTATAAAGATTTTCAAGAACAATGAATGTCTCCTCCAAATTCCGTTTTGCATCCTTCCATCCTGCACCGTCCGTTATCCAAACAAACTCAAAATTCGGGATTTCTTTTGCCTCTTCGGCAATCATTTTATAGCTTCGTGCAGTTTCGTTCAGCTTCGAACCGGACGATGCGTAGAAATTCGTTTCGATAACAAAAATCTTACTCTTGGTCTTCACAACAAAGTCCCAACGTTTGGTGGAAGTGCCTTTTGCAGAAACAGCAGAAAGATCTATGTTCCATTTGTTTTCAATCTCCGTCAAATACATTTCTTTATAATACTCTACGCACGCATTTTTCAAATGCTCCTCGACCAAGGCCTCCATTTGATGGCCGCCTCGGTTTTTTCTGCCGTTTGAACCTATCCCCACTTCGACACCCGTTACATAATCATACAAACTGCTGACAATGTGATTGCTTAGCATATCGAAAAGTCCAGTTTTCCGCATAAAGTACTTGTATTGTTCAACGGTCTGCATCATTTTGTTGAACCTGTAATTGACAGCGCCGTTTGAATCCTGACAGAATATTTCATTCTCACGAACTGCAAGCAAAATAGGGACCGCTTTTAAGCACTCCGGATATCTGTTAAGCAGTGACTCGAATTCCGTTTCTATAT
>ENA-ORRN01002548-ORRN01002548.1-human-gut-metagenome-genome-assembly--contig:-NODE-2548-length-11396-cov-2.453928_pt1 | contig 11396 bp, 10 predicted proteins | sample MGYA00242174_ERZ509132 | MGnify/ENA primary metagenome ERZ509132 (study PRJEB26280, sample SAMEA2338671) | human gut metagenome | biome: human gut; feature: human-associated habitat; material: faeces...
GGAGCAGGAGCAGCGCCGCCGCCGTCAAATGCTGACAGCAAAAACCTACTGTTAAAAATCAAAAAGGAGTAAATCACTATGAAAGAACTTATTGAAAGAATGGCAGAAATCCGCAGCCGCAAGGTAGAACTGCGCGGCGTACTGGAAACTGACGCAAAAGCAGACCTCGACGCTATCGAAAAGGAGCTCCGCGAGCTTGACGAGGAATATACCAACCTCGAAAAGAGAAAAGCGGTTATCGAGGGTATCGGAGCGGGCACCGTTCCCGTAAATGAAGTGCCTAACCCTATCAACAATCGCTCTGCGGACAACTTCGACCAGGACAAGGAGTATCGCTCCGCCTGGCTCAAGCACGTTAGAGGGCTTGACCTTACCGAAAATGAACAGCGAGCGCTCACTACTGGCACCTCCTCCGCGGGCGCAGTTATTCCGACCGTAACGCAGAATAAAATCATTGAAAAGGTCAACCAGTATTGCCCGCTGCTCGACAAAATCGACCTTTTACGCGTCCCTGGCGGCGTAAAGGTGCCCGCAGAAGGAACTACCGCAGACGCAGCGGTACATACCGAGGGCGCAACCATTACCGCAGACGGCGACACTCTCTCGAGCGTTACGCTTTCCGCCTACGAGGTTACAAAGCTCGTTACTATTTCAAAGTCCGTCGAGAAAATGGCGATTGACGCTTTCGAGTCCTGGCTCGTTAATAAAATTGCCCGCAAGATTGCCGAGAAAATCGGTAAGCTGATTATTTTCGGCACGGGCACCAACGAGGCGCAGGGTATCAATGTCATTACCTGGAGCGCTACAAACTCCGTAACGGTTGGAAAAACCGCCTCTCTTTCTGCCGCAAACGTGCAGGGCGCCGTTGCGCTGCTTAACGGCGGATATGACAACGGCGCGGAGTGGCTTATGTCGAAATCGACTTTCTTTACCGACTTCCACCCGCTTATGAACAACTCAAAGGACAATATCGTTACCGAGGACAACGGAGTATACCGCGTTATGGGCTACCCCGTGAACTTCGACGACCGTATGACCGCGCACGAGGCTATCCTCGGCAACCTTTACAGAGGCTACCTCGCCAATGGATTTCAGGTTGCCTATAGTAATCAGGCATTTGAGTATTGGTTTCTGCTGCATTTCAATATCTACCGTGGCTATATCGGTAATATGCCCGAGGATATTACTGTTACCTCGCAGTTTGTAACCCGCGAGAACGCCTACGACTTCCTCGGCTGCGCTATGTTCGACGGCAAGGTGCAGGCGACCGAGGCTTTCGTTAAAATCGTAAAGGCTACGGCTTAACGGAGGGCTGAACAATGGCGGATATTTCAATGCAGTACGTAGCGGGTATTCGCCAGTATCTACGCATTAACCATACACGTTTTGACGCGGAAATTACCGACCTAATAGGAGCGGCAAGAGCCGACCTCCTATTAGGCGGTATCTCCGAAAAGAAAGTAAACGACGAAAGCGACGCACTTATAAAGCGGGCTATCGTCGTTTATGTCAAGGCGGAGTTTGGACTCGATAACGCAGACGGCGACAAGTACCGCGAGAGCTACGGTATGCTCAAGCGGCATTTAATGCTTTCGAGTGAATATACCGAGGAGGCGTAGTTATGTTATGGCGAGAAATCGGGTATTTGTGCTCGGAAAAAGAAACGCTCGACTCTCTCGGAAAACCTTTTAAGACTTTCGAGAAAAAAGAGGTTTTCTGCAATGAAAAGGGCGTTAAGCGAAACGAATTTTACCAGGCACAAGCCCAGGGCTACCGCCCCGAGCTTTGCGTAGAAATTAAGGCTTGCGACTATGCGCGAGAGGGACACTTTGAGTATGACGGGACAATGTACCGCGTTATCCGCACATATCCCGTAAAAAACGAGTGCCTCGAGCTTATATGTCAAGCCCTGGTTGCGGACGATTGACGCAGAGAGGAGGCGTTGCCTATGGCAGCAAATACAACGGCGCTTATTAAAACTCTGCGGGAGCGGGTTAATAAAATCCTCACGACCTATTACGAGGAGGCACCGTCGAAAGACGCAGTATTTCCGTATGCGGTCATTAACGGAGTTAATATTATTGACCTCGCCGCGGGCGACCTTGCCTCTTTCTATCTCGATATATGGGTAGACGAGAAACAGCCGACCGCGACCGAGCAGCTCGAGAGCTTATGCGACACACTCCGTAATGAGCTTACGGGTGCCGTAATTGCCGAAAGCGGCGTTTTCGCCGCGCATATCGGCTTTGACAATCAAAACGCTATTGCCGACAGCGAATACGATATAGCGCATAGGCGTTTATCTATGTCGGCTCGAACTTTTTACAATTAGGAGGCAATAAAGATATGATTACCAATCTTACTACAAAGCAGATTGAGTCAATCCAAATCGACGAGGGCGTTATTTTCCTCAATTACGGGGAAACCGACGAGCGGCTGCTCGCTCCCACCAGGGGCGGCGGAGAATTTGCCGCTACCGTTACCGTCCGCGATATTGAATTTGACGGACGACACGGAAAGACAACTGGTACACAGGTTATCGAGGAGCAGGGCGCGTCCCTCAAGGTAACTACCCTTTGTATGAGCCAGGAAAACCTCGCGCTTGCAATTCCGACTTGCACGATTGCGGCGGACGACGGAAAGACCATTAAAAACCCGCCTACGGGAGTTATCGGAGCGGATAAGTACCTTAAAAACGTTACTATGTTCGCTAAAACAATCGGCGGCAAGTATAAAAAAATCGCGATTTACAACGCTATGCACGAAACGGGCTTTAATGTTAAGGCGGTGCAAAAAGCGGAGGGCGAGCTCGCGCTCGAGTTTTTGGCGCACTACAAGCATAGCGACCTCGACGGCGACTTGTGGGCGGTTACGGAGATTGCACAAGCTCCTGATATGAGCGAAAAGACAGCGCAGACTCAAGCCGCAGACGGCGCAGGAAAAGCCGTAAGCAAGTAATAATCGAATTTAAGGAGGAGCCAAACAATGCTTACAATCGGAACTATGCCTATTATGCTTAAAATCGTAGGAAAGCTCGATATTAAGCCTATTATCCCTATGCTGAAAAACCTTGATATTTTCGAGGAGCCGAAAGACGCAGAGGACGCAAAAGACGCTCTCAAGAAACTTTCAAAAGAAAAGGTTGGCGTGCTTGCTTGCGAGGTGCTCGCAGAAATTACACCGCAGCTCGGCAAGATTGCCGACGACCTCCCGCCGCTTGTAGCTGCATATAAGGGTATCAGCGTCGCAGAGGCGCAGAAACTCGACGCAGCGGAGGTTATTAACGAGCTCGTCAATGACGAGGGCGTGAGAAGTTTTTTCAAGCGTGCCTTGCGGAAAAAAGCAGGGCAAGAAACCTAACACTCTTACACAAATATTATGACTGGCAGCTTATCGAGAGTCTACCGCTTGCGGCTCTCGGTGGGCTGCTTTCTTTTGCAACCGAGGAGGAAAAACGGCTCGAAAAAGCTGAACAGGAAAAAAGGCTATTCCCCCTATGGCTTGCAAATTATGCCCTTGCAAAGCTGCAAGGCTCGGAGGCTATGGACTACGAAACGTTTATAAATCAAACGTTTTCGGAAGTGCCGCCGCCCGCACCGAAAAAGAAAAAGTCAGCGGACGACATAACGGCGGAGTTTGCACCGATAATCGAGGCTGACAGACGGAAAGGAGGCTAACCTATGGCAAGTATTTTTTCGGTTTTCGGAGAAATCCTTATCGACAATACAAACGCCGATAAAAGCATAGACAGCACCACCGAAAAGGCAGAAAAAAGCAGCTCAAAGGTGGGCTCCGCGTTTTCGTCTATCGCAAAAGGCGCGGCTGCCGTTGGCACCGCAGTTGTTGCAGGTGCTACGGCAATAGGCGGCGCTGCTTACAAAATAGCGACAAGCACAGCTGAACAAGCGGACTATATCGACAAGTTGTCGGAAAGAACGGGCATAAACCGAGAGGAGCTACAACGTTGGAAACACGCCGCCGACCAAAGCGGCGTTAGCGTAGACTCATTCAAAAACGGAATTAAGAAAATGTCGGACGTGATAGACGACGCAAATAACGGCTCAAAAACCGCGAGCACCTCATTATCAAGACTCGGATTATCCCTTGACGACTTAAATAAAATGTCTACCGAGGAGAAGTTTAACACTATTACCGCCGCGCTTGCGGATATGGAGCAAGGAGCAGAGCGTAACGCCCTCGGGAACGACTTGCTCGGAAAAAGCTATACAGAAATGCTCCCGCTGCTCAACGCAGGCTCCGAGGGTATGGAGGCTCTAAAGAAAGAGGCGGACGACCTCGGTATAGTTATGTCGGAGGACACCGTAAAAGCGGGTGTTGTACTCGGTGATACGATTGCAAATGTTAAGGACGCTTTCGGAGGATTGTTAAACAGAATAGGGGCGGCTGCTATTCCGCTTATACAACAAATTGCCGATATGATAATAGCGGGTTTACCAAAAATACAAGCCTTGTTTGGTAAATTAGTACCCGTAATATCAAGTGTTTTCGAGCGACTTTTGCCCCCGCTGTTTGAGCTGATACAAACTCTGTTCCCCGTGCTTATGGACTTAATAAGCTCGCTGCTGCCGCCGATTGAGTCTATTATTACGGCTATTCTGCCCGTAATAATCAATCTCATACAGCAGCTCGTACCGTTTTTAATTCAAATAGTACAACAGATTTTGCCTATTGTCGTACAGCTCATAGAGGGGCTTATGCCTTTAATAACGGAAATCCTTAACACGGTATTACCCGTTATTATTCAGCTATTACAAGCGCTCTTGCCGCCTCTCATTGAGATTATACAAGCGGTGCTCCCCGTAATAATTGAGCTTATACAGCTATTGCTCCCTCCGATTTTGCAAATAATCCAGGCAATCCTACCCGTTTTAATTAACCTCATAAATACGGTTATGCCGCTTTTAGTGCAGATTATCGAGGCGATATTGCCCGTAATCACTACGTTAATTGAAACGATTATACCGCCTATTTTGGAAATCGTGGAAATGATATTACCGATACTCACGGACTTACTTAATCAGCTTATGCCTATATTAACAAGTCTGCTCGAGGCGGTATTGCCCGTAATTATAAGCCTTATAGAGCTTATAGCTCCTATTCTCAAACCGATACTTGAGCTTTTGTTTACGCTCCTCGAGCCTTTGCTCGACTTGCTTAACCTTATCCTCCCGCCGCTTATCAGTCTTTTTACGGGGCTTATAAGTAAGGCTCTTACACCGCTTAAAGCGGCGCTCGGGGTTGTGGCGGACGTATTGAATACGGTATTTAAGGGCGCATTTGAGGGTATCGGAAAAGTAGTAGGCAATATTAAAAACGTTTTCTCGGGTATTATCGACTTTGTAAAGAACGTTTTTACGGGTAACTGGCGCGGAGCCTGGGACGCGGTAGTAAAGATATTCTCTAACATATTTGAGGGTATCAAAAACGCCTTTAAGGTGCCTATAAACTGGATTATTGACGGGCTTAACGTCTTTATTCGAGGACTTAACAAGCTCAAAATACCCGACTGGGTGCCAGGTATCGGCGGCAAAGGGGTAAACATAAAGGAAATATCCCGCCTCCGTATCGGTATGGAATACGTGCCGTATGACGAATACCCCGCACTACTTCACAAAGGCGAGCGCGTGCTGACCGCAAGCGAAAACAAAGATTATACCAACCTCCAAAAAGCAGAAAAGAGCGCAGACAACGCCGAGGGCAAGTATGTAATAAAAATCGAGTTCGGCGAAAAGTCAATTTACATTGACAGCCTCAAGGCTGAAAACCCCGACGACGTAAACTCTTTTGTTGAGCTGCTGCTCGAGCTTATAGAGGAGAAAATAAGACGAAAGGGAGTTGTATTTGCGTAATGGAAAAATTACCGTTTTTAATGTTTCGTGAGCATAGCTCCCTCGAGTATGCTTTGCTCATTTCGGAGAAAAGCTCTTACAAGGGAGCGGCGAGGGACGTAACATATACGAGCGTGCCAGGGCGCAGCGGCGACCTCTTGACCGACAACGGGCGCTATAAAAACATCACTATTCCGTATAAGCTATCGTTGCTCAATACGACCGACCGCAGCTTTGCGGTGCTCGCACATCAAATAAAGGGTTGGCTACTCTCCGAGGCGGGGTATTTCCGTTTGTGGGACAGCTACGACGGTAAATACTTCCGCCTTGCCTCTTATAACGACGAAGCGGATATAGAGCAGGAGCTCCGCGAAACGGGCGCGCTCTCGCTCTCTTTTAACTGTAAGCCGTTTAAGTATTCGTTTGAGGGGCAAGCCCCCGTCGTATTCACGGCGGGCGGCTCTTCGTATAATGCCGAGTTTTTCCCGTCGTCCCCGTATATCAAAATAACGGGCAGCGGCACGGTAACGCTCACTATCAATAATGCCTCGTTTACATTTTCGGATATAGACGAGTATATAGAGATAGACTCCGAGGCTATGAACGCCTACAGGGGCACCGTAGCCAAAAATAACAAAATGACGGGAGCGGGCTTTCCGACGCTCGCCCCTGGCAAAAACGTTATTGCCTGGACAGGAAACGCTACGCGGCTTGAAATCGTGCCGAGGTGGTGCTGCTTATGATACCCGCACTCTACAACAAAAGCGAAACAACCTTTACTCATAACGGCGTGGGGCTGCTCTCCGAGGCTGTAAAAGCGACCGTAACGGAGGAGCGCAACGGCAGCTATGAGCTTTCGCTGCAATACCCTATTACGGGACGCTTTTACTCCGAAATTACAGAGGGCGCGATTATAAAAGCAAAAGCCAACGAAACGAGCGAGCCGCAGTTATTCCGCATTTATAAAAGCTCGAAACCTATAAACGGTATCGTTACATATTCGGCGGAGCATATCTCCTACGACCTTAACGGTATACCGCTGCTCGGATTTTCAATTAAGAACGCAACCCCACAAATGGCTTTAACAAAAGCTATCGAGGGAGCGGCTCTCCCGTGCCCGTTCACAGCGTATAGCAATATATCGACGCTGAACAGCACGGAAATATTAACGCCGTGCTCGGTGCGGGCACTCCTCGGAGGGCAAACAGGCTCTTTGCTCGATATTTGGGGCGGAGAGTATGAGTTTGACAATTTTACAGTAAAGCTCTATTTGCACCGCGGCAAGGATAACGGCGTAGTTATCGAGTATGGTAAAAACCTTAAAGACCTAAAACAGGAAAGCAATATAGCGGAGTGCTATACGCATTTAATGCCGTATGCGGTATATACCGTCCAGGACGAAAGCGGCAACTCCGAGGAAAAGTACGTTTACCTTGCCGAAAAGGTTATACCGCTTACCGAGGCGGAGGACATAGGACATTATAAAGCCTTTATTATGGACTTTTCCGACCGTTTCGGAGATAACGAGGAAATAACCGAGGAAAAGCTGCGAGCCAAAGCCACCGCATACGCTGCGGCGGCAGACCTCGGCACACCAAAAGTTAATATTACCGTTTCTTTCGTGCAGCTTTGGCAGACGGAGGAATATAAAAACATTGCGCCGCTTGAGAGGGTTAAGCTCTGCGACACCGTTACCGTGCGTTTTTCAAAGCTCGGCGTAGCGGCTACGTCAAAGGTTATTAAAACCGTATATAACTCTCTGCAAGAGAAATACGAGAGCGTTACCCTGGGCGACGCTAAAAGCTCGTTTGCAAACACCGTAAACAAGCAGCAAGAGGCAATACAAGAAATCAAAAGCTCCGTTAAAAAGGGACAAGCGGAGGCTACCGAACAGCTCAAAAAGGCAATAGCTAACGCTACGAGCCTTATTACGGGACATTCGGGAGGCTACGTTGTCCTAAACCCCGCAGAAAAGCCACAGGAAATACTCATACTCGACACGCCGACAATAGACGAGGCGGTTAATGTATGGCGTTGGAATAGCGGCGGGCTCGGGTATTCCTCGACGGGATATAACGGCGAGTATTCGCTCGCTATGACTATGGACGGAGCAATCGTTGCGGATTTTATATCCGCGGGTATTCTCAACGGCGCGCTGCTGCAAGCGGACAGCGTGCAAAGCTCGGCTATCTCGCAGCACTACAAAGCCGAGGTAACAAACGAAATCGGAGAAACCGCAAGCAGCATAGAGCAAGCCTTTGTCGCTGCCGACGAGCAGTTATTAAGCCTTATAACGAGCGTTCAAACCGTATTAACGGGCGACGTGGAAACGCTCGAAACGACCGTTTCACAACTGCGGCAGACGGTAGAAAGCCTCACGCTGTCCTACACGTCAAAGACGGCGGGCGGAATTAACAATATCCGCAATTCGAGCGGCTTAAACGGCGTTTCGGACGATTGGAGCTATTCGGGCTCCGTCGTAGCACAGCAAACGGCGGAGGCTATCAACAACACCTCCTCGGGCTCTCTCTTTCGGCTGCGTATTGCTACATTATCGCAGGAGATAACCGTACTACGCAGCAAGAAATATACACTCACTTTCCGCGCACGTGCAGCAACGAGCAACAGGTGCTACGCGCTGCTCAATAACGGCGGAAACGATACTTATATTTTCGATACGCAAGCCTCGGGCTCCTGGACGGATTACGCGCTGACCTTTACCGCCTCGGGCGATACCGTAACTCTCACGGCGGGGACAACGGGTTATTATCTTTACGTAGCGGATTTTATGTTAGTGGAGGGCGAGCAAAAAACGCATTGGAGCCCCGCCCCGAACGAAATATATACTACAAACGTAAAGATAGACCGACGCGGAATTAACATTACAAACTCGGAAAGCTCAACCGAAACCATAATAGACAATACGCAGTTTGCCGTAAAGCACGCGGGGAATATCGTGTTGACGGTCAATAAGGACTTAACAACATTGCGTAAAACGGAGGTTACGGACGAGCTGACAATAGGCAAAGGAAAGTTTGTGCCTCATACGGACGGGCTTAACTTTGTACTGCTTGATTAAGGAGGCGACGCTATGGCATTAAGCGGTAGTTTTTATAACTATCCCGTAAAATCATTCGGGCTATATTGTGAATGGAGCGCAAGCCAAAGCGTTACGGGTAATTACAGCAATGTTACGCTGAAAGTTTACTTGTCTTACTGGGATTTATACGTAGGCGCAAGGGACGACGGCGTTATAAACATTGCGGGCAATTCGAGCAATTTTTCGACCGCAGCTATCAGCGAGTCCTCGAGCGGGTGGAAAAAGAAACTCATAGCGCAAAAGACCGTAACAGTATATCACGACGGAAACGGCAACGCTAATTGTTACCTCGGCGCCTCCTGGCGATTTAGCGGCACATACTCGGGTACATCTATCGGGACGATTACGGCGGAGCAAACCGTTTCTCTCGATAAGTTAGACCGTTCGGCTCCGTCTATCAGCATAAGCGTATCAGACATAACGGCAAACTCCGTAAAGCTCTCTGCCTCCGCGTCTACAACGTGCGATATATGGGACTATACAACGAATAACTGGGGCAGCTATAAGCAGTATTCGACCTCTGCGGGCACGAGCAACAGTATCACTATAACGGGGCTTTCCCCGAACACGTCTTATACTATCGCAGTTAGAGCGCGAAAACAATATAATCACGTTGTCGGCTGGTCGGGCACAAAAACAATAAAGACACTCGGCGGCTCGGTGCTCTCCTCCGTAAGCACATTAACGGCAGATAATGCGACAGCAAAAATAACGCTTTCGGCTACCGTCTACGATACGAGTTACAAACACAAGCTCGTATTAAAGGACGGCAGCACGACAGTTTTAACCCTTACGGGGCTTTCGCTCTCGAACGGCTCAAATACAATTACACTTACAGCGGCGCAGCGCTCGTCTATCCTCGCGGATATGGCGGCAAAAAAGAGCTTTACGGGCACGTTTAAGCTTTCGACTTTCAGCGGCTCCTCGCAAATCGGGAGCACCTCAACCAAAACGGCAACGGTACAAACGACCGCGGCAAACTCTGCGCCGACGTTTTCGGGGTTTACCTATAAGGACACGAACACCACCGCGGCGGGAGTTACGGGAAATAATCAAATTTTGATACAGTCAGTATCAACGCTGCAAGTTATCGCGTCAGCGGCAACAGCCAAAAACGGCGCGACCATTTCGAGCTACTCCGTTTCTGCGGGCGGCTCGACCGCCTCAAGCACAACCGTAACGCTGAACGTCGGCAAAATATACACCTCGGGCACGGTGCCTATAATCGTTACCGCAATCGACAGCCGCGGCTACACCTCCTCGGCTACGGTAAACATTACGGTTATAGCCTATAAAAGCATAGACATAACAACTGCAATTATGCGGCGTGTAAACGAGATTGAGGACGTAACGCAAGTAACCCTTGAGGGAGATATTACACCCGTTAAGGTTAATAACGTCAATAAAAACACGCTGCGAAAGCTCTATTATCAGTATAAGAGGACAGACGCGAGCGCTTATAGCTCTTTGACCGATATAACGAGCTTTGCGACATTTAACGACAGCGGCTTTACGTTCACGTCGGACGAATGGTTAAGCCTGGACGCTAATTACTCCTGGTATGTGCGATTTTATGTTTATGATAACCTAACGGGCGACACAGCAACAATAACCGTATCGCAGGGCACGCCCTTAATATCGTTCCGCCGAAAAAAAGTAGGCATAAATAAGCGGGAGCCCACCCAGGCGCTCGACGTTGACGGCAATATAGCCGCAAACGGAGTTATAGTCCTGGGATATGTAGGGCACGTCGAGGGCGACTTTAACAACTACAAAAACGGCGGTATTTTCTTTGCGCCTACAACAAGCGGAATAAGCAACGCACCGCCAGGCGGAGCGGGCTATCTCGAGGTACTCTCGGCAACTGACGGCTTTAACCTTATTCAGCGTTACACCGCAACGGCGGCGGGCTGCAAGGTTTATATACGGTCGTTTATCCTTAATACAAACTGGACTCCCTGGACGGAGAAATAAGCAAGGAGGAAACAATATGCAACTTACACACTCTATCGCGCTTGACTTTGGACGCGATACACTCCCTATTACGATTTTTGCAAAGCAGTACGACAAGGAGAGCCGCTTTGTTGAAATTGTGCCCCTCGAGTGCGGCAAGGATTACACGCTCGAAAGCGGAGTAACTGCTCGCTTGCAGCTTACAAAGCCCGACGGTCATACCGTACTCAAAACGGCAACGATTGCAAACGGCGTTATCAAAGTCGAGCTCACGGAGCAAACGCTCGCCGTCGCGGGTACTGCCGTTGCGGAAATCGGGCTTTACAAGGGTAACTCCCTTTTAAGCTCGCAAATTTTCTATATTGAAATCAAGCGAGCGGCTTATAACCCCGACGCACCCGCAAGCTCCGACGAATACCCCGCGTTAATTGACGCGCTCGGCAAGGTTGAAACCTCCGTAGGCTCTGCAAATTCCGCGGCAGCGGCAGCAAATG
>ENA-ORRN01002561-ORRN01002561.1-human-gut-metagenome-genome-assembly--contig:-NODE-2561-length-11357-cov-3.579013_pt1 | contig 11357 bp, 11 predicted proteins | sample MGYA00242174_ERZ509132 | MGnify/ENA primary metagenome ERZ509132 (study PRJEB26280, sample SAMEA2338671) | human gut metagenome | biome: human gut; feature: human-associated habitat; material: faeces...
CATGCCAAAGCCGATGTCGTACACGATGCCGTCGAAGTGCTCGTCGAAGTATGGGTTGTTTCTCAACAGCAGCCACAGCATCACCAACTTAGCCACCTCTTCTGGTATCGCAGCCATAAAGAAGGCATTGAATATGGCGCTGCCTATGTTTGAAACCTCGTCATTGGCAAATTCGGTAATTGCTTCAAATGGTATGACTATCATCAGAGTAAGCAGTGCCGAGAATATGCCATAGATGAATGCCTTTATGAGCAACTTTGTGGGTTCGGGTTGATTGCGGTCTTTACGGTAGATGTACCAAATCACAACTGCTACTGGCGCGATGGCAGCTAATATTACTAAGACATTGAGCATAAATAAACAGATTGATGTTTTAACGGTTTATGGATAGGTTGACTCTTTATCGGTTATTAGGATATCTCTGCGTAGCATGGCAGAGAGAGTGGGGATTGCCTCCCGGTCGTCAGTGGCTCTTGCTGTACATGCGCTCTATGTGCTGGCGCAGATATTCCTTGAATTCGTCGATCATTTTCTCCGTAATAATTTGTTTTTCCATCTTGCCTGATTTACCTCCGATTTTTTTATATTCTACCCGAAAAGCACGAAAATAAAAGCTGTCGAACCTTATTGCGAAAAAAACGATAATAATCGCAAAGCTACGAGAAAACAGCGCCCGCCGCATATTTATTAACAAGGTCAGTCATAAATGCTGTCTGCTCGCAGTGTGTTGTGCAGGGACCGGCGGGTAAAGCCGCTTTTGCAGAATGAATGTATAAAAAATCCCCCTGCTGCAGTTTGATTTCTGCAACAGGGGGAAGCTTTTTATGCACGATTTAACGTGCTGCGATGTATGTGCATAACGGCTTATGGCGGTGCTGCTCGATCGGAGCGGTGCTTGCGGAATTTTCTTGCGCTGACAGCTACTCTATGTGCAATATCTTACGCAATATTCGTTCCGCAATGGAACAGCTCCTTATTCCGCACAGCCTGAGTTGTCGGAGCTGTCAGCCGGCTTGCCGTCAGCAGGAGCGGCTGTTTTGTCGGTCTCGGTGCCGACCTCATCCGCAGGCTTGAACAGAATAGTCTTGCCATCCGCGTCGAGCACGGCGCGGATCTTGCTGCCCTCACCTATTCTGCCCTCGAGCATTTCAGTGGAGAGGGCATCCTCTACGCGGCTCTGAATGACTCTGCGCATAGGACGTGCGCCGTATACGGGGTCGGTACCCTCTTTAGCGAGCACCGATACGACCTCGGGAGAGAACTCGCAGGTGATACCGCGCTCGGAGAGACGCTTCTCGACCGAACGGAGCATAAGACGTGCAATGCTCTCTATCTCCTCCGCGCTGAGACGGTCAAAGATAATTATCTCATCGAGACGGTTGATAAGCTCGGGACGGAAGGTCGAGCGGAGTGCCTCGAGCACCTTTTCGCGGACGCGCTCGCTGTCGTTCTCTCCTGTCTTGTCGCCGTCGCCGCCACCGAAGCCGAGCTTAGCGGAGCGGTCGGTAAAGCTGGAGGCACCGATATTAGAGGTCATAATTATGATAGCATTCTTGAAGCTGACCTTACGACCCTTTGCATCGGTCAGAATACCGTCCTCGAGTATCTGGAGCAGGATGTTGAATACATCGGGATGCGCCTTCTCTATCTCATCGAACAGAACGACAGAATAGGGGTTGCGGCGTATCTTCTCTGTGAGCTGACCGCCGTCGTCGAAGCCGACATAGCCGGGAGGCGAGCCGATCATCTTAGATACCGAGTGCTTTTCCATATACTCGCTCATGTCAATTCTTATCATGGCGTTCTCGTCGCCGAACAGTGCAGCGGCAAGAGCCTTGCAGAGCTCTGTCTTACCAACACCGGTAGGACCGAGGAAGATGAACGAGCCCATAGGTCTGCGCGGGTCTCCGAGTCCTACACGCGCACGGCGTATAGCTCTCGAGACTGCGCTTACAGCGTCCTTCTGACCGATGATACGGCGATGGAGCTCATCCTCAAGATGGAGCAGACGCTCGGATTCATCCTCGCCGAGACGCTCGACGGGGATACCTGTCCATGCGTGAACTATCTCCGCAATGTCGCTCTCTCCGATGGAAAGATGCTTGATATCGTCGCGGTTCTTCCAACCGTCTTTTGCATGCTCAAGCTCCTCGGTAAGGCGCTTCTCCTCGTCACGCTTTTCGGCTGCGCGTTCAAAGTCCTGGCTCGAAACCGCAGCTTCCTTTTCGGCAGCGGCAGCTCTGAGCTTTTCCTCAAGCTCCTTGATGGGGGCGGGCGCTGACAGAGCGCCGATACGTACCTTGGATGCAGCCTCGTCGATAAGGTCTATCGCCTTATCGGGAAGATATCTGTCTGCAATATAACGGACGGAGTATTTTACTGCGGCATCTATTGCCTCGTCGGTGATCTTTACCTTGTGGTGTGCCTCGTATTTGTCGCGAAGTCCGCGTAGGATGAGCACTGCCTCCTCGGGGGTAGGCTCACCGACAGATACGGACTGGAAACGACGCTCAAGCGCAGCATCCTTTTCGATGTGCGCGCGGTACTCGGAGATGGTCGTTGCACCGATTACCTGCATATCTCCTCTTGCAAGAGCGGGCTTGATGATGTTTGCGGCATCTACCGCGCCCTCCGCAGCGCCTGCGCCTATGATGGTATGGATCTCGTCGATGAACAGAATGATGCTCTTGTCCTCCGAGACCTCCTTCATAACGCCCTTCATACGGTCCTCAAATTCGCCGCGGTACTTCGCTCCCGCGATCATTCCGGGAATATCAAGAGTGATTATACGCTTGCCCTCGAGCGTTTCGGGCACAACGCCCTCGGCTATCCTGCGAGCAAGGCCCTCTACAACTGCGGTCTTACCGACACCGGGCTCACCGATAAGACAGGGGTTATTTTTAGTCCTGCGCGAGAGTATCTGAATAACTCGCTCGGTCTCCTTTTCACGACCGATAACAGGGTCTATCTTGCCGTCGCGTGCAAGCGCGGTGAGGTCGCGTCCGAATTTCTTCAGAGCGCTCTCGTTACCGTCCTTGCCGGACATACCCTCGCTCTCCTCTTCGTCGGTGCCCTGACCGCCTCCGCGACGGAAGAAATCACCGAGATCGCTCGAGAGCTCCCCGAGACCTACTCCCTGAGCGGAGAGCAGGCGCAGCGCTACGCAGTCCGGCTCGCCGAGCATGGCAAGCAGCAGATGCTCTGTGCCGATATAGCTGTGCCCGAGTCTTGCGGACTCACGTGCAGCGGATTCTATCAGTCGCTTAGTCCTCGGAGTCATATCCCCGGGACCGACATTCGTGGGCGAGCCGCTGCCCGCCATCTCAATTATCATTGCGCGGGTCTGTTCCTCACTTGCGCCTCTTGCGGTGAGTATCTGCTTTGCAGCACCCTCTACCGAGAGCAGACCGAGCAGCAGATGCTCTGTACCTATATATGTGTGCCCGAGGCTGCGCGCAGCTGCCATAGCGGAGCCGAGCGCATCACTCGCAGCGGAAGTAAATCTGTTTGCCATATTGAAATCATCCCTTTCCCGATTTAATTATTTGTATATTATCTGTTGGAATCTGTTTCGCCTTTCGTGTGGGCTTTATCAGTGTCCGCCGAGGTGTGTGCGCAGATACTTTGCACGTGCCTTATCACGCTCAAGCTCGCCGAGGTGCTTGCCCTCGTCGACCGAAAGACTTGCGGGCATGACATGCACCATTGTCTCGGTCAGCTTCTCATAGCTGAGCTCCTTTTCATCGAGATAGCCGAGTGCAAGTCCGAGACGGACGTAAGCACAGAGGCTCAGAAATTCCTTGGAGCTCATCAGATAAGAGGAGCGCAGGGTACCGAGCGAACGGTACGCAAGGTCGGTGAGTCGGTCGGGACTGTCTGACTTCATGGTGGCTCTTGCATTACGCTCAAGCTCCATTATCTGTGCCGTGACCTCCTCGAGCTTCTTTATCGTATCGAGCTCGCTTATACCGAGCGTTGTCTGATTGGATATCTGATACATGTAGCCGTCGGCATCAGAGCCCTCGCCCCATGTGCCGCGGATAGTGAGTCCGAGCTTTCCGAGAGAGGAGGCAAGTGCGCCTATCTTGCGGTTCATAGCAAGTGCGGGGAGAAATACCATTATAGAGGCTCTCATGCCGGTACCGAGATTGGTGGGACAATGCGTCAGGAATCCGAGCTTGTCGTCAAACGCGACATCGAGACGGTCGATCAGCTTATCATCGACCTCGTTTGCGCGGTTGAATGCCTCCTCGAGTGCAAGACCCGAGCGTATACACTGCAGACGGATGTGATCCTCCTCGCATATCATAATACCGACGCCGCTGTCCTTCTGATACATATATGCATGGGGCAGGGCGGAGGCGGCAAATTCGGGGCTGACATCGTATCTCTCGACATAAGCCTGAGCCTGCTCTCCGCTGAGCGAGGAGAAGTCGGTGAATTCCCATCCGCTCTCGTCGTCGAGCGCGCCTCTGACCTTTTCTATGACCGCCTCGGCTCCCGCCTTGTCAAGCCTTGATACAAAGGGTACGTCGCGTAGGTTTCTTGCGTACCTAACTCTCGAGCTGATCACAACGTCGCTGTCTTTACCTTTTTCGGTGTACCAATACATATCCGTATCCCCCTTTACGCATCCTTTTCTTTTTCTTCTTTTTCGAGGCTTTGAATCTCATCGCGGAGCTTAGCTGCCTCCTCAAATTCCTGCTTGCCTACCGCAATGCTGAGCTTTTCCTTCAGCTTTTCTATCTTTTTTTCGCGGCTGATTCTGCTGCCGAGGTGTTTCGGTATCTTGCCGATGTGCTCGCGCTTTCCGTGGATACCTTCGATGGTATCGCCGAGCTCATCGCTGAATACTTCATAGCACTTAGAGCAGCCCGCCTTGCCGGATTCGGCAAAGTCTCTGTACGTCGCGCCGCATACCGGGCAGGTTCTGCCGCTGCCGAGACGCGAGGACGGACGAAGTCCGAAGAACGGAGCGAGAAGATTCATCTCGCCGAAGCCCTTCCAGAACGAGCCGAACTCTGCATCCGTTTTCTTTCTCAGCTCCGCTGCGCAATCCTCGCAGAGGTTCATTTCGGTGACCTTACCGTTTATATTTTGTTTATAGTATACGCTGGCTTCCTTCTTACCGCATTTTGTGCACATCATAATAGCATACCTAACCTTTCTTTATATTCTGTGGTATCCGTGACTATTTTAATCCATCACGGCGAGTATAATCTGACGAAGCATGTTGGCTCTGTCCGAGTTTTTTTCGATAAAGCCCGATGCTATGTGTATCAGATTTGCTTCTCTCGGCGTTATATCGCCCCGCTCGCGGAGGTTTACCGCGAACGCATCGCATGATGCCCGGTCGATCTCATTACCGACCGCATGGAATACATGCATCAGATAACCGTTTCGGCTCATTTGCTTTCGAGTTATCCGAATGTATCCGCCGCCGCCGCGTCTGCTCTCGATGACATAACCCTTATCCGGCGAGAAGCGCGAGGTGATAACATAGTTTATCTGAGAGGGAACACACCCTACACGTGTTGCAAGGTCGTTCCGCTTCAGCTCTGCCGTTCCTCCGCCTCCGTCGAGCATCTCCTCAATTATCGCGGCGATTGTGTCCGATATCGGCATATTTACGCTTCCTTTCTTTCGCATCATTTCTTTGTACATCCTCATCGACTTCCCGATTTCCTTTGTACGGCTATATTATAACCGATAGGTCAAAGAAAGTCAAAGTCAAAATAGGTCAAATAATTCTGCTGAAATCCGATCTCGGGCGATTTTGAGGGCAAAACGCATGTTTTTCAAGCAAAATCTAACTATTTTGACCTTTCCTGACCTTTGTTCGGCCTTTCTTTAGCTTTTGTAAAAATAATATCTGTTGCAAAATAGGGTAAAATGAGTTAGAATATATAAAATCAAATGTCTTTCGCGGAGGGCATAATGCAATATATTATTAATTTTGAATATTCGGGCATGCTTCTCCGCGAATATCTGCGCGGCGTACTCGGGTTGTCCCACGGCACGCTCACCGCGCTGAAGAAGGATCCTCTCGGAATACTCCTGAACGGGGAACATGCGACCGTCCGCGCCGTGCTGCACGCCGGAGACCGCCTCACGCTCGCGCTCGAGGACGAGGAAAGCGCATCTCTGCTGATGCCGGTCGATCTGCCGATAGAGGTGCTGTATGAGGACGGCGCGTGCGTTGTTTGCTCAAAGCCGCCTTTTATGCCGACCCATCCGTCTCACGGTCATTATACCGATACGCTTGCAAACGCTCTTGCGTTCAGATATGCGGAGCAGGGAGTACCGTTTGTTTTTAGAGCGGCGAACAGACTTGACTCCGGGACGAGCGGAGCCGTTCTCGTCGCGCGGAGCAGAGCGGCGGCAGCGGCATTCGGACATGCAATGCAGAACGGCGGAATAGGCAAGGTCTATCTTGCTCTTCTGCGCGGGGACGGTCTGTCGGAGCAAGGCGAGATAGACGCGCCGATAGCAAGGCTGCGCGAGAGTATAATCCTGCGCGGCGTTTCTCCGGACGGCGATCGTGCGCTGACGCGCTATCGGCGAATATGCAGCTGCGATATCGGAGGGGAGCGCTGCACGGCGGTGCTTGCCGAGCCGGTGACGGGCAGGACACATCAGCTGCCTGTACATTTTTCTCATATAGGGCATCCTATATACGGGGATACGCTGTATCCGGTAAAGGATGAGCTGCTTGAAGCGCTTGTACGCCGCCGCAGGACCGGGGAGGCGCTGCCTTTGACCGCAGAGCAGGGAGGTGCTCCGATCAACCGTCAGGCACTGCACGCGGCACTGCTCAGCTTTGATATGCCGCAGTGCTTGCTCGGTGAGGATCACGAGGCAGTAAATGCTTGGAGCAATGCTTCAAGAATCGGCTCGAGACCCGAGGATATACGTGCGCTGCTCGACCGCGGAACCGAGAGGCGGATAAACAATGCCGTTGCCCGATGCCGTATGATAGGCGGGCTGGACAGCAATAAATATGAGGTATAATAAAATGGATGAGAAAAGAAATGAATTCGGTGATGCGGTCGGCGGTAATATACCGCCGCAGGAAGCCGTGCAGAAAGCTCAGACACAGAACGGCGCAAATGCACCTGAGTCTGTTGAAGCGGAAATTCCCGAGACAACTGTCACCTGCAATGTGAGCACCGACAATGATATAAATGATAAAGAAGATCCTATCTGCGGCGAAAGTATCGCAATGTCGGTTGCAGCTGTATCCGACGACGCAGGCGATGTCGGGAATACTGCCGATATTTCCGATAATAGTATAGATAAATATTCGGATAACGATGACGACGATGATCCTGAACTGCTTGCGCGTGAGCTTGAGGCATATCTCAGAGAGCAGGATGACCCCGACGACGGGAAGGGAATATTCGGAGGATATATTCGCCTGCCGGCATTTATTATGCTGTGTATAGGCGTTCTTGCGGGAGCAGTGCATCTCGTGCTTGCTCTTTCTACTCGTTTTTCCGATTTTATGTCCGTAACCGTAAGTGCGGCATTGCGCTTCTGCCTTGCCAAGCTAACAGGTGTTCTTCCGTTTTCTCTTGCCGAGACGCTCATATTTATGCTGCCGGCGGTGATCATTCTGCTGTTCGTCATATCAAATGCATATGCTGCTTCAAAGCGGAAGTGGTGGAGATTTTTCTTTTCGCTTCTGGCTGTTATTTCATATATGTACAGCCTTTTCGTATTCTCGTTCGTACCTTCCTATAACTGCACAAAGCTTGAGGATAGACTCGGTCTCGACCGTCACGATGTTTCCGCACAGCAGCTGTATGATACCGCGCTTGTCCTGACAGATGAGATAAATTCGCTCACCGCCGATATAACATTTCTGTACAAGGATGCGTCGATAATGCCGTATGATATCGGCGAGCTTAGCGATAGAATATGCGAGGCATACGACCGCTTCACACCGACTCATAGCTTTATTCAGAGTATGCATACACGGATAAAGCCGCTCGCTATAAGCCCGCTCATGACATATACTCATATCGCCGGAGTGTATGCTTTTTATACCGGTGAGAGTAATCTCAATACTAACTTTCCCGATTATACCATCCCGTATACGGTTGCGCACGAGCTTGCACATCAGCGCGGCATTGCGCGTGAGGACGAGGCTAATTTCATTGCATATCTTGTCTGCATGGAGAGCGACGATGTTTACATCCGTTACAGTGCGAGCATGAGCGTTCTCGAGTATGTCTATTCTGCGCTGTCTCAGGCGGATACCGATCTGTATAATCGCGCAGTCGGACAGCTCGATCTGCATGCGATATACGAGATGCAGTCATACAGCCGCTTCTTTGCAAAATACGCCAGGAATACGGCGGCGACCGTCAGCGGTGCTGTCAACGACACCTTCCTCAAGCTCTCCGGTCAGAGCGCCGGTTCAAAGAGTTACGGTCTCGTTGTCGATCTTGCAGTAGCATACATTTGTCCTGATTCTAAGTGATACAGTGGCAGTATATGTAAGACCGCATATACTGTAAGTGTGTCAGAATACGAAATAATATACAATCCACGGTGTGAGATGCACACATAAGTTATGCATATAAAACAATTTTCCCACAGCTGACGAAAAATAGGCATGCAAACCTTTTCAAAAGTTAATATTTGTGGTATAATAGCAAAAGGTGTTTATGAAACCTTGTGTTTTATGTGTGCAGTTTCCGGACAGAATTCCCGTCGGTCAGGTCGCCGCATTGTTTGCTGTGCAGACGACAGCGGAGGAGCTTGCGCCCTTTGCAGACGGTTAAAATGCTATGAAACGAGGCCATTACATAATGGATAGATATATAATTAACGGTGGGAAACCGCTTGTCGGCTCGGTCGAGATCAGCGGTATGAAGAACGCGGCGGTTGCCGTGCTTTTCGCCTGCCTCCTTGTAAATGATACTTGTACGATCGAGAATGTGCCCAATATTATTGATGTATCGGTCGCTCTTGATATTCTTGCAGGTATCGGAGTTAAGGTAAAAAAAGTTGCGAAAAATACTGTCGAGCTTGATTCGACGCATGCTGTAGGCGGTATGTCCTCCTACGAGCTTGTGCGTAAGATGCGTGCCTCCTACTATCTTATCGGCGCGGAGCTCGGAAGATTCGGAAGCGCTTATGTTGCATATCCCGGCGGATGCGATTTCGGTGTTCGTCCGATAGATCAGCATATCAAGGGCTTCGAGGCGCTCGGCGCGACTGTTGATGTAGAGGGCGGATATGTTGAGGCTAACGCGCTCGGCGGACTTCGCGGAGGCAATATCTATTTTGACGTTACCACCGTCGGCGGAACGATAAATGTGATTCTCGCCGCTGCCAGGAGCGACGGTCTTACCGTTATCGAAAACGCGGCAAGAGAGCCGCATGTCGTCGATGTTGCAAACTTCCTCAATGCCTGCGGCGCACGTATTTCCGGCGCAGGTACAGATACCATAAAGATTCGCGGTGTAAAGCAACTGCACGGATGCTGCTATACCATTATTCCGGATATGATAGAGGCTGGTACATATATGCTCGCTGCTGCTGCTACCTGCGGAAATCTTCGTATCGGCGGTGTTATTCCGAAGCATCTTGAGTCCGTGACCGCCAAGCTCATCGAGATGGGTGTAGATGTCGTAGAGGAGGACGATTCGGTGACCGTTTCACGCCGCGGTCCTCTTGAGAGAGTCAATATCAAGACTCAGCCTTATCCCGGCTTCCCGACCGATATGCAGCCGCAGATATGTGTGCTTATGTGCCTCGCGAGCGGTGTAAGCTATCTGAATGAGAGCGTGTGGGATAACCGCTTCCGATATGTATCGGAGCTCAAACGCATGGGTGCGCGCATCAAGGTCAACGGTAAGACTGCGATCATCGAGGGCGGAAAGCCTCTCAGTGCCGCTGCGCTCAAGGCATGCGATCTCAGAGCGGGTGCCGCAATGATCATTGCCGGTCTCGCAGCTCCGGGAACGACAAGCATTGACGATGTATATTACATCGAGCGCGGATATGACGATGTTGTCGGCAAGCTCCGCTCGGTCGGCGCGGATATCACACTTCAGCATGTGCCGGACGAGAGCGTGTTCAATAAGGCAAATTGAGATCGGCTCGGCTTACTTCTATCAATCAAGCCTCATTATCAGCGTTTACGATACGAAAACTTCCGTTATTGCGTAAGCTACGCATGAATTTCTTGTTTGTCACAGTTACACATCGCATATGCGGTGTGTAACGCTTTGGTTTTGACACATAACGTCGGCACTGTTCTCTGCATCGCTGTAACATGTACCGATCGTGTGATGCAGCGTAGATATCAGCCTGTCGCTTGTCGATTTGTTTTTCCTTTCTTTTGCGTATGAGACGATAGGATACAATTACAATATTTTTTCGGGGTGTAGCGCAGCTGGTAGCGCGCCTGCTTTGGGAGCATAGACGGTGTTCGCACCGCACGAAAGCGAAAACCGCCGAAAACCCTTCAACCGTGCGTATTTCGGGCGGTTCGGAAAATGAAAAAAAGCGGTCAAAAATGTGTTTGACCACATATTTGACCACTTACATGACCACAATTTAATAACTATCGGGGTGTAGCGCAGTTGATAGCGCGCCGCATTTGGGATGCGGAGGCCGCGAGTTTGAGCCTCGCCACTCCGACCAATATAGAAACCTGTTGAAAAAGTTAAATTGCATATTGAATTGGATATAGAAGAAGATATTGGTTTATTGGTTTTTGATTATAACGCTGATGGACGGGAATACAGTGGCGGTATTTCAAATGCAGACCGTTCTTTAATAAAACATAATTCCGATGTGCTTCAGGTATGGAATAGGCAAGAATTAAACAGTTCAGCTGATACCGTAGAGTTATCAATTCAATTCAGAATTATAATGGAATATGTAGAGCCAAACTTTGAAAATATATACTCGGAAGATATTACTGAATATATAGACACACCTGTTTCATTAAATGCAGACTTTGGAGAAGAATATTTTATTTTGATTACTGGTAATAAGGAAAGCGGATATAAAGCAGTATTGAATTGACGAATTCGGTTTTCCGCTGACATATACACCTAAAATTGAATACTAAACTTACATAGCCGAGAGGTTTTCCTTGTGAAAATCCCTCGGCTTTTTCTATTTCTGGAGGTGATTTTATTGAATGAGAAGTAATCGACCCTATGTGCAGCTTGACCCTGCCGTGATTGAGCAGGCACGGCAAATGGACTTGCTGTCCTATCTGCAACGGTATGAGCCAAACAATCTGAAGCGTGTGGCAGGCAATGTATATTGCACCAAAGAACACGACAGCTTGAAGATTTCCAACGGCAAATGGTATTGGTGGTCGAGAGGTT
>ENA-ORRN01002570-ORRN01002570.1-human-gut-metagenome-genome-assembly--contig:-NODE-2570-length-11322-cov-4.508831_pt1 | contig 11322 bp, 9 predicted proteins | sample MGYA00242174_ERZ509132 | MGnify/ENA primary metagenome ERZ509132 (study PRJEB26280, sample SAMEA2338671) | human gut metagenome | biome: human gut; feature: human-associated habitat; material: faeces...
TTTAAGTTCCGCAATTCCCAGCCCGAAGTATTTCTCAAAGAACACTTTCAGCTTCTCAATGATGCCTTGCTTCTTTTTGGCTCTGCTGCCACCGCCGAAGCGTGATACAGGGGGCATGAGCTTATCAATCTCTGTTCCTGTAGTTTTCAATGCCCCATCACGAAACGCATTGGCAACAAACTTTCGGGTTTCTTCCGGCTTCAGCTTTTCACTCGTGATGATTTCGGTCAAGTCTGTTTCCTCCTGCTCCAGAACAAATCTGCGCCAATCGTCAGTAACCTGCGTATCAACATTGACCTGACTGATGAATGCTTCGATGAGCTCTTTCTTGCTGCGAAGCTGCATACTTGCATCTACCGCCTTGCGGATGGAGGTAAGGATTTCTTTGTCCTTGCAGTTGCCGTCATGGTATTTTTCGACCAGCATAAGTATGTAGTCGATGTTGATTTCCACCTGTTTGATAAGCTCGATTTCAAATTCGATATCGTCCGTAATATCTTCCTTTTCTGCATCGCCCTTTTTGCGGTACTTGTCGTAGAGGTCAAGATAGATGCTCTGATAATTCTGCAAATCCCTTGCGGCAATACTGTCCATTTCCTCAAACTGGTCAAAGGATGAGAGAATATTTCTCATGCTGAGGATAGTGCCGAACAATCTGATAAAATCTTTCTCTGCCTGGTCTCCGATAATTTGAGTGTCGAGAGGATATTCAGCTTCCAGTTTTTCAAGCAAATCTACATAGCCGGGATGATACTTGCCGTCATTATCTTCATAGCCGTTCCAGTAATCATTGAAGCTCTTGAGCAGAACAATGCCGCTTGCATTCTTATCTCCAAAGAGAGCGATTGCATCATCCGTAGCCTTCTGCAAATCACGGAAGCAGACAATGTTGCCGTAGGTCTTGACGGAGTTCAGAATACGGTTGGTTCTGGAATAGGCTTGTATCAGTCCGTGCATTTTCAAATTTTTGTCCACCCACAAGGTGTTGAGCGTTGTAGCATCGAAGCCTGTGAGGAACATATTCACAACAATCAGAAGATCCACTTCACGGTTCTTCACTCGCATGGACAAGTCTTTGTAGTAGTTCTGGAACTTATCCGAGGAAGTATCAAAGTTCGTGTTGAACGCAGTGTTGTAATCCTGGATTGCGCTTTCAAGGAAGTCACGGGAGGTCTGGTCAAGTGCATCGGTGTCGAAGCCTTCCTCTTGCAGAACATCTTCGGGGTCATCCTCGTTCGCGGCGTAGCTGAAAATGGTTGCAATCGTAAACTGTCGATGACTTTCGGCAAGCTGCTTCTTGAACTCCGTATAATATTTCATCGCCATGGGGATGGAGCTGACAGCGAACATAGCATTAAAGCCCGCCATACGCTTGCCCTTCAAGGAATAGAAGCTGTTGCGTTTGGTTTTCTGGTCAAAATGCTCCAACGTGTATTTGACGATTTCCCGAATACGCTCCGGCGCACCCATCGCCCGTTCAATGTCGATTGCTGAAACATTCTTGTCCTTGATGTTTTCTTTTTCCTTGACCGTATTCACATAGTCGATACGGAACGGAAGCACATTGCCGTCATTGATAGCGTCCACGATGGTGTAGGTGTGGAGCTGGTCGCCAAAGGTCTGCGGCGTGGTCAGCAGCTCCATGTGCTTGCCTTTTCCTGCATTGGCGGCGAAAATCGGCGTGCCGGTAAAACCGAACAGGTGATATTTCCTAAACGCCTTAACAATCTTGGCGTGCATATCTCCGAATTGGCTACGGTGGCACTCGTCAAAGATGATAACGCAATGCTTGTTGAACACCTCATGTCCTTTGTTCTTGGTCACGAAGTTGTCCAGCTTCTGAATGGTCGTGATGATGATTTTATATTGATGATAGCCGCCTTTTTCATCTCTGTCCTCAAGCTGCCGCTGCAATATCCTTGTGGAAGCGTTGCTGTTGGCAGAGCCTTTTTCAAAGCGGTCATATTCTTTCATGGTCTGATAGTCCAGGTCTTTTCTATCGACCACGAACAGAACCTTGTCCACATAGGGAAGTGCGGATGCAAGCTGTGCGGTCTTGAAAGAAGTCAGCGTTTTTCCGCTTCCTGTGGTATGCCAAATATAGCCGCCTGCGTCAATCGTTCCGGTCTTTTTGTAGTTGGTGGAGATTTCGATGCGGTTCAAGATGCGCTCGGTGGCTGCAATCTGATAGGGACGCATAACCATCAGAATTTCTTCCGTTGTGAAAACACAATACTTGGTCAGCACATTCAGAATGGTGTGCTTGGCAAGGAAGGTTTTCGTAAAATCAATCAGGTCGGCAATCACCTTATTGTTGCCGTCTGCCCAGAAGGAAGTAAACTCAAAGCTGTTGCTGGTTTTCTTCGATTTCTGTTTTGCAGATTCGCCCATTTCCTTGATGTGGCTGTTTCGGGTGGTGTTGGAGTAATACTTGGTATGGGTTCCGTTGGAGATAATGAAAATCTGCACATACTCATACAAGCCGCTTGCCGCCCAGAAGCTGTCTCTCTGGTAGCGCTTGATCTGGTTAAAGGCTTCACGGATTGCAACGCCACGGCGTTTCAGCTCCACATGGACAAGGGGCAGACCGTTGACCAAAATGGTCACATCGTAGCGTGTGTCATGGTTGCCCTCGTTTTCCTCGTACTGATTGATGACCTGCAAGCGGTTGCTGTGAACGTTCTTTTTGTCTATGAGCTGAATGTTCTTGGAAGTTCCGTCATCCCTGCGGAGTACCTTTACATGGTCGGTCTGAATGGTGCGGCTTTTCTCAACGATGCCTTCGTTGGCATTGGCAAGCACTTCCGTGAAGAAACGCTTCCATTCACTGTCGGTAAAGGGGTAATCGTTCAGAAGCTCCAACTGCCGTCTGAGGTTGGCAATCAGACTGTTTTCGTCGTGGATGGTAAGATACTCGTACCCTTGCGTGGTCAGCAGCCGGATGAACTCCTTTTCAAGAGCGACTTCGCTCTGAAAGCTGTCAGAGCGTGCGCTTTCCGGCGTATATTCAGCCACTACGGTGCTCTCGTTGCTGGCTGCTATAATGTTATAGGTGCTCATGCGGCGACCTCCTTCGTTTACTGCTCCTTGAAGGTCAGCAGTTTATCTCTGTAATATTCGTATTGCTTTGTCCTCGCTTCGATCTCTGCCGGTAAGCCGAAAGTCAGGTCGTTGCAAAGGGCGTCAAAGCGGTCAAGGATTCCAACGATTCTTTCTTGTTCTCTGATAGACGGGAGTGGAATGGGAATGCTGTTCAGATTCTTCTGGTTCAGCTTTGGCTGCGCCCCGCCGGAAATATACGGAGAAAGGTCAATAGAGTTCAGATAGAACTCGACATACCTTCTCGTTGCGTAGCAGTCAAACTTCAACACATGGGCATGGTTGTTTACCCAATTTTTCCCTGAAATAGAGAACGCAATCGGTGTGCTTCTTGCTACAAGGTTGTTGCCATCTTCTGATACAAGCAAGTAGTCTCCATCGAAGATATAACTGCTCACATAGTCGACAATGCCGGATGCGCCATAATAGGGGTACTCACCAGCTTCGCGGTTTCCACTTGTAACGGGCTTTCTCCTACTGTCATGGTTTTCAGAAATAGTATTCAAGGTTACAGTAACATAACCGAAAACATATTGACACAGCCGAATCAGCGCATTATACTCGTCTGTCTGTCTGTCTGTCAAGATTGTCTTGTCGGTTGCCGCATAAGTCAAGAGGGCATCACGATAGAACTCATATTGCTTCTTGCGGGCTTCAATCTCCGCAGGCAGACCGATGTTCAGGTCGGAACAGATAGAATCAAAGTTATCCAACACACGAACAAGGCGTTGTTGAACTTCAAGTGGAGGAAGTGAAATATACACTTTCCCAATATCATCCTTATTGATTTTTGTTGGTGTTGCATCCCACAAAATGCGCTTAGCTAACTCTTTACGTCCCCAGCCACTTTCAAGATAATATTTCAAATATTTGCTATCAAGAATAGATTGTTCGGGTCTCAGCAATGCTAGGGAAACATAGTACGCCAAATCATCATTTCTATCCACAACCGTACATCTTCCGATAACACCTGCGGTAATGCGAGTCATAAACACATCGCCAATTCTTGGCTTGATTCTATATTTTGAAAAATCCTCTGCTGAAATATACTTGGTAGTTCCGTAAAGGTCATCAATGTTCTCTACGCTAACAAAAGGGACTCCGCTATTGGTATATTTAGGTGTTTGATGTGTTCCATCGTACACTTCACAAACAGAGCCAAGTTTAACATTTTTTATTTCAATAGAGGACTTCAATAGAGTATCACGATAGTATTCATACTGCTTCTTCCTCGCTGTAAGCTCCGCTGTAAGCTCCGCTGTAAGCTCCGTGAAATTGTCCAGAATACGGACAATTTCACTCTGCACCTCAAGCGGCGGTACAGGGATTTCCAATGATGCAACGGTAGATTTTGCAAGTGCAGGTATCCCTGCACCATACTGACATTCCTGCAATTTATATTCTTTAGACTTCACAAAATGGAACAAATAACGGTTCAAAACATTGTTCGTAGGTTTAAGTACATAACAATGTGCGCCAGCCCAAAACTTAGTATCAAGCCAATTAACAAATCCAGCGGATGCTCCGCCTTGCGAAATGGTAATAGTCTTTTCTTCTTGATTGTACTGCTCAATATAGCCAGAAGGGTTTATACCTCCGTTAATAACAGGATATGTTCCTTCATCGTGCATATCTTTTTTATTAAACTGGATACCCTTTGAAATCAAGCATACAGTTTCTAATGCAACATACGCAACCCCATCCGGGCAGTATTGCTGAATCAGTTCATCCAGCCTACTCATTTATCTTCACCTCTTTCTTCATTCCAACCAAGCACAGTAATAGCATCCAATAACTCTTTATGGTTGATTACATTTTCAAGGATTCCTATTACAAGCCTATGTAGGGCTTCGAAACTCTTCAATCCCGCCTCTTCATCATACTCCCCATGAACGACGCCGCTCAACTCTCGAAACAGTTTATATCCGTTTGCAGAAAATTCTTTTGGGATTGTCGAGCATTTTTCATCCACCTTTTTTAGTAGCTCAGAGAAGTTCTTTGGGTTCCCGCCGTCATATTGGGCATATTCAATATTGACTGCTTCCGCTGTTTTCACTGTTAATTTTTCAAAGATTTTTCTCAGGTATACGACTGCACCTGCTCCTAATCCGTCGGTATATGCCTGCATGGCGTTGTCTAATAACGGAGTAAACTCCCCGTAGCGATTGTCATTAATGCGAACCATATCGGATAACTTCACGCTTTTCTTCAATATGCGTATAGCAGGGGCTTGCCCTGTTATATCATTTTTGCTCTCTATCAAAAACCATGCCGGTATGGAAGAACCGCACCCGCAAGTCAAAACGCAATCAACACTGATTAGATTTTTGCTCACAAAAATACATGTCAGCTTGGGACTTGACCAAAAAGTCCTTATATCCTCGCATGAAACGCAAAAGTAGTTCAATGCAACACTTCCAGTGGAAATGTCAACCTTTTGACCTGCTTTTCCAACTTTGTTTTGCAAGAATGCATCAACTTGAACGTATTCCTTATTGGGCGGTTTCGACAAAACATCTGATAATCTCATAAAGTTTATTCACCGCCATTCTCCGCTTCCGGCAGTTCGTTTGTGTATGAATCTTTCTCCAGCAGTATCCTGTCGAAGTCGCTTTGATACAACCGATCCTGCACGATGCGATATTTTTCAAACTCGCTCAGGGCGTGCTGTTCTGCAATTTTGGCAGAAATGCTGCCCGCATTGGTCAGGATTTCCTTTCGGCTCAGCCGAAGAACACCCTCGAACTGTTCTGCCCAGTCCTCCATCGTCATAGGAACTTGTTCCTCAGCTCTTAGCTCTGCCAAATCAAGATAGGCGTTGACGATTCTCGCCATCGCAGAAAGCTCTTCCTGTGTCAGATAATTCTTGGCAATCACTACATCGAATTTCTGAATTTTGCCGTTGGGGGCATCCTTCCAAGTGGTCAGCCCCATGTGCTCTTTGCTGCTGTCGGCACGGCGATAAATGGTCTCCGCCGCCGTTTCGCCGTGAATTGCCCAATGGAGCTGATTCTGCACCCGTGCGAAAAACAGTCTTGTCGTTTCTGCCTTGGCATCGTAGTCAATACTGGTGGCATAGATGTCGGTGATCTTCTGGTAAAACCGCCGTTCCGAAAGACGAATCTCACGGATGCGTTCCAGCTGTTCCTTAAAATAATCCTTTGTCAGAATGGTGCCGCCGTTTTTCAGCCGCTCGTCATCCATAGCAAAGCCTTTCACGGTAAATTCTTCAATGATGCGGTTTGCCCACTTTCTGAACTGCACCGCACGGGGAGAATCCACCTTATTGCCCACGGCAATGATGGCGCTCAGATTATAGTGATTGGTGTTGTAGGTTTTGCCGTCCGCAGCAGTTATTCGAAATTTTCGAATAACTGAATTCTCGTCGATCTCTCCGTCGGCAAATATTTTTTTCAAGTGATAATTGATGGTGTGTGTTTCCACATTATACAGAAGTCCCATCATTTTTTGGGTCAGCCATACATTTTCATCGCAATATACTGCATTTACATCGCTTTCCCCGGTGGCGGTGATGAATGTCAGATATTCCGCAGCGGAGGAGCGAACGATGCTGATTTCACGCTTGTCCTTCTTCATCATCCTACCTCGATCTCTGCAATAATCTTTGCTATTTCATCACGAAGAACTTGTTCACGGGCAACGATTTTCTCAATCTCGGCGTTGAGCTTTACAATGTCGATTTTCTCTCTGGTGTCCTCGGCTTCCACATAGGTGGAAACAGAGAGATTATAATCATTGTCCGCAATTTCCTCATAGCTTTCAAGATGAGAGAAGTGGGCCTCCTCGGCACGCTTGGCAAAGGTCTCAACAATTCTTTCGATGTTCGCCTGTGTCAGCTTGTTGTTGTTCGTAACCTTGATGCACTCGCCGGAAGCGTCGATAAACAGGGTTTTGTTGTCGGCTTTGCCTTTTTTCAGCACCATAATGCAGGTTGCAATAGAAGTTCCAAAGAACAGATTGCTTGGCAGTTGGATAATGCAATCAATAAAGTTGTTGTCAATCAGGTATTTTCTGATTTTCTGTTCTGCGCCGCCACGGTACATAATGCCGGGGAAGCAGACGATCGCTGCTGTGCCGCCTGTTGCCAGCCACGAAAGGGAGTGCATGATAAAGGCAAGGTCGGCTTTAGACTTCGGTGCGAGAACACCAGCCGGAGAAAAACGAGGATCGTTAATCAGCAAAGGGTTATCATCGCCAGCCCACTTGATGGAATAGGGAGGGTTGGAAACGATCAGCTCGAACGGTTCATCGTCCCAGTGCTGCGGTGCGGTCAGCGTGTCCTCACAGGCAATGTCAAACTTATCAAAGCCAACATCATGCAGGAACATATTGATACGGCAAAGGTTGTAAGTAGTGATATTGATTTCCTGTCCAAAGAAGCCGTTACGGACGGCATCCCTGCCAAGGATTTTTTCAGCTTTCAAAAGTAGAGAGCCTGAACCGCAGGCAGGGTCATAAACTTTGTTGATTTCAGTCTTGCCCACCGTGCCAAGTCTGGTCAGCAGTTCGGAAACATCCGCAGGGGTAAAGAACTCGCCGCCGGATTTTCCTGCCCCAGATGCGTACATGGTCATCAGATACTCATAGGCATCGCCAAAGGCATCAATATCGTGATCCCTCACATCACCAAGGTTCATATCAGCTACACCATGCAGAAGTTTTGCAAGGCGTTCATTTCTCTTTGCAACGGTAGAACCGAGCTTGTTGCTGTTTACATCAAAATCATCGAACAATCCGGCAAAGCTGCTTTCGGAAGATGAGCCTTTTGCAGAGCTTTCAATGTGGTTGAATACACGCTCCAAGGTTTCATTCAGGTTTTCATCGTTGTCGGCTCTGAGATTGACATTGCAAAACAGCTCGGACGGAAGAATAAAGAAGCCCTTTTCTTCTACCAAGCCGTCACGAGCTTCTTCTGCATCAGTATCGGGCATTCTGGCATAATCAAAATCGGTATTGCCAGCTTCCTGTTCGCCAGAATTGATGTAGTTGGTCAGGTTCTCGGAGATATAGCGATAAAACATGGTTCCGAGAACATAGTTCTTAAAATCCCAGCCGTCAACGGCACCACGAAGTTCATCAGCGATTGCCCATATCGCACGGTGCAGCTCGTCACGCTCCTGCTCTTTCTTTGTATCAATCATTGTTTCCGTTCTCCTTTTCATCAGGTATAAATTCCAGAATATCGTCAACGCCGCAATCGAGGGCAAAACATAGCTTTTCAATGCTCTCCAATGAAACATATTGGTCTCTTCTAAGTCGGGTTAAAATGTTGGCACTAAAGCCTGCCTGTTCTGTCAATTCAGCCGTTGCAATACCACGGTCGATTAACAGATGAAATAGTTTTTTATATGTAACAGCCATAGTACCCTCCCGATTTAAGAATGTCCTTGTTTATTGTATCACGATAATGTGAATTTTTCAAGTAGTCGGGATGAAGTATCTTGATTTAATCGTTTTGAATCTGTATAGCCTTAAAAATGAGAAAAACGATAGAACTATACCTTGCTATGTAATAGCGGTCAAAACATCGAGTACAGACCCGACATTTTGACCGCATATCACCCCTAAACGCTACATTATTCCGTCCTGCTCCTGAACCCGGTTTGCTTGGCGTTCTCGCTTGCTTTCCGTCTGCGTTCCTCGCTCATGGGCGGTTGCAGACGGATGGACAGCCGGGATTTGTCCAGCACATAGGAAACGCCGCCCTGCTCATGGGTCTTTTCCTGTCGGCAGAGGCCGGGGTACTTCTTGGCGAACAGCACCAGCCGCTTTTTCAGTCCGGCGTTAAAGGTGTAGATGCTTGCCGTGTCCTCGCCCTCGTTGAACAGGATAATGGTTTCCTTTTCATACTTCGTCAGCTTCGCCATAATAGCCCTCCATATCGTAACTGCTGATTTCTGCCAGCCGCAAAGTCAGTTCCGCTTCATAGTAGCCGTCCATTTCCATACGGAGTGTGCGGTAGAAGCGGCGATACCAGTCGTGCGCTTCTTCGGTACTCAGCTTGATTGCAAGGTCGTTGAACAGCTCTCCGGCAACAGGGTCGGGTGTGATAGCCGCCAGCAGTTGCAGACGGTCAACCGTTGCCCTGTGGTTGGGGCAACCGAAGGTGTAAAGGGCTTTCTTCTCGTTGATGTTCAGTTTCATAGTGTGTTCCTCCTTGATTTTTGATAAATGAAAAGCGGCAGGGACTTCACAAGGAAATACCTGTCGCTTTTACTTCGGTATGAAATTAGCGGGTCTGGACTTGGAATATCAGCAGTAAATCAGCTCATGCTTGATGATTTCCTCGGCTCGGCTGCGGATGGAGTTCATAGACTGCACCCATAGCATCTGGTCGGACGCTTTCAGGGTTTCGTCCACGCCCTCGGCTTCCGCCATCTGCTCAATGATGAGACTGCATCTTTCCGTTGCCTGCTCGTTCAGATCGGCAAGGTAGGTGTGCAGCTTGCAGGAGAGAACGAGTTCACTGTAAAAACCGGGACGGTACATCCGCAGGTAGGCTTGATGCAGCCTGCCCCAATGCCCGACAGGGCGTTTTTCCTCCGGCAACTTAGCTCATGTGAGATAAAGAAGTAAAAGAAGTGTAAAAAATTTTGCCGTTCCCTGTCCGGCTGACTGCCGGACGGGTCGGGCTTTAGTCGGGCAACTCTACCTTGCCGACAAAAGAATAATAGATTTCGATTTCCTGCCTGCGGTGCTTGTTCTCGTCGTAACTGCACTAATGTTACACAAAACGGTTTGACAATGCTTGCTTTTTTTCAATGCTGTATGGTAAACTAAATATGTAGCAAGAGAGGTACGAACACCGCGGTCTGCCGTTTTAAGCAAATAATACAAACGGTTTTTATGCCTTCCACAAGTGAGGTATTATTAGACCGCAACAGCTGTTGACGAAGGCTTGTTGCGGTTTTTGCCGTATGTTGAAAGGTTTGTGTGAATCTAAAAAGTAAAATATGTAACTGGCAGAAAGGAGGGTTACAAATGGCAAACATAATAATTTATGGCGGAGGATTTCAAGCAGCGGCGGCAGCGTCAAAGGCAGCATCGCAAGCTGGAAATGCGCAAATCTACCTGCAATGCAAGGCTCGAAAAATAAAAGGAGATGTATAATGAGAAGTTCTCTCTCTTGTCATTTGAAATCAATATCGGGTTTGCTGATTGTGGTTTTCATATTTGCAACCCTTCCTGTTTGCAGAGTTGCAGCGCTTGAAACTGCAAGCATATCCGAATATGCAAAACCGTATGTTGAAGAATTGACCGAAAGCATCCCGTTTGATTATGATGATTATACAAAGCCGATAAAGCGTGATGAGTTTGCAAGGTTGATTTATTTTGCGATAAAGCAGATGTCTGATGCAATGACTACAAAAGTTGTTCTCAATGATGCTGCGCCGCCTTTTTCCGATACAGACGATGTTTTTGTGGGAGCGTTGTCCAATGCCGGAATTATAATGGGTAGAAACGATGAAATCTTTTCTCCGAACGATTTTCTCACAAGAGAAGAAGCCGCCGTTATTATCGGAAGAACATTTGACTTATTCGGATTTAAGCAGCTGAATAAAACAACAGATTTTGCGGATAAGGGAGATATTTCGCCGTGGGCTGTTTCGGCGGTGGATTCGCTTTGCCCATATAAATTATTTATAGGATCAGATAACGGGAAATTTCTTCCGAAAAGCACAATAACAAGGGAACAGGCAGCCGTGATTACGCAGAGATTTATGCGTATGACAGAGATTTTCAAGTTCACGGTTGATGAACCACTCCCCAATGGTTATAGTGTTTGGCAAACCTGGTCTGCCAGCTATATAGAGGATGGCGCGGGAAAGGTTGTATTCTCGCTTCCACGATATTATCCGCCGGAAATGGGGAAATCGGTTGAGAGCTATGACGGATTAAGAATATTTGCGTATAAAGGCAGCTATCTTTATATCGCATCGGGAATTGACGCAGCGAGCGCTGCACAGGGAAGCACGATTCCCGGAACAGTTGTGTTTGATGGATCAAGCGGCAGAGAGCTGATGTTTGTGCCTATGCAGCAAAATGACGTTGGAAATTGGGCATCGGGTTTTTATGGCTTGACATCCGACGGAGAATACCTGATTTTTTATCATCAGACTCAGCAAGGATCAATAATGGGAAGTAGCGGGAAATACGTTTATGGCATATATGACATTAACGGAAATGAACTTTTACCTATAT
>ENA-ORRN01002571-ORRN01002571.1-human-gut-metagenome-genome-assembly--contig:-NODE-2571-length-11322-cov-2.700453_pt1 | contig 11322 bp, 10 predicted proteins | sample MGYA00242174_ERZ509132 | MGnify/ENA primary metagenome ERZ509132 (study PRJEB26280, sample SAMEA2338671) | human gut metagenome | biome: human gut; feature: human-associated habitat; material: faeces...
TGAGCCTCCTCTCCCTCCTGATGCGGGAGACGGAAGTGACCCTGACCTGCATCGGAGCGATACTCTCGCTCTCGGACAGGGGGACTGGGGAACCCGGCAAGAAAGCCTCCCTCCCGGAGCCGACTGGCTCGGAATGTCCGGATATAGCCTGATGCTGATGGGCGGGGTTGGGTGTTTGTATAAATGGTTTATTGCGTAAGCGATCCTTCCCTTTTGAGGGAAACAGGGGGTGTGTCGAGGGATGCACTCCCTTTCTATTTCATAAGAACCTGTTTAAATTTTGCTCAAATCAGTTTGAATAATCATGTTAACCTGCGGATAATTTCTTTACATCCAAAATAATCAAACACGAAAAGAGGAAATGCACTCAACACCGCAACTTTGGGACACGGTTGTCCGATATATTTTTCTATTTGTTTCTCAAAGATCACAAATTGTGACACCAACTCTTCCGGTAAAGAATAAGAATCATTGACCACATAATTCATCTTAAAAAGATGCGCCTTTATAAGGGTATTCCAACACTCTGAATTATATTGATGAATATTCGACATTTTAGGACATTCATTACCTACCCGCGTTTTATAATGAGGTTCACTCAAACAGGTAGCCACCTCCTTACAATCTTCTTGATTAGGGCAATTCCTTCCTTTGCATTTTACACACAAGTCCCTAAAACTGTCATGATCCTTAAAATGCCTGATGGCCTCCACCATTGGATAGCTAATATAGAGCTTACCTTGTTCTGTCTCGTTATCAAAGTAAGTCAACATTTCTTTTATCTTTTCATCGCCTGGCTTCCCTTTGTTAGCTGTAGCATGACCATCATAATCAAAGAATAAATGAATTTCCGAAAAATCATCTCTATTATAATCTTCAAGCACCTTGGCATTCTGTTCATTCAATGCTTTAATATAGCTAAACATATCCAAATATTCATCTGTAACAAAAGTAGCATATAGCTGATAAATATCTGCAGCAAAAGCGCACTTGATTATTTTTTCATCCTTAAAAACGGATTTTTCCAGACTTTCAGCAATCACCTTCTCAGCCCTTTCTCCTTCAAAGACAAACAAAATATTAGTCGACATTGAATGCTCCTGCTTTATACATTTTCTCAATATTGTGTGCTTCTCTCAATTCTTTATCTGTGCTATTCGACAAAGATTTGATTTTCTTCTTATTCATCAAGAAATAGCAATCCGGACGTAATAAGTCGTTAGAAAGGATAGACGTATTATGAGTAGTCAAAATAAACTGAACCCCTATTTCTTTCAAAGTTTCCACTATCATCTTAGATAGATCATGATGATAAAAAGCATCAAATTCATCTATGAATAAAAAAGACACTTCATTTTTTCGTATTCGCTGATACCAACAGTAAAAAAGAGTAAGTGCACTTGTTCCTGTTGACATAATCTCAGTCATCAACAACTTCTTCCCATTAAAATCAAATGCCAAATCTTTTCTATCCAATGATTCTACTACAGAAAGCTTGCAATTAATATTTGCCTTATTTAGGAAAAGCTCAAAATCCTCAACATTCCCCCATTCGATAATATCTTCCGTCAACGATCTCTTTCCGGTATCCTGTAATCCCATATAGGTCCGATCTTCCAACGAACGAAAAAACAACATATGTTCTACAAAGGAGAAAAAGGCTTTAAATATATTGTTTTGTTCATTTTCCTCCAGTACTGTATTGTTTTTAATATACTTCAAAACAGATAATTGAGGATCATTAATCATAGTTTTCAGACTTTCTGCACCTTTCAGCCAAACAGAGAAGTTAGTATTCCCGTTTGTTCTATCAAATGACACCAGGACTGTATCATCTATTGAAAACTCCTCATAAACCAAAACCTTATAATCACTCTTTTTATAAGTATACTTTACAACCTTATTATCAATAAGAAATTCGTAATAAAAATCAACCGTAGGCGAGGTACTATAAGCATTTACATAATTTCTATATCTACGCTCTTCTCTTCTTTGATCAGTCAAATGTTCAATAATATCAAAAATAGCTAATCCCAAATTTGATTTCCCCATGCCGTTATGCCCATAAATAAGCGCAGCATTCACTATTCCATTTTTCACACATTGTGAATTAAATGAATAACCATTCGTTTCCGAAAGATCAAATTCAAAATCATTTTGGAAACATTTAAAATTAGAAACACTAAATTTCCTAAGCATAGATATTATTTCGTTAGTTCACAACAAATATATAAGAAAGAACAACTACTGTAATTTTTTTACGGCTGGTTTTATTCTTTTTTATATAATCATGATATAAAGATTTGCTCACACCGTTCACATAACAAGGGTTATTTTTATATACCGGCTAAATGCATCGGTTTCCATAACCTGAACCTCCTCTCCCTCCTGATGCGGGAGACGGAAGTGACCCTGACCTGTATCGGGGCGATACTCTCGCTCTCGGACAGGGAGACTGGGGAAAACAACCTCCTGCCAACGACTGGCTCGGATTATCCGGATACAGTCTGATGCTGATCGGCGGAGCAGGGACTTTGTTTTATCTATACTTTTATCCTGTCAGCCAGTATTCCCGGCATCAGACGGGTTTCTTTATAGGTTTCGTCCATATTGATATTGGCAATGTAGCGACCGGACATATTTTCTTCGTCGGCCAGATTACTTAAAGCCGGAATAGAGACTGGATTAACTAATCTCTTAAACTTACATTCTACGGCTATTTTATGACCCGAATTGTCCACTCTATCATGTCTTAGTTATAGATAGAATTAAGATAGTTTTTTGGTTATCTCCAAAAATCCTTGAGGAATTTTAGATAGATTGTAAAAAAACTCTCAATTTCCTCCCCCATCTTTATTCATCCCAGCCGTTCATGCAGGATCACACGCTGATCGAATTTGAAACCACGTTGTTCGATAAACATTTTTGAACGGGGATGATAGGAATAAACTTACAAAACTATCCTCTTTTCTTTTTATAATAAACAAACAGTAGTTTCCTCACAATACTGAAACCTAAGTATTTAAACATTTTCACCTTCTTAACATAAGGACACCAAGCGTAATCTATCAACCACCAGAGCTTTTTCATCTCATAAAAAAAAGCTAACTGTTCACTAACAACCACAGTATTTGAAAGAACGATCCATAAAACATACTGAAGAGCCATATAATTCAAAAGTGCTTCACTATTGGAACAATTGTCTACCTTACCTTTTGCGGCATACTTTTGTAAGACTCCTGCAATGTCGTTTAGGTTCTTCACTCCAACATTTGCAGAAATTGAACTGGCATTTTGTTGTCGATACACATAAAAATATTCATTGATAGCCACAAAAGTGTGAGCATTTAATATCAACTGAGCACAATATTCTATATCTTCACTTAATTGGTTTTCTACAAAACGTACATTGCGTTCTTTAAGTATTTTAGAATTTACCAACTTATTACATGCAGAAGTAACAAATACATTATGTTCAAGCAACAGTCTTAATCCCACCTCTTTACCATATAAATCAATAGGTAAACCCATTTGTATAGTTTCATTACGATCTGCTGTTTGATAGAATTTTTTGAAGCCATATAAAATAACATCGGGCATTTTTGTTTCACACACGTCAACGCATTTTTTAATAGCATCAGTATCATCCCAATAATCATCGCTATCAATGAAAGCAATATAGTCACCGGAAGCTATATCAATACCCGCATTACGGGCAGAAGATAAACCTCCATTCATCTTATGCACAACTTTTATTCGGGAGTCTTTGTTTGTATAATCGTCACATATACGAGGGCATTGGTCAGGAGATCCATCATCCACAAGAATAACTTCAAAATTCTTATAAGACTGAGCCAATATGCTATCAATGCATTGATTTATATACGGCTCTACTTTATAAACAGGAACAATAATACTAATTTTCAAATTCATACCAATGTCTCTTTTATTGCTTCGTTAAAAGGTTTTACAATATAATTACCTCTCTCATATTTTGATGCATCCATCGTATAGGCAATACCACCATAACCTTTATTTACGACCGAGGTGAAAGATAATAAACCAACTCCAAGTCCTAACAACTTTGATGTACATCGTTTTATTCCTACAGCTTTAGCTATCGAAGACATCAACTCAACAGCATTTACAGTCTTATCATCCTGCGGAAGGAACACCCCTCTATCACGATTGATAATTACCAATTTACAAAACTCGGTAAGATTATCAATATAAAGCACGCTCTGCTTTACATCATCGAAAGCATCGGGAATAGCTGGCAATTTTCTCACAATAGAGGCATAACCGGTTATATAACCACCCTTACAGTTCTTTCCATACACATTAGGGGGTCTGATTATGGCTATCGCAAACTTATCATTCTCCAATTCTTTTAACAGCAATTCTGCTTTATACTTACTATTTCCATAAGGTTCACGAGGATTAGCCGGGGTTTCTTTCGTGATAATTGCTCCCTCCATGGTTTTTCCCATACCATATACTGCCATGGTACTAAAAAATACGAACTGCTTCACGCCTTGACTCTTTGCTCTTTTTGCCACTTCTACTGGTAAAACGGTATTTACTTTATGGTATATCGCAGTATCGGTTATGCCTTTACGATGGACTATTCCGGCGACGTGTATTACAACATCATACCCCAAAAAGTTAAATTCTTTCCATGAATCCAATCTGACATCAAGAAAATCAATTTCAAAAGAAATATCTTTTGAGGCCAGCAACCATGCCCCTATTTTATCACCAATATAACTATTCTTCCCGCTAATAAGCACCTTCATATCAAATTATTTTAATCCAAGAAGTTGCATACGATTTTCCATCAATTCACAGATAAATCGTTTCTGTTCAAAGTTCTCTTCTGCGAACTTACGACCATTCTTGCCCATACGCTTAGCCGTCTCTGGGTTCTCAAGCAAATAAGTTACAGATTCTATTATATCTTCTGTACTTGCTACGTTAATTTCAAGACCTGTCAACTCATGTCGCATTGCACTCGACGGGCCGGGATATTTCGTTGCAATCACAGGAACTCCCATAGCCGAGGCTTCTACCACACTCATTCCAAACCCCTCACGATAGCTTGGTAATATACATATATCCATCGCAGCCATGTGTTTAGGAACATCAGACACACGGTCGGTTTTAATGATGCTGTCACACTGACGGAAATACTGCAACAATTCCGGTTCTATAGACTCTTCTTTCTCTATGGGGCCAACAAACAATAGCGTAAGATCACCATATTTCTTTTTAAGTTCTCTGAAAGCCCTGAACAATTCATTACAACCTTTCTCACGTCCCAAGCGGCCAACAAATCCCAAAACCCTGCCTTCAGAGATATTGTAACGTTTGCGTATCTCCTCTGCAAATTCACCTTTGCACGAGATATTATATGCACTAAGGTCCAAGCCTTTCGCGCTTCCTTTCCATATCACACAACTTTTGGAGGCATCATAAAGCCCATTTACTCTACAGAATCGTAAGTTTCCGTCGCTATCAGGTTGTATAATGGTAGAGCATTTGCAGGTAATGCGCTCTATAGTCTCTGTGAATTTACGGGCCAACCCATGTTTAGTTACATACACCATACCCCACTGGCAATAAAGGCGCACAGAGATACCTGCAAATTTAGAAGCAACAGCAGAATAAAAGCTCGCGTTAGGAGTTGAGTACTGGATAAGATCAAACTTTTCTTTCTTCAAGAACTTGTACATCTTCCAAATGCTCTTCAACGAACCCAACGCACTCATTCCACGAGGAAAATCAATCGGATGAGTGTGAAGAAATGGATAATCGTTTTTCAGATTTGTTTCATATTTACTGTCCATATTGCAAACAACCGTCACATCTATCCCACGATTGTTGTATTCGTTCAAGAAAGGCTTTATCCAGTTATTTATGGAAGACCACAAAGTGGTGACTATACATATACGCTTTTTATTTGCCATTAGCAAAATCTTTTAGGTTATTATACATCACATTGAACATTCTTTCATTGTTACCATTGCTCACAAATGAGTTGTGCGGACTCACTGCCACATTCTTCATTTTCCATAGCGGAGAGTCGGCTGCCAAAGGCTCCTGTTCAAATACATCGAGAGCCGCATACAGATCCTGACGTTCTGCGAGCACATCAGTAAGAGCCTGCTCATCTATAAGTTGTCCACGAGCAATATTCACTATTGTAGCACCTGTTTTTAATACTTTAAGAACTTCTCTGCCTATCAAGTGATACGTTTCTGATGTTAACGGTGCAGTAATTACAATAATATCATACTCACCTACCATCACAGGCAGTTCTGATACAAGACGCATCTCGTTAAAATGAAGGGTTGGATTAACATGAATATCAAAACCAATAGTATTCGCCCCTAACACCTCGAAGCGTTTAGCCACTTCTTGCCCCACATTACCTGCACCGACCACCGCAACTTTAGTTCCTGCAATTTCTCGCAATGTCCGGCATTTATCCCATACCCCCTTTGCTTGTGCAACCGCAAAGTGACTCGTATTTTTATAATGCTCTAACACTCGCATTACAGTCCATTCAGCCATAGGTATGCTATAAACACCGCGAGCATTAAATAAAATAATCTCTCTTTCCTGCATCTTATCTACTGGCACACGATCTAATCCCGCACTTGTAAGTTGCACGAGTTTCAAATTTTCAAATTCATCAATATTATGATGTAGGAAGAGTCCATTGCATACAGTAGCATCAATTTCTTTTACTGACAAAGGCAATTCTTCTGTCTCTTGCTGCATGAAAAAGACCTCAAAACCAAGTGTCGATAACTTTTTCTTTTGATCTTCTGTATAACTGAAAGCACCTGTAAGAAGCAGGTTCATGATTGTTTATTTTTTATCGATTCAACAATATCGGAGACAGACTTCTGAACAAATTTTCGGTTACTCTCAAAAAAATCAGCTGTTTGAGCAGATAGAGTAGACTCTAAAACTCGCAACTCCTGCATACCACAATTAAACGTTTCACGCAATTCCACTTCGTCAATAACTTTATCACTATTACAGAATGCACGAGCAAGGATTGCTCGAGTAGAACCCAACCGATAGTGTTCGGCCATCACATGCTCAGCTGGCAACATGCCTCCACCAAGGCGTGCTATGCCACCAAATCCATATGGCACACCTCTCTTCTTAAATTTTTCGACTAAACGATCAACTGTACCATCAGCCAGCAACTGGAACATAAAGGTCATACCATACGACAAATGCAGGTCATTCAATCCGATATACATCTCATCGATGCCATCAAGAGCGAGAATATCATCTATCACCTCCACAGCCTCTTTTGTTTCAATAAGCAATACAGTTTTGGCACGACCACCTACATAACACAAAAATTTACGAACCTCCTCCACAGTCTTAAAAAATGGAAGCATAATAATATCTGCCCCATTCTTTACAATAGCATCTATCTCTACCTCAGAATTTATATGAATTGGATTAGAACGTACTAACAGTTGGGCTTTACTAAGAATGTAGTGCATTGTCTCTACATCATTCAACGAATGTTTAGACTGCACTGTATCCATACCTCCCTGTCGTTCTTGTTTGCCAATTTGCTCAAGATCAACAAATATTCTGTCCACCCCGGCCTCCTCAGCAATCAATGCAACATCTGGTTTATTGGTTATATAGAAAAACTTTATCATTATTACTACATCTTTACCCTTGTTTCACCAATATTCTCGTTGTTGGCATTGCTTAAAACTTTAAAGATTGTCATAAAGAAAATCTTCATATCGAATGCAAAAGAGACCTTACGGACATACTCACAGTTCAACTGAATACGTTGAGGCCAGGGTACCTCTTTGCGACCATTAACTTGTGCCCAACCAGTGACACCGGGACGCACATCGAACATATGCTTCTGCTCTTCAGTGTATTGATCAAACGACCAAGGATGATATGTAAGTGCAGGACGAGGCCCAATCAATGCCATATCTCCTTTCATAATATTCCAAAGTTGCGGCAATTCATCGATACTTGTAGCTCTAATAATTTTACCAACTTTAGTTATACGAGAATCACCTTTGTAAGAATATACACCGGTACCAGTCTTTTCTGCATTCTGACACATTGAGCGGAACTTATAAATCCAAAAAGGTTTCCCCCAACGGCCAAGGCGCTCTTGCTTAAAGATTATGGGGCCCGGACTATCAATTTTAATAGCAATAGCTGTGATAATTAAAAATGGTGACAACACCAACAACGCACAGAGTGCTATCACCGTGTCAATGATTTGCTTTACAATAAGGTACATAGTAATACTATTCAGAATGGTAACCACATATTAATATTAAATACAATGTTAAGAAGTCTTGCTCTTATTTTGGTTTGTTCTTTGTTTTGTATAACAATGTTCATATTATACATATCTTCATTTAAGTACTTTTTCATATCTAGGTGATGCTGGTCAGAAATACGCTTTTCCAAAGGAATACATAGTAACGTTTCTAGTAGTTTACGATTATTATAAGGTATTGTGATCTCAAAGCAATAACGCATCTCACTAATATTTAGTCCGCCCCAACTGTTATTGGTCACTTCCCAACGAAACATATCTGCAGGAAGGAATGTCTCTGGTACAGCATTGTAGTCATACGTATTGATATAATCCTCAAAAATTTCATCAATCTGATGAGCAAGTGAGCGATTTCCTAAAAAGATCTTATAAAGGTTACGGTATAACTTTGGAGACAGAACAGGAAGAGACTTTCTGTCAAAATGTTTGTGCCAATAAGCACGAATGGTTTCACTTACCCAAGATTTTACCTCAACATTAATATCGCAATGTTCTTCAAGGTAGCAGCGCTTACGAACCTCATTAGGATACTGAGGAGCTATATAACCATCATTATGGATTAGTATAGCTGCTTTAATCTCAAAATCTTTAATGTCACTATTATTATCAGGTATATAATAGATTGTATGTTTAGTACGGAAGTGGTCTGCAATCTTTTTAGCTGCTACTACATCAGGCACTTCTTTAGGAACTGATTGGTATGAGAATGTTTCAAACCTATCATACAATCCATTAGCTGCAGCAAAAGTAGTTCCACTATCTATACCACCAGTTAACGAAATAGCGGGACGTCTCCATTTTTGTGTAATTAGTTTTAGATTGTTATTAAGGATTTCTGCCGCTTTAATGATTGCCGTTTTATATTCCGCATCAGTCTTTACCATATTCAAGTTCATTGAAGGGTAGAATCTCCTATGAGTAATACCCATTTTCTCTGAGTATGAATATGTTATATTGGGAACAATACGTTTCGTTTGTTCATAAGGAGTGATATCCCCAGGCATATACGGTCCCATCACACGATGATACCATTTGTATTGAACAAGTTTTTTTACAAATGGAGTATGTTCATAACCAAAGAGATCAGAAATCAATTGAAAATGTGAAGTAATTACAATTTTTTTATCTAACGTTAAATAGAAAGACGTTTGCATTCCAGCTGTATCAGACTGAAAATCTATTCTATCACCAACAATAACTCCAATCAAGAAGTTACCTGTTAACTCATCTATGCGGTCTTGGAATTTATCAGTACCATAAGCCTCAGCTATATAAGTTAACAGCTTCTTTTCATCCCATTCCATGGTGAATGGATTATAGCAATGCCCAATGAGCCACATTGTACATTTATCACCTTTTACGATATGGCAATAAGTATCCTTATGAGTATAGAAGTGCCAACCTTCAGCTATCTGCCAGTTCCAATTACCATAAAAGGGAAACGAATCCATATTATTTAGAGCATTCTGACTAATCAAGAATCCACGGCGGAAAAGAAGATATTGTAGCTCTTTATGAGCATCCAACTTCAATTGTATCTGTCTACTTTTTGTTACCTGTTTCATTTTTATTTTTATATTTTTTCAATTACAGACATTAATTACATGCAAAATAACTTGTAATCTTTAAAGATAATTTTGTTGTATACAGACTATGTTATTAACTTCAATAAGTCAATAACAATACAAATAATATACCTTATAATGTTTCTTAAGATGGTTTTATATTCTTAGATTAGATGTAATCCCTTCACGTTTCTATTTAGTCAGTTTATAATCAATACATTCTTTATTTTGTCTTATTGATTTAGATATACAATAGGTTACAACTATAAAAGATAATAATTTTGCTCTGTGTCGCATTGCTGTACCTGAGTTGGTAACACCTATTCCAAATATAAATACAACTGTCAAGAGCGACATTACCAAACCCCGTTTAAGCGTATTGAAAGCATTAGGCTTTGATTTATATATACCCCAACAAAGTATTAAATACCATATACTGTCAATAAAAAAAGCAAGGATATCTTGAATACCTCTCCATTCCCACGGCACAGGCGATAATAAGAAATAAAACATCTTGAATGGAGAGAAAGCAATTGCATCAGACATGCTTGAGACTGGTAACCAAAGCAAATAATCGCTCCCTCCTTTATCGTATTGTTTTTTGTAACCCGAGATTAAGACTTCGTCTACATTTCCAGTATCCACACCGTCTAATTTATTTCCAAATACATCCATATAATTGGATAAAAACATCGAAAAGCCCCAAACTGCAACAATGGCCAGCCAACTTCTAGCATTAAGTTTAAAGGTATCTTCCTCCCTCTTATATAATGTTAACACCAGAAAATATCCGAAAACAATACCAATTGTTCCTCCATGCATATAGGTTCCCCCTAATAATAAAACTATTGATTGTATAAAATCATTAACACTACCAAACTTGTACCATTTTAAAAAATAAAAAAGGCTTATAGTAGTAAAAAATTCCACCCACGCTTCACGCAATAGTCCACCTGAAAAAATTATTAAATTAGGCTCAAAACAAAGTATTAGTGTTCCTATTTTAACAAGTCTTTTTTCTATATTAAATAACCTAAGACATTTTTGTCCATAGATAATAACTCCTACACCAAATAGAACATTTACAAATTGCGCCATTACTCGTGAGCAATTTGTAAATGAATAGAAATAGGTTAGAAAAACAGTGTAATTAGTTACATATCTAGGATCACTATTTTCTTGATTTGATTCTGCTAAATAATGAAAGAACTCAGAATCAGCGCCTAAATTTGGTATAGGAAATAAATGTAACATATCGCATAACAACAAACAAACACGAACGAAAACAGCTGCTACTATAAAATTTTTAAACAATAGATTCTTGTTTTGGATTATAGCAATAACAAGAAACATTATCCCTAATAACAACCCTAAGAACTCAACGATTCCTATTTGATAATCCATAAATAA
>ENA-ORRN01002572-ORRN01002572.1-human-gut-metagenome-genome-assembly--contig:-NODE-2572-length-11320-cov-3.314425_pt1 | contig 11320 bp, 13 predicted proteins | sample MGYA00242174_ERZ509132 | MGnify/ENA primary metagenome ERZ509132 (study PRJEB26280, sample SAMEA2338671) | human gut metagenome | biome: human gut; feature: human-associated habitat; material: faeces...
CATATTGAAAATGATTGTTCTTGCTTTTTGATTCATTATTTCTTTTTGATGATATAGACGTCTTCGTTCGGCTTCTTCATGAAATATTCTTCACGGGCGAAGCGTTCCAGACCTTCTTTGTCGGTACGAAGATCGTTCAGTTTCTTACTGTTTATCTCGATCTCTTTCTGATAATGTTTGATCTCTCTTTCCAGGCTGCGGATCTTTTCGTCGTATGTATACCGCTTATACAAATTGCTGTCGCCCACTGTAAAAGTGAGGATCAAAAATCCAATGATAACCAACCAGTAGGCATTTATCCTGGATAGATACTTGTTGTAAAAGTCTTTTATGCGTGACATGGAACTTCGTTTTTGCAAAGGTAAATGAATTATTTTGTATATCTTTGTGTTGTTAATAAAAAAGCAAAGAATGGACAATTATATTGTATCGGCAAGAAAATATCGCCCGTCTACCTTCCGTAGTGTTGTAGGGCAGAAGTCTCTTACCACTACACTAAAAAATGCAATACAAAGTAACAAACTTGCACATGCCTACCTTTTCTGCGGACCGCGTGGTGTCGGGAAGACTTCGTGTGCACGAATCTTTGCGAAGACAATAAACTGCCTGAACCCGGCAGCAGACGGCGAGGCTTGTAACGAATGTGAATCATGCCAGGCTTTCAATGAACAGCGTTCCTATAATATTCATGAACTGGATGCTGCCTCCAACAACTCGGTCGACGATATCCGTTCGTTGATCGATCAGGTGCGTATCCCGCCTGCAATCGGAAAATATAAGGTCTTCATCATCGATGAGGTTCATATGCTGAGTTCGGCTGCATTCAACGCTTTCCTGAAGACGTTGGAGGAACCGCCGCATCATGCTCTGTTTATTTTAGCGACAACCGAGAAGCATAAAGTACTTCCGACTATTCTGTCGCGTTGTCAGATATATGATTTCTCCCGCATCTCGATTGCCGATATGGTGGAACATCTGGAATATGTTGCCTCTCAAGAAAATGTGACTGCTGAGCCGGAAGCTTTGAACGTAATTGCCCAGAAAGCTGATGGCGGTATGCGTGATGCCCTGTCTATTTTCGACCAGGTAGTTAGTTTTACCAATGGCAATATTACTTATCAGGCTGTCATCGACAATCTGAATGTACTCGATTACGAATATTATTTCCGTCTTACGGACGCAATCCTGGCAGGAAATGTCCGTTCGTCTATTCTGATCCTGAATGAAATATTGAGCAAAGGATTTGACGGGCAGAATATCATTACCGGGTTGGCCGCCCATTTCCGTGATTTGCTGGTTTGTAAGGATGAGGCAACTCTGATCTTGTTTGAAGTCGGAGCCTCGATCCGCGAAAGATATAAAGAGATGGCAAAACGCTGTCCGGATCAGTTGCTTTTTAAGGCGATCGAACTGGCCAATACCTGTGATCTGAATTATCGTGCCAGCCGTAACAAGCGTCTGCTGTTGGAACTGACGCTTATCCAGCTTTGCCAGCTGAGTAATGCAGGGCAGGCAGCTGACGATAAAAAAAAAGGAGTAATTGAACCTATCGCATCCGGTGTTCCTGGACAGCCTGTTTCTCAGGGTGCACAGGCTTCACCACAGGGGCAACCTGTTCGTCAGCCAGTTCAACCATCCGGTTATTCCGGTTCACCGGCTTCACAGCAACCGGCTGATATGGGTAATAACAATGGTCGTGTAGTAACTTCGAATATGCCTTCTTCGGCAACAGTTATTCCGCAGCCTCCTGCTGCAACTCCACCTAAACGTCCTTCCCGCCCGCAGCATTTAGGTACGTCGCTGAAGGAAATCGGTGTGGAAAAACCGAAGAACCAGATGGGGCAGCAGGAAAACCGGACAGTTCAGGAGATGGTCAACCAGTTCACGGAAGAAGACCTGGTACGTTGTTGGGATGCTTATGCGACAAGCGGAATTATCGATAAGAAAGTTTATCTGAAGAATACGATGATCAATTGCAAGCCTGTTTTGCAGGAAAACTATTTCTTTGAAGTAGGTGTACATAATCCCGGTCAGCAGGATGAACTGAGTAATGGTTGTGTGGATTTATTGAATTATTTGCGTGCACAACTCAGAAATACACGTATCCAGATGCGTGTCCGGATTATCGAAACGAACGAAAAGCATTTAGCCTATACGGCAACCGAGAAGTTCGAACATTTATTGACCGTAAATCCCGTCCTGGGAAAACTGAAAGACGAGTTCAATCTGACACTGGATTAATTCTTTCAACGGATGAAACAAGGGCGGTTTTCTGTTTAGACGAATATTATAACGTTTTTGATCAGCCTTTATCCGCTAAATATTTGTATTTTAGCGGATAAATAAAAAATGTTGATATGAGAATGAAGAATTGGCTCCTGTTTCTGATGATACCTGTGATTGGCACGGGTTGTGCGACAATGGATCCGACATCGCGTACGATAGTGGGTTCGCAGGTCGGCATGTTGGCGGGTACGGTTACCGGTGCAGTGATCGGGCATGCGGCCGGAGGATATCGCGGAGAGGCGATCGGTTCGTTTGTGGGATCGGTCGGAGGGACAGTTCTGGGTGCTGCCGCCGCTTCCTCTCAAAATCAACGTGACAGGAATACAGCGAGAGTCAGAGAGTATCAGGTCCCCTATCTGGTTATTGAGGATATTTATCTGGAAGACCGGAATAACAATCAGATCGTAGATGCAGGAGAAAGTTGCCGTATCTCGTTTATCTTATCGAATGAAGGCAGACAAACGGCTTACAATATTGAGCCTGTTATCAAGGTCGAACAGGGGGGCAAATATGTGAAACTTTCAAAGCCTCTTGTTATCCGTCAGTTACCGCCGCATAAAAGAGTCAGTTATACTGTCACCTTGCATGCTTCTCCTAAATTGAAAGCCGGAGAAATAGTGCTGTCTGTCCGTTTGAAGTCTTCAGACGGTTATCTGACGGATAAGGAGACTTTTACATTGCCTGCTGGAAGATATTAGGCATTTATTTTTATAAGAAAACATCAGGCAATGATTATAGAACAAGGCACAACGCATCATCTTGACGAACTGGAGGTTCTTTATGACGGGTTGAATGACTATTTGTCTTCCACGGTAAACTATCCGGGATGGATAAAACATATATATCCTGTCAGGGAGACGGCCATGCAGGGGATTGATGAGAAATGCCTGTTTGTTGCCATTGAAAATGGAACTGTTGCCGGAAGTATTATATTGAATCATGAGCCGGAAAAGGCTTACAGTCAGGTTCGCTGGCTGGTTGAGGCGGAATATGCTGATATTCTGGTGATCCGGACGTTGGTTGTACATCCTTCATTTTTGAAACAGGAGGTGGCGACCCGATTGATGGAGTTTGCTAAACAATATGCGGTTAGTCACCGGATGAAATCGATCCGGTTGGACGTGTCAGTCGATAATACACCAGCTATTAGCCTTTATAAAAAACTCGGTTATCAATATATTGGGACTGTTGATCTGGGACTGCCTTATGAGCATTTGAAATGGTTCCAACTTTATGAATTGGTTTTATAACGCTTGTCCGATGAAAAAGTCAATACCCCGCTATACATTTTATAAGCACAAGTATGGTAGTGAGTTACTGGTGGATGTTGTCGAACTGAAAAACATCAAGAAGTTTCTGGATATCAATCCGGTGCATACGCTGACTTACTATGACATTACTTTTGTCACCGAAGGTTCTGGCTCTTTTTCAATTGATAACCAACAGTATGACGTCTGTCCCGGTGATGTGATTTTTTCAAAGCCGGGGGAGATACGTCATTGGGATAAAGATCATATTATAAATGGGTATGCACTTATTTTCGAGGAAGAGTTTCTTTCCTCTTTTTTCAAAGACGACCAGTTCGTTCAGCATCTCAGTTATTTTGATCCAGACAAAACTGCGGCAAAAATACATCTTTCGGAATCAGTTTCCGATCGTATCTTCCAACAGATATGTAATATTAGGGATGAGATCGGTCTGTCCTCCCGAAATGGTGACCATGTGTTGAGGGCACTGCTTTATGAGGTTCTTATGCTCCTTGACAGGGGATACAAGGAGGAAGAAGGGAAAACGGATATAGTGAAGGGGCGTAACCTTCATCTTACTAACTTTATCCGTTGGGTCGACAAGTCTTTTAAAGAACATCGTGCAGTCAGCTATTATGCTGATAAATTATGTATTACGCCGAATTACCTGAATGAAATGATTACGGCCTCCATGCAGGTCAGTGCCAAACAATATATTCATAACAAAGTGATGGGAGAGGCCAAAAGGATGCTGACCTATACTGATTTACCCGTCTCGGAAATAGCCGCCCGGCTGAACTATGATACTGTATCTTATTTTATCCGTTCATTTCGTCAACATGCCGGACAAACTCCATTGGCATACAGAAAAATGCACAAACCGTAAAAAGTGACATTTTCTCCCTGTTTACTGTTGCATCCGGGATAGCTTCATACTCTATTTTTGCCCTTATTATAAACGAATAACAGTTTAATTATGAGAGATCCGGAAAAGACGATAGGTAATATCGTTGACAAACAGACAGTTTCATTCCTCGGTTCGGTTGATGAGGAAGGTTTCCCTAATATCAAAGCAATGCTTCAACCTCGTAAGCGGGAAGGAATCCGTACATTTTATTTTACTACCAATACATCTTCCAGGCGTGTGGCTCAGTTCAGGGAGAATGACCGTTCCTGTATTTACTTTTGCGACCGGCGCTTTTTCAAAGGCGTGATGCTGAAAGGAACAATCGAAGTCCTGACCGACCCGGCAAGCAAAGAATTAATCTGGCTGCCGGGAGATACAATGTATTATAAAGAAGGTGTTACCGATCCGGATTATTGTGTGTTGAAATTCACCGCTTTTTCGGGAAGATATTATAGTGGGTTCAAATCCGAGGATTTTAGTGTTGAGTAGCCGTACGGATAAATTCACTTTGTTCCCCTGAATATGTCACTGTCAATCGATGCATTGCTCGGGTTACTGCCACATAAAGCATGCTTTTATCGATTTCCGAACAGTAATTTGTCTTATTGGTTTGGGGGACGATTACTTCATCGAACTCCAACCCTTTAGCCATATGGGAAGAAGTGACGATGGTGCCATTTATGAAAGCGGAACTTTGACTGGACAGGAAATATATGTTTTCGATTTGTTTTTGAAGTTTTTCTGCCATTTCTTTTGCCTGTAATTCAGTTTTGCATACGATTCCCAATGATTTGTAATCTGATTCTCTGAATACAGAGACCAAATGAGCGATGGCGGATATTTCTTCTTCAGCATTTCCGAACCGGAGAATTTCCGGCTTTTTGCCATGACGTACAACCGGTATCAGTTCGTCATTAGAACGTATCTTTTGGGCAAAGCCGGTTATTTCGACGGTCGAACGATAACTTTTGCATAATTTCATGACCTCTCCTGCTGCAAATGCTTTGCGAATCATTTCGGCTGTTGATGAACCATAGGGATTTACCGATTGGCATGCATCGCCGAGAATAGTTTTCCGGCAGGGATAAAGTTTTTGAATTACCTTAAATTGGATGGGCGAATAGTCCTGCATTTCGTCTATCAGGAGATGTTTGATATGGGAATATGTCGTGTTTCCGTCCAACGACATGTGCAGGTAGGCCAACGGGGCAAGGTCCGCATATTCAAGGATATGGCCTTTGCGCAGTTTAAACATTTCAGGTTTCCCGGTCCATTTGAAAAAGTCTTTATATACCTGGAGATCGTTGTTTCCGCCGAACATCTTTTTTATCTCTTTTTTCAGCAGGTTCTTTTCTGACGTGGTTACGGATATGTTGTATTGGATTTTCATCATATCCAGTATGTAATCAGTCATTGTCTCAAACCGTTGTCGCATCGGATAACGGTTGAATCGTTTGAACTGTTCCTCGATGAAGCCGGCGGGGATGGTGATATGTCTGGTGAGCCGGACATCTGTAGCCTTGAAATAATTGTTTTCCATGTGGAGGATGAATTTGTCCAACAGGGAAATGAAATCGAACGATGCCTTGTATTGTATTCGTTCGATAAAATCCCGGGATGGTTTTTCCAGCAATTCGGTTACCTGGTCGAAGAAATTCCGGTATTTATATTTATTTTCGAGTAATTCCGAAAGGATTTGTTCCATACTGGTTTCAGGAACTGTCTCTTCTCCGAGTTCGGGTAGTACGTTGGATATGTAATCGGCAAAGACTTTATTGGGGGATATAATCAGAATATCCCTGGAAGAAATATTTCCTTTCAGGGTGTAAAGCAGATAAGCGATACGATGCAAGGCAATGGAGGTTTTACCGGAACCGGCTACTCCCTGTATGATAAGTACGGGAGCTTCTTCGTTACGGATAATTTGGTTCTGCTCACGCTGGATAGTCGTTACGATATTCTTCATTTTGTCGTCGGCATTGGCACTGAGTTCTTTCTGTAGAATGTCGTCATGGACGGTGAGGGAACTTTCAATCATATATTCCATCCGGCCTTTACGGATGCGGTACTGGCGTTTGAGCGATATTTTGCCGTTGACTTCGCCGTTCGGGGAGGTGTAGGAGGCTTCGCCCAGTTCATGGTCGTAAAACATGCTTGAGACCGGGGCTCTCCAGTCGTATATCAGATTGGTCCTGCTTATGGAGTCGTAGAATGTGTGTATTCCAATATAAACAGGTATGGTTTGGCTGCCATCTTTCTCTTCTTTGAAATCTATCCGTCCGAAATAGGGAATATCGAGAATCCGGCCTAACCGTTTGCGTTTATCGATGACGTTTTCTCCCAATGCGAAATGGTTCAGGATACTTTCACGCATGGAACGAATCTCGTGTGGGTCTATGTCTTTGTTAGACCATAAATAATCCTTGTATTCTTGCAGGGTGTCTACATGGTCTTTAACTGATTTGTCGGTATTGTTAATCGTAGCGTGTATGATACTGAGTATCTTTTGTAAATATTCTTTTTCCTGTTTTTCTGTTTCGTTGAATACCATAGCTGTCTTGTTGTTATATTAAAATGATTGGAAAGGACGGACAAAGTTACATGAACCGACCTGTCTATTAAATAGTGATTTATAGCTATATTTCCGGCCTTTTTCATACTTTTGCGTGCACATTAAAAATACAAAAATGGATATTCTCGATATAGCACGGCTGAATCAGCAGCGGGCCTGGAAAGTAGTGGAGGACAGCGGCGTTATCCCCGCCTGGGAAAGTATAGGGGCTGAAATCAATCTGGTTGGTTCTTTAAGTACGGGGTTACTGATGACGCACCGGGATATTGATTTTCATATTTATACCTCTCCGTTGGAATTATCAGACAGTTTCCGGGCGATGGCAAAACTGGCGGAGAATCCGTCTGTCAAAAAAATAGAGTGTGCGAACTTGTTACATACGGTTGAAGAGTGCGTGGAGTGGCATGCCTGGTTTCAGGAACCGGAAGGTGAACTTTGGCAGATAGATATGATTCATATCCGGAAAGGTTCCCGATATGACGGTTATTTTGAAAAGGTAGCCAAGCGAATCGCTGCTGTTCTGACGGATGAAACAAGACGGGCTATCCTGCAACTGAAATTTGAAACACCTGTAACGGAAAAGGTCATGGGAGTGGAGTATTATCAGGCTGTTATTCGTGACGGTGTGCGGAGTTATGCCGAATTTGAGGAGTGGAGAAAACAATATCCGGTTACCGGTGTGGTGGAGTGGATGCCGTAAGCCGGTTTAACAGTCCAGATTCCAATCCGGCATTTATAGCTTCGATAGAGTTTTGGACCCCTAATTTGTGTAACAGGTTCTGACGATGGATATTCACCGTGTGGATACTGATGCATAGTTTATGAGCGATTTCCTTACTTAGCAGTCCTTCCTGGATAAGATGTAATATCTCCGTTTCCCGCGGAGTGAGAATCGGTTGCCGACGGGGCGGGAGGGAAGGGGAGAACATCTCTCCGTTCCTGAGGTTGAGGACGGTACAATCTACCCCATCTGTCTCTTCCTGGTTGGGTGAAATGTCCATATTCCCTAATATAAGCCATGCTTTTCCTGCTGCGTCCTGTTCCATTACCTGATGTTTACTGATGACACGTACGTATTGTTGACGGATGTTGCGGACACGGAAACTGTAAATATTGCAATAGTTGTTCCGTTCAGCGGCAGGGAGGCTGTAAATGAATTCTCCCAACTGGATTTGGAAAGCCTCCAGTTGCTGGCGATCGTCCGGATGGATACGTGATTCCAGATAGTCGCCCTGTTTTTCGAGAGTGGCAATTTTATGGCTGTCATATCCCAGCAAGTCGGAAAAGTTTGAGGAAGCGAAAGCATATCTGCATTTGTAGACATCGACAACGAAGGTACAGGTACGATTTATTTTCGCCATTTGCAGGAGCATGGCTTTGTCTCGTTCCCAAACGGCGTAATCGATGCCGGTAGCTGATAGGTTTTGCCTGGCCCATAATTCTTCGCGAGTGATATTGTCTGGCTTCATTGAAGTTCCCTCCATTTCTCCTGGGGATTTTCTTCTCCGTCAAAATAACCGGATTGCGCGGATTTATTGAATATCTCACCTGACGGAACAAGATATATTTTATCGGAATCCGGATATTCACAAATGTCATGTCCGATAAATGTCCTTATATCAAGGTATACGCAGGGTTCTGTCGTGTGATTGTATAATTGATGTGCTCCGGTTTCACCTTTTTCGAAAAAAATCAAATCTCCGCTGCTTACGGCTTCTAACCCTTTAGGTGTTCTTAAGGTGGCAGAGCCGGAGATAATCAAGAATAATTCTTCTGCGTATCGGTGGAAATGGTACGCAGAACAGTATTGTCCGGGATTCAGTTGACGCAAGTCGAAATTTAAATTTTCCGGTTCCACTCCTTTTTGGGTTCTGGAGATGTCTGTGAATAATTTGAAAGGCTCAATCCTGTTCGGATTTTCCTGAAAGTTTCTTTCGGTTGATTTTAAAATAGTAGCCATGATTTTGTCTTTTAGTGATTTTGTTTTTAAGAGGGTGAAGTTATTACAAATTTTCTCTATTCATGTAGCAAATATAGTTTGTAAAGCGTAATTTTACAGATATTTTACTCCAAATATTAAAAACAGCGAAGGTATGGACTTTTTAGAACTAACAAAGAAACGCTTTTCAGCAAGAAATTATAAGTCGAATAAGGTCGAACAGGATAAGATAGATTATATTATTGAATGTGCCCGGTTAGCTCCTTCTGCGGTAAATTATCAACCGTGGCATTTCATGGTCGTAATCAGTGAAGAACAGAAAAAGAAGATACAGCAATGTTATAATAGAGAATGGTTTGCAAAAGCACCAGTCTATATCGTGGTATGTGCTGATAGATCGGATGCCTGGGTACGGAAGTCTGATAATAAAAATCATGCAGACATCGACGCCGCCATTGCAACAGAACATATTTGTCTTGCTGCTACAGAAATGGGATTAGGTAGTTGCTGGGTTTGTAACTTTGATTTGGACTTACTTAGAACAAACTTTCAATTACCAGCTGAAAAATATCCGGTAGCGATTATACCATTGGGATATATCGCAGAACAACCCGAACGTTTCTCAACTCGGAAGGAGAGGGGGGAAATAGTAACGGTGTATTAAATGGGGGCGTATGGTATAGATAAAATATGATATTAGAGAACATTCTAATCAACGAAGTAGGTTTATCGTCCGATTTATATGGAAGGCTGATAGATACATGTGATAAAGTTTTTTTGAAGCGGAAAGACTATTTATTGCATCAGGGACAAATCTGTAGATTTATAGGCTTTGTGGAATCGGGAGTTTTACGCTCTTACATAGAAAAGGAAGGAGACGATTATATCAGTGACTTTTATTTTGAAGGTTCATTTATCACATCTTATAGAAGTTTTCTAACTAAAGAGGCAAGTGTAGGAAGCATACAGGCATTGGAAGACTCGGTTATATATTGTTTATCTAAAACTAATTATGACCAATTACTACAAGCCTCGAATGAGTGGTATAAATTGGGAAAATATATAGCAGACACTCTCTTTATTAAAAAATGCAGGAAAGAGACATCATTACTTATGGATAATGCTTTAGACAGATATAAATTACTTCTACAAACTTATCCTAATATAGAACAACATGTATCACAATATCATATAGCATCATATCTTGGAATAAAACCTGAATCATTGAGCCGTCTTAAATCTCTTAACATAGGTCAATGAAATAAGCTCTTGCTCTGTCCTATCTTTGCAGCAAACAAATCTATCATGAATAAGATAGCAGTATTCATTGTATTAATCATTTTAAATTGTTGCACAAGTATGGAAAAGAATAACGTAGCAAGAACCAATCTTCTTTCTATCCAATTGAAGGAAAAGCAAGGTTTATCAAAAGTCGAAATTAAAAAGAGTCGTTATTCCGCAAAGTGGAAAGGCTGAGTATCATTTACATCCTTGCTCAGTTGTGGGGCATGTTGTTTCAGGTACTTTATCGTTCCAGGTTGAAGGAGAAAAAGCTCAATTGCTAACAGGTGGAGAAGTATTTTACGAACCTAAGAATAAGCCTATACTGCATTTTGATAATGCATCAGATTCCGAATTTTTAGTGTTCATTGCATACTATTTAATAGAAGAGTGTGAGGATTTAATAGTGTTATTACCTGAAAAGTAAGCTCTCTTCGGATAATAATTGTTTATTTTGCAATAAATACTCGTTATTATGCCTGAAAGTATTTCGCAATTCTATAAAAGGATACAGCTTTGTCCTTCTCAACCGGATGCTACCTATTCTAAGGAGAAGTCCTATTTTAATATTTTCTCCCGGCAATGTAATTTTGGAACAGTACAATTCAGTTACAGAGAGTTTTATAAAATTACATTGATTATAGGTGTGGGAAAACTATATTATGCAGATAAATGGATTTTGGTAAACCGTCCTGCATTGTTGTTTTCCAATCCTTTGGTTCCTTATGCTTGGGAATCAATCAGTGAAGAACAGAAAGGAATGTTTTGCATTTTCAATGAACAGTTTGTGCAGTCGGAAGAAAAAAACGGTTCGTTAGCCAATACCCCATTATTTAAAATAACAGGAGATAAAGTCTTCTTTTTGGATGATACGCAAGTTGATAAAGTGCTGGATATATACATGCAGATGCAGGAAGAAAACCAATCCGGCTATGTGAATAAGTCTGATGTGTTGCGATGCTACCTTCATTTGTTGATACATACAGCTTTAAAAATGCAGGAGTCTAATAAATATGAATCACATCCAAATGCTTCGCAACGTATTACCGAATTATTCATAGAATTATTGGATAGACAATTTCCTGTTG
>ENA-ORRN01002580-ORRN01002580.1-human-gut-metagenome-genome-assembly--contig:-NODE-2580-length-11293-cov-2.765439_pt1 | contig 11293 bp, 7 predicted proteins | sample MGYA00242174_ERZ509132 | MGnify/ENA primary metagenome ERZ509132 (study PRJEB26280, sample SAMEA2338671) | human gut metagenome | biome: human gut; feature: human-associated habitat; material: faeces...
GACGGTTGAAAACGATATCGCCGGCGACAAGTACCGGAATTTCGGACGACGCCGGAAGTTGCGCCACGGTCCGTTTCAACGCGGCGAGCAGCGAATCGAGCTGCGACAGTTCCCGACGGTTGCGCACCTGCGGGTCTCCCATCGCGACGAAACGGTGCCGGCGCCCTTTATCCGGCTCGCGGAGCAGCGTAAAATCGATCCCCTCACGCACGGCAAGCGTGTCCACCCGAATCCAAAACATCGGAACGCTCTCCGCGACCGGAACCGTGTAGCCTGCCGGAACGGAGATATATACATGCATGGCATTCTCTCCGCATACGAGTCGATAGGCTCCGTGCGAATCGGTTTGCGTGAACCTTTCCCCGTCGGTGACGACCACGCCCGGGACGCCGCGCCCGCCGCAGAGGACACGTCCGCATACCGGTTCCTTGGCCATCGCATGCTCCGCAAACAAAAGCAATACGAACGACATCGGACCAGCCAGACACGTAAAGAGAGAATTCATAAATAACAATAGTTTAGTGTTGTGTGGTGCAAATATAATCGGATATTTTTCAAAAAGCAAGTTTTCCGATACCGAAATCGGTAAAAAAAGCCGGAGTCCGTCAGACGGACTCCGGCTACTGAACCGGATACGGAACGATCTGCGCAATATCTATTCTGCAACCGTATCGTTCTATCGCGGGCTGTTGCAGTCTATCAGAACGTGCTGCGCCGCGTCATTCTAAAATCGCATTTCACCTTGCGAAGTTGTTTGTCGAGAATCATTCGCGCCGCCACACTTCCCATTTGCCGGAAATCGGTGGAAATGGTAGTCAGTCCGTTCAATACGATCTCGTTGATCGGCGATTCGTTGTAGGAGATGAAACCGATATCGCGTCCGGCTTTGAGTTTCTTCTCCTTCGCGGCACGCGCCAGATCAATGAGCTCCGTATCGAGCTGTCCGTTGAGGATGAGGTAGACTTCCTGGGGACGGACGATATCGGGGGTTACGGCCTGATAGAACTCGCACGGAATGCCGTGATCGGAGCAAAACCGTTCCGCCCCCTCGCGAATGAACGTATAATAGAGACTCGACGCTTCGGTGATGATATTGAGCCTGTTCTGTTTCCGGAGTTTTTTCAGCGCCTGCATCAGCCCTTCGTAGACGTCATTGGTAAAGTCCTGATATACGACACCGTAGTTGCCGGGAAGCGAATCGAGGCACCGGTCGAGCAGGATGAGCTTGCGGTTCGGAATCCGCATCAGCGCCTTGACCGCACGCCGCTGCGTGGATTCGTCGAGCGGAAAGTGCGGGGTGACGACATAATAATCGAACTGGTCGAGGTTTTCGTCGATATAGTATTCGAGCAGGTCGATCTGCTGGTTGTGCAAACGGATAGTGATCTCCCCCCGTGTTCCGATCGTCGAGGAGAACGAGCTGAACAGCACCTGCTTGTAGGTGCTCAATTTATCGAACAACACCAGTATCTTGGGATTTTGCCCGCTGTTTTCGGATGAAACGTAAAAGCCCTTTCCCTGCGTGGCACTGATAACTCCCCTGTCGCGCATGAGCGAATAGGCTTTCTTGACCGTTTCCTTCGATATCCCCAGTTGAAGCGAAAGTTCGTTCATCGACGGCAGCAGGTCTCCGTATCTGTACTCGCCGTTGTGGATAGCCGTTTCGACACTGTTGATGAGCTGTTTGTAGACGGGTGTCTGCGATTTCAGGTCTATTTTTATGGTATATGCCATATCCGGATTATAAAAAATAACTGTTTTTTTTGTTTTTCACGACAAATGGAGTATATTTGCACCACACTACAACACACATAAATCAAAGCTAATGACGCCTATGTTGGGTTGAGTGTGCTATACTTTGGTACAAAAGTAATAAAAATAACCTGAATTGTAACTCAAAAACTACGACAAATGAGCAAACTTATCAGCATGACCGCAGCAATGACCTGTCTGGCGATCACCGCATCTGCCGGAAACGACACTCCGCATTGGTCCCTCACGTGGAAAAAAATGCAGACGACCGGCCCCGAACTGGAACTGATCGGTACATTGCCGACACGCACGACGCACGAATTGGGGGCTTCCGACTGGTCGGTCGGTTGCGAGACGCTCGACCGGGACTACGCCGATTTCGACAGCTACAAACCTTATCTGAGCGAATTGGGAGTAACTTCGGCACGTATTCAGAGCGGCTGGGCTCGCTGCGAAAAGCAGAAAGGGCGCTACGACTTTGCGTGGATCGACCATATCGTCGACGGAATGCTGGAAGAGGGGGTGCAGCCCTGGATCAACCTCGGATACGGCAATCCCCTGTACGGCGCTGAAAAAGGTCTCGGGTCGAAAATTTTTACCGACGAACCGACCATGAAAGCCTGGCTGAAATTCGTCGAGACGATCGTCGCCCGTTACCGGGACAAGGTACACGAATGGGAAATCTGGAACGAGCCCAATCTCGGCGAGAACCGCACGAACTACGATGCCTATGCCTCGCTGTTGTCGCATACCGTTGAAACGATCCGCCGAGTGCAGCCCGACGCCGTCATTATCGGCATGGGGCTTTCCCGTATGCCGTTAGGCTATACCGAACACGTGCTCGACCTGCTTCGCGAGCGAGGGCAGCTCGGCATGATCGATTATGTGAGTTTCCATCCTTACCACGAAAATCCCGACGACGCTACTCCCGGCATCGAAGCATTGGCCCGATTGGTGAAATCCTACGATCCCGACATCCGGCTCTTCCAGGGAGAATCGGGATGTCCCGCGACGCTCGAATGGGCACATGCCCTGCGTTACTACGAATGGAATGAATACAGCCAGGCCAAATGGGTCGCACGCCGCATGGCCAACGACTGGATGATGGGCATCCGCTCGTCGATCTTCACCTTCGTCGACCTGCAATATCCCAACATGCAGCAGTCGTTCGGGCTGTTGCGGACAAATCTTTTCAAGGAGGTGGTTTACAAACGGCCGTCGTTCCATACCGTGCAGCATATGGTCAATCTCTTCCGCCCCGAACTCCGTTCCGCCGGACGCCTGAACCACGAGAGCAACACGCCGCGACGACTCACGGTCGCAGGCATCGAACGCCAGAAGGACGGAACGCTCGTCGGCGCCGTCGTCTGGCAGAACGACCGCATTCCTTCGGACAACCTGGCTTTCGAGCCGATCGAACTTTGGATCGAAGGACTCTCGCTGAAAGATCCCGTACTAATCGAGATGATCACGGGCCGGATCTACGCTCTGCCGAAATATCACGGGCATTCCGGCGACGGGCGCATGAAATTCACGGGACTTCCCGTATGGGATTCTCCCGTAGTGATTCTCGAACGGAGCGCCCTGCCCGAAGGGACGCAAACACGCGAACGCCAGATTTCCGGATCGACCCGGGACATGCATTTCTGACGACTATTTCCCGAACCGAGACAAAAGCGTTTCAAGTTTATGACAGGATACGACAAAGTCCGTAAAGGATACAAATGGGAGGTGCTGGCCCTGCTGTGGGTCGCCTACCTGCTCAATCAGGCGGACAGACAGGTATTCAACGTGGTGCTTCCGCTCATCCGCGAGGACTTGGGGCTGAGCGATGTGGCCGTCGGTACGATCGCCACGGTTTTCAACCTGTTCTATGCCGTGCTGGTCCCGATCGGAGGATTTATCGGCGACCGTTTCAGCCGCAAGTGGATCGTGACGGCGAGCGTCCTCTTCTGGAGCGTCGCCACCATGTTCACGGGACTCTGCAACGGATTCCTGATGCTGGTCGTGATGCGCAGCATCGCAACGGGCGGCGGCGAAGCCTTCTTCGGGCCTGCGAACTACTCGCTCATCGCCGATTACCACGACCGGACGCGAGCCTTCGCCATGTCGATCCACCAGACGGCTTATTATGTCGGGATCATCCTCAGCGGGTATGCCGCCGGCGTCGTCGGCGAACTCTGGGGCTGGCGCAACGCCTTCTACATCTTCGGCGCCATCGGGGTTCTCCACGGCATAATCATGGCCGGACACTTGCGCGACCGCAAACATCCTGCGACCGAGCCGACAGAAAGAGGGGGAGGGAACGAGCAGAAACCCCGTTTCGCCGAAGGATTCCGCATCGTTTTCACGACTCCGACGGCACTCATTCTGACGCTCAGTTTCTCCGGACTGATCTTCGTGCTGACGGGGTATCTGACCTGGATGCCCACCTATCTCTACGAACGTTTCGACATGGATCTGGCCGCTGCCGGTTTCCACTCGATGTTCTACACGCATCTGTTCGCCTTCGTCGGAATCCTGATCGCCGGACGCATCTCCGACCGGATCGCCGCGAAACACCCTGCGAGCCGAATGGCCATGCAGGGCATCGGCCTGCTGGCCGCCGTGCCGTTCATCGTGATGATGGGACACTCTTCGACGTTGTGGATCATCTATCTCGGCTTCGCAGGATTCGGCTTCGCCCGGGCATTCTTCGACGCCAACACCTACACGGTTCTTTACGACGTCGTTCCCGAACGCTACCACTCCTCGGCGTCCGGCGTAATGATCATGACCGGATTCGCCATAGGAGCGCTGGCACCCGTCATACTGGGTGCCGTGAAAGAGGCGGCCGGACTCTCTTCCGGCATTACGATGCTGGCCGGCGTATGGCTCGTATGCGGCGTGCTGATGCTTGCGGGCAGCAAACGGTTCTACATGAAAAACTATAATCGCATAAACAATGTATAGCAAACAGAAAAACAGAAAGGCGAAAGCAGGGCTGCTCCTGATCGCATCGCCCCGATTCAAGAATCTGGGGGAAGGGCTGCCGCACGGCACCTACGGAGAACGCAAAGCCATGCAGGTCGAGGAAATTCTCGGGACACTCGACTTTCTCGACGTCATCTTCCCGGGGATCGTCTACGAACGGGAGGATGCAGTCCGTGCCATGGAACGATTCTATCTGGAAAAGGCGGACTTCATCATCGCCGAGTTCCTCTCCTGGTCGGAAGATTTCGCATGGATACGTTTCCTGCGCGACATGCCCGAGGTGCCGATGATCTTCGTCAACGTAGCCAAGGAGCGAATGGCCTTCCGCGACACGCTCGACGAGGACGACTTCATCGAGTATCTCTGCTCCGGAACGCTCGTCGGATCGCTCGAAGGGTCGGGATCGCTTCCTCGTATCGGCAGAAAACACGTCCGCATCGTCATGGGATCGCGGGAGGAGGTGACCGGACGCATCCGGACATTCGCCTCCGCCGCCCGCGTACGCAGCCTGCTGCGGCAATCGAATCTCGGACTGCTGGCCAATTACAACGAGGCGATGTGGTCCACCTATTTCGATCCCTACGCGCTCTTCACGAAAATCGGTCCGGAGATCCATTTCCTCCCCTATTCGACCTACGGCGAGGTCATCGACGGCGTGAACGACACCGTACTGAACGCATATTGCGACGAGTTGACGGCCCGATACCGGATGATGGACGACGTCGATCCCGAAAAATTCCGGGCTTCGGTTCGCGCCTCGATCGGACTGGCGGAGATGGCTCGCATGTCCGATTCCGACATTTTGGTCTTCAATGACATCGACCAGGCGATGTTCCGGCTGGTGGGACTGCGCGCCGGTTTTTATCACCCTTGGTTCAACGAGAACATCTCGGTACTCGTCCCCGAAGCCGACACAGGAGCCGGACTGATCTGCTATATCCTGAAACTGCTCTCGGGACGTCATGTAAACTTTCTCGAACCTTTCCACATCGAATCCGAATTCGGAACCTTCGCCGGTGGTCACGCCGGCCCCAACGACCACAACGACTCCTCATGGCAGGGGAATGTGGTCATCGCACGCGACGTGCGCTTCGCCAAAACCGACTACCGCTACGCCGGAGCTCCGTTCGCATGGTATCGTATCTCTCCGGGGCGGAAAACACTCGCCCAGCTCGCCGAAGAGAACGGACGCTACAAACTCATTTGCGGAATGGCCGAGTCGCTTCCGGGCGACCATATTCTGACTACCTATTCGCACAGCATTTTCCGGCCCGACGTTCCCGTCGGACGCTTCTTCGAACAGATTCTTCGCGTGGGCAGCACACAGCACTTCGGGGTCGTCGACGGAGACTACCGCCGAGAGTTGAAGGAGGTCGCCGCCCTGATGGACTTCGACTACTGCCCTATCGAATAAAAACATTCATCCCATAAAATTTACATACCATGAGTTTCATGTACAATCCGTACCCTTACGACGATCCGCGTGCGATCAATAAGCCGGTACTCGCCCCCCAGACCATCGAATCCGTCACAGCCGGAACTCCGCAGGCGGCAGTCAGACTCGCCCGGGAATTCGCAGAGACATTGAAAGCGACGCCCCAACGCAACCTGATCGTCGCATTCGACGGATACACCACGGCCGACTGGACCCGAACGATCAACCTGCTCTCGCAGCAACTCGGACTCCTCGGCATCGGATTCGAAGCGATGGATTTCGCACGGGTCTACAAAACCGAGGAACAGATCCACGAAATGGTCGACCCCTATCTGGAATGGGATCGCACGAAAGACCCGACGCTACTCTACGGCCGGATCTTCCGAGGCGGATACGAAGCGATGTTCGACCCTGCGAAAATCGAAGGGTTCGCACGACGGCTGTCCGAATTACAGGCATCCGCGGACCACGGCAAGGTGATCGCCGTCTACGGATACGGATGTCTCGTCGAAAGACTGCGGCCGCTCTACGACAGAAAATGTTACTTCGATGTCACTCCCAAAGAATCGATCCTGCGTATCCGCCGCGGCGAATACGCCAACCTGGGCGACCGTACGGCCCGGCCTGCCAACCTCGTTATCCGGCGTTGTTACTACGTGGATTTCGAAATGGCCGTACACCTGCGCGGCGAACTCTTGCAGCAGAGCGTACTCGACTACTATGTCGCTTCCGACCATCACGACCGGATACATCTGCTGCCGCGGAATGCCATGGAACAGATGCTCGGCGCCCTGGCCGCCTATCCGTTCCGCTGCAAGCCCGTCTATTTGGAAGGGGTCTGGGGCGGCACCTATGTCAAGAAACTCCGCAACCTGCCCGACGCCATGCGCAACTGCGCGTGGGTCTTCGACCTGATCCCGATGGAGGTCAGCATCGTCGTCGAGGCCGGTGCCGAGCGGGTCGAGTTCCCGTTCTTTACTTTCGTACAGCGCGAAGGCGAAGCCATCATGGGCGATGCCTGCGTAAAGAAATTCCACGGTTATTTTCCGATCCGCTTCAACTACGACGACTCCTACCACAGCAACGGCAACATGTCGATCCAGGTACATTCGGGAGCCCGTTACAACCAAGAAAATTACGACGAGCTGGGACGTCAGGACGAAAGCTATTACGTGGTCGTGGCCGGACACAACGCCCGCACGTTCGTCGGATTCCGCGACGACGCCGACACCGAGCAGTTCATCCGGGACATCAAACGCGCCGACACGGAGTACAAGCCCGTCGATTATCTGAAATACGTCAACTACGAGGTTTCGAAACCCGGATTGCAGGTCATGCTTCCGGCCGGAACCATCCACTCTTCCGGCCGCAACCAGGTGGTGCTGGAAATCGGCAGCCTGACGATCGGTTCCTACACCTACAAACTCTACGATTACTTGCGCGCCGACCTCGACGGCAAGCCCCGGCCGATCCACACCTGGCACGGCGAACGCAACCTTGCATTCGAACGCAAGGCGTCGTGGGTACATGACCATATCGTACAACAGCCTCGCATCGTCCGCCAAGGCGAAACATGGGCGGAATATATCGTCGGAGAGAGCGACATGCTCTACTTCTCGCTGCGACGCCTCGAATTCGAGACAAGCGTCGAGGACAACACGAACGGCAGGTTCCACGTGTTGACGCTCGTCGACGGCGAACGCATCCGAATCCGTTCGATCGAACATCCCGAACGCTATTTCGACGCCGAATTCATGGACATGGTGGTCGTCCCCGCGGACATGGGGCGCTACGTCATCGAGAATCTCCGCACGGAGCCGATCTGCGTGCACAAAACCATGCTCAAAGATGGATTCGACGCCGAATAACGGGAAACTGCTTTTCGATGTCGGAGGGACGTTTCTCAAAGCCGTCATCGCCGACGGAAACGGACGGTTCGTTCCGGACACGGAATACTCCGTACCGATGCCGTCGGACGGTCCGCGCGAAGAGATCGAACAGGCCCTGATCGCCGCCGTGGAGCGAGGCATGCGCTCCGCGGCGGCCCGAGGCCTGCGGATCGGATGCACGGGAATCGCCTTCCCCGGCCCGTTCGACTTCGGACTCGGCATTCCGCTGATGACGCACAAATTCCGGAACATATACGGCATATCGCTGCTCGACCTGCTCCGCACACGTACGGATGTGGGACCGACGATGCCCGTTCTGTTCATGCACGACGTGAACGCCGCGATGCTGGGCGAAATGCGCTGCGGAAACGCCCGGGGCTTCGCCAACGCAGCGCTCATCGCCCTCGGAACGGGACTCGGGTTCGCCTGCTGTCTCGACGGCGAGGTGCAATACGCTCCGACCGGTTCCCCTCGGATCACCGTCTACAAGAAACCGTTCCGCGACGGAATCCTCGAAGATTATGTCGCCAAACGCGGATTCCTACGACTCTACGGCGAGATAACGGGACAGGATACCGGGCCGTCGCTTACGGTGGCCGACTTGGGCCGCATGGCCGGAGAGGGGAATCCGGCCGCCAGGGAGACCTTTGCGACCATAGGCCGCATGCTGGGCGAGGCTCTCCGCGAACTGATCCGCAAGGAACGGATCGAGTGTCTGTTGCTGGGCGGTCAAATTTCCCGTTCGTACGCTTATCTCGAACCTGGCTTGCGCAAAGGCTTGTATGGGACGGCGTGTCTGCGGAGCATTGCTCCGGCGGCACACATCGGACATGCGGCTTTCTACGGACTTCTCGCACGACTCGACGGCCTGCGGCCGGAGACGTGATGCGTCGGGGGGGGGGCCGATCGCGGATCGTCTTTTCCTCCGATTCGACATATTACCTATCATACCCGTACGACCGACTGAGGCATCGGGAAAATCCAACCTATAAAACCAATGAAAAACAACTCTTTCACCTCGATAATCCATCGTTTGTTCGCTGTATCGGCGGCATTGATCCTGCTAATGGCCCAGAGCACCGGCTGCTCGAAGGAGGATTCCGAAGAGCACGGCATCCTCGATATCTCGGATGTCGTGCTGCTCGATCAGATCTACACATCGATCGGCAGCGAAGTCTCCATCTCCGGCAGAGGATTCGAATCCGGAGACGTCGTGGTACTGCGCCCCGTCCTCACAGGTTCGGCGGAATATACCGCTCCGGCCGTGCTCGTCACCTCGACGGAGATCGTTTTCGTCGTTCCCGACGGTCTGACCAGCGGCGAATACAAAGTCTATGTGTCGCGCAACGGCCAGAACCTGCTGCTCGGACGCACGACCTTCAATCTGCTTTCGGACATTCCGGACAAAGCGGGCATGAATATCAAAGGCACCGTCACCTGCAACGGCGAACCGGTGGCCGGAGTGGTCGTATCGGACGGTTCGGAGGTGACAAGGACGGATGCCGAAGGGATCTATTACCTCGCATCGGACAAAAAGAACGGATATGTCTTCATCTCGGTGCCGAGCGGTTACGAAGTGGATCATTCGGGTACGACGCCACGCTTCTTCGGCTACCTAAACCAGTCGGCTTCGACGGTCGAGCAACGGGATTTCGCACTTGCGAAATGCGACAACAGTCATCATCGCATAGTCGTCTTCACGGACGTGCACCTGGCCCGGCGCGTTTCGGACCGCAGCCAGTTTCAAAGCGGATTCCTGCGTGAAATGACCGACTATCTGAAAAGCTGCCGCGCAGACAACATTCCGGTATACGGGATCGCCCTGGGCGATCTGGCCTGGGATCAATACTGGTACGAAAACGATTACGACCTGAACGATTATCAAAACGACCTGAAATCGCTCGACTTCCCCGTATTCAGCGCACCGGGCAATCACGACAACGATCCCACGGTCGCCAACGACGATTTCGCGGCCGCAGGCCCCTTCCGGCAGATCATCGGGCCAACGGATTTTTCGTTCAACATCGGAAACGTACACTACATTCTGCTGGACAACGTCGTTTATGAAAATCCGAACGGAATCGACGGCACGCATAGTTATTCGGTCCGTCTAACGGATGAAAAACTCGAATGGCTGAGGAAAGACCTCGCGACAGTGGACAAGCAGACTCCGGTCTTCGTCGGGATGCACGTCCCGCTGCACAAGACTCCTACCCTCGACGACACCGGCCGCACGACTACAAGCTATAATATGGAGGATGCCGAACGTTTCGTGGAGTGTCTGGAAGGCTACGACGTGAACATTCTCACGGGACACACCCACTACAATTTCAACATCACGAAATCGGAACGCCTGCGCGAACACAATATCGCCGCCGTATGCGCCACATGGTGGTGGACGGGCAACTACACCAACGGCCGCACCCAGATGTGCCGCGACGGCGCACCGGCCGGCTACGGACTCTTCGAGATCGGAACCGCCGGAGCGGACGACGTGCAATGGCATTATCAGGGCATCGGCAAGGCGGCCGACTATCAGTTCCGCGCCTACGACCTCAACCGCTGCCTCATCACGCGCGACAAATATTGCCCCGACATCAAGAACAATTTCGGGACGGTCAGCGCCGAATTCTTCGCGCAGTACGCCAACGGCTACGACCGTCCGCGCTCGGACAATGCCGTGCTGATCAACGTCTTCAACTGGAACGAGAAATGGAAGGTGGAGGTGCGCGAAGTCGAGACCGGCAAACAACTCCCCGTCGAACAGGTCGACACCTACGACCCGCTGCATACGATCCATTTCAACATGAACCGCATGAACACCAATTCGACGGCCATGACCTTCCCGACGCTGCTCACGTCGCACATGTTCGAGGCGGTCTGCTCCTCGCCCACGACCACGCTCGAAATCACAGCGACCGACGAATTCGGCCGCAGCTATACCGAAATGATGTCGCGCCCGCGCGAACTCTACGATATGTCCGTCTCCCCGCAGTGGTAACGGCCGCCGTCCGGACGGAAGCGGAGCGAGGGGGAAGGCTCCGCTCCGACCGGCGGCCCTGCGCGGCGGCAGAGGGCGTCCGCATCCCGATTCATCTCTTCATCTAACCTAATAATTTATCTCACTATGAAAAAACTACTGACCATGTTCGCAATCGTATGCGCGTTCCTCGCGTCGTGCGATTCGGAAGGGGGCGACCTGAACCGCACGCCCCTGCTCAAAGTCGTCGGTCCCGACGGCTCC
>ENA-ORRN01002583-ORRN01002583.1-human-gut-metagenome-genome-assembly--contig:-NODE-2583-length-11287-cov-5.782229_pt1 | contig 11287 bp, 7 predicted proteins | sample MGYA00242174_ERZ509132 | MGnify/ENA primary metagenome ERZ509132 (study PRJEB26280, sample SAMEA2338671) | human gut metagenome | biome: human gut; feature: human-associated habitat; material: faeces...
GGCCCCCGCGCCCAGCAGATTGTGGCCGCAGCCGTGGCCGCTGCCGCCCTTCACCAGCTCGTGGTACGCGGTGCTGCCCGCCGCCTGCGAAAGGCCGGACAGCGCATCGTACTCCGCCAGCAGGCCAATGACCGGCCTACCGCTGCCGAAGGAGGCGGAGAAGGCGGTGGGGATGCCGCATATGCCTTCCTCCACCTGAAAGCCCTCGGTCTTCAGCACCTTGACGAACAGGGCGGCGGACTTTACCTCCTGCATGGACAGCTCGGCGTAGTCCCAGATGGCGTCCGCCACCTCTGCCACCAGTTCCTTCTTCTCGTCAATGGCGGCCAGCGCCGCCTTTTTTGCATCGTTCATTGTCTGCTCCTTTTTCACAGCACCTTCTTCAGGAAATCCTGAAGGCGAGGGCTCTGGGGGTGATCGAAAACATCGGCGGGGGTGCCCTGCTCGGCGATCCTGCCGGCGTCCATGAACAGCACGCGGCTGCCCACCTCTTTGGCAAAGCCCATCTCGTGGGTGACCACCACCATGGTTATGCCGGACTGGGCCAGCTCCTGCATGACCTCCAGCACCTCGCCCACCATCTCCGGGTCCAGGGCGCTGGTGGGCTCGTCGAACAGCATGACCTCCGGCTCCATGGCCAGGGCCCGGACGATGGCCACACGCTGCTTCTGTCCGCCGGACAGCTGGGCGGGGTAATCGTTGGCTCTGTCCGCCAGGCCCACGCGCTGGAGCAGCGCCATGGCCTTCTGCTCGGCCTCCGACTTGGGGACTTTTTTGATCTTGATGGGCGCCATGGTCAGATTCTCCAGCACGGTCTTGTTGGGGAACAGGTTGAAGTGCTGGAACACCATGCCCATTTTCTGCCGGTGCAGGGGGAGATCCACCTTCTTGCCGGTGATGTCCACCCCGTCGAAGATGATGGAGCCGGAGGTGGGCGTTTCCAGCAGGTTCAGGCTCCGCAGGAATGTGCTCTTGCCGCCGCCGGAGGGCCCGATCACCGCGATGACGTCGCCCTTGTACACGTCCACCGTGACGCTGTCCAGCGCCTTGACGTCGCCGCCGTTGTAGTATTTCTTCAGGTCCTTGACCTGGATAAGCGTCTGTGCCATCAGATATGCACCTCCCGCTGCTGCTTCCGCTTGCGCCCGTAGCCGTTGTTCCGGTCGGCCTTCTTCATTTTTCTTTCAAAGTGGCCGAACACCTTGCTGAGCACGAACGTCATAATGAAGTAGATGACGCCCACGATCACCAGCGGCTCGATGGGCAGGTATGTGGCGCCCTTGACCACCAGGTACTGGGTCATCAGGTCGCCGATGAAGAACGTGGAGCCCAGGGACGTGTCCTTGATGATCATGATAAACTCGTTGCCCAGGGCGGGCAGGATGTTCTTCACTGCCTGGGGCACCACCACGAACCACATGGCCTTGCTCTCGCTGAAGCCAAGGCTCAGCGCCGCCTCCTTCTGCCCCGGATCTACCGCCTGGATGCCGGAACGGATGACCTCGGACACGTAGGCCGCGCTGTTGCAGATCAGGGCGATGGCGATGCAGAGGAACTTCTGCTTGTTCAACGCCGGGATCAGCATGGGCAGGCCGAAATAGAAAAAATACAGCTGCAGCAGCATGGGCGTGCCGCGGATGATCTCGATGTAGATGGTGGACAGCCACCGCAGCGGCGGTATCTTCGACATCTTCATCAGTGCCAGCACAGAGGCGAACACCGCGCCGAAGGCCACGGTGATGGCGGCCAGCGCCAGCGTGTACGACACGCCGTCGATGAGGAATTTGTCCCAGTATTTCAGGAACAGGGCGGCCAGAATCATGGTCACGATGGGAAGGGTGGTGGTGACGATGCTGGCGTTGACCGGGGATGTCAGGGATAGCCCTATCGTAAAGCAACATTGGTTGAACACGATGGCCAGCATACCGGCAAAGAAAAACATCAGTAAGTCCCGGGGAGCGACATCTTCTTTATGTCGGCCGAGAAGGGAAGTGAGCCAAAAGCATAAAGCTGCGCCGACCGCCCGGAAACTTACCAATGCCAATCCGCTGATGCCATGTGCCATGGCATCTTTGCCTAAGGGTGACATCAGTCCCCATGCCGCACAGGCCGCAAACATACAAAGGTGGCCTGTCAGGTTTTTATCTTTATACATCTTTCTTGAAATTACATGTATCGGAAAAACAACTGCAAAGTTAGTGCTTTCATCACAAATTTTAGCATCTTTCCGTTGCTTCTTTCTATGGGAACACTTATCTTTGCTAAGGCGAAGATAGGATTCGGTATGACTGTTCGCTATCTTCGGGTAAGAAGGATTCTGAAAAACGCAGACTATGGATAAGATAGGTGAGTACATACGGCGTATCGAGATCGACTCGCTTTGGAGCGGGCAGAAGCATATCGTGTGGGAATTGAACCGTAAGGTGAATATCCTGAGCGGTGTGAACGGGGTCGGCAAGAGTACGATTCTGAACAAAGTGATATTAAGGCTTTTGCAGGTGGTCAAAGACGGATGTCCGGCCAAGCCCGATGTGAAACTGACATACGAACCGGCAGACGCCGTGACGGTAAGGTTCGATGTGGTGCGGAGCTTCGACCGTCCTTTGGTCCACAGCAATTTGTTGGAAAAATTAGCGAATGACAGGGTGGCTACAGAGCTGGACTGGCAACTTTATCTCTTGCAGCGGCGTTTCCTGGACTATCAGGTCAATGTGGGCAACCGTATGATTGCATTGCTGACGAGCGGCGACCCCGAGGCACGGGAAAAGGCGAAAATGGCGGCTCAGGCCCGGGTGCAGTTTCAAGATATGGTGGACGAGCTGTTCAGCGAGACCGGAAAGAAAATCGTCCGTAGCAGCAATGAAATACAACTGGAGCAGTTCGGCGAGATACTTTCGCCTTACAAACTCTCTTCCGGCGAGAAGCAGATGCTCGTGATTTTGTTGACCGTATTGGTGGAAGACCGTCAGCCTTACGTGCTATTCATGGACGAACCGGAAATCAGTCTGCATGTGGAGTGGCAACAGAAGCTGATTACGCTGATACGTCAGTTGAATCCGAATGTCCAAATCATCCTGACGACGCATTCGCCGGCCATGATCATGAACGGATGGATGGATGCCGTGACGGAAGTGACCGACATTACACAATAATTTTCTGAGGAAGGGAGGGGAGCGTTATGGCCAAGAGATTGTCTGAGAACCTGACTTCTTTGTATCTGGGAGCGGCGCAGAGGTTGAAACCCAAAACGGCACGGCGGAAAATCGTGGTGTATGTGGAAAGTTACGATGATGTGTTCTTCTGGCGGACCGTATTGGATGATTTCGAGGATGACAGCCGTTATTTTGAAATCATGCTGCCTTCCCGCAGTACGTTGGGCAAAGGGAAAAAACTGGTGTTGACGAACAAGCTCGGCCCTCAACTGGGAAATTATATGATAGCCTGCGTCGATGCGGACTACGATTATTTGTTGCAGGGGGCCACGCCGACCTCACGGCTGATTAACAAAAATCCTTTCGTGTTCCATACTTACGCATACGCCATCGAGAACTACCAGTGTTATGCGGCGACGTTGCACCGTGTCTGTGTGATGGCTACGCTCAACGACCGTCAGATTGTAGATTTTGAGAGTTTCATGCAAGAGTATTCCCAAATCATCTGGCCGTTATTCGTATGGTCGGTTTGGGTATACCGGCGGAACCATTACCGGGAGTTTACTTTGACGGAGTTTGGCAATCATGTGAGTTTCAGTGATATTAATGTGTACCATCCCGAACAGACATTGGAACTTGTGCGGCGGAGGGTCAACCGGAAGATAGCTTGGCTGCAACGCCACTTCCCACAGGCGAAGAAAGATTACGAGAGGTTGAAGACGGAACTATTGGATTTGGGGGTCACTTCGGAGACGACTTATTTGTATATTCAGGGACATACGTTGTTCGACAACGTGATTTCCCCTTTGCTGGATCCTGTTTGTATTTTGCTGCGTAAAGAACGTGAGCGTGAAATCCGTAATTTGGCCGAGCACGACACACAGCGGCAAAACGAATTGTCGTGTTACCAACATAGCCAGAATTCCGTGGAAGACATGCTTCGGAAGAATGTAGGCTTTAAGGATGCACCGCCTTATAAATTGCTTGAACGGGACATCCGTCGTTTGTTAGACCGCATGGATGCCGGAACTACGCAAAATATTTATCCAGCTTCTTAATGAACATGTTTTGGCAGAACACGACCACACTGTCGCCTTCCTGAATTTGGGTCATACCGTTTACGTGCATACCTTCGCCGCGACGTACCAGTCCACCGATAGTAACTCCGGTGGGAAGGCCGAGGTCTTTCACGGGTTTCTTGGTGACCCTGGCTCCGGCTTTTACTTCAAACTCAGCCACATCGGCGTCGGCCACGGTCAGGCATTTCACGTTGGTAACGTCCGAATCCAACATCATCTGGTAAATATGACTGGCGGGCATCGTCTTTTTGTTGATGATGGTGCCGATATCCAATCTTTCGGCCATGGAGATATAGTCCAGATTGTCTATTAACGCCACGGTTTTCCGCACTCCCAGCCGTTTGGCCGTAAGGCAAGCCAGAATGTTGCTTTCGCTTTGTCCGGTCAGGGCCACGAAAGCTTGTGTGTGCTGTATACCTTCCGTAATCAGTAGCGAAGAGTCACGTGCGTCTCCGTTGATAACCATCACGTCGCTGTCTCCTAAAGCCTCGTTCAGCTCGTTGCAGCGGGCGGGGTCGCTTTCTATGATTTTCACTTCCATGTACCCTGGGACATTCAGGGCGGTGTGCATGGCCGTGCGTCCGCCTCCCATAATCATGACGTTTTTCACGTCTTCATAATGCTCTTTACCTACAATCTTTCGGATGTAAGGAATGTATTTCTTCGTGGTCATGAAATACACGATGTCGCCCAGTTGGAGCGTGGCATCGCCGTTCGGGATGATGGTCATGTCGTCTCGTTTGATAGCCACGACGTGATAACAAGTGTCCGGGCCGCACAGTATTTTCAGCGGGATGTTGAGGATTTCAGCGGTTTCACGCAACTTGATGCCCAGCATGACGAGTGCCCCGTCGTGCACTTCCCACCACTGTCTGACCCAACTGTGTTTGATACCTTCTATGATATCCCGTGCGGCCAGTATTTCCGGGAAGATGAGGGAGCTGATTCCCATGTTTTTAAAAAAGGTTTTGTATTCTTCGTCCAAGTATTCCGCATTGTCGATACGGGCTACTGTTTTCTGCGCTCCCAGTGTATGGGCCAGCATGCAACAGGTGATATTTTTCATTTCGTCGGGCATGACGGCGATGAACAATTCGGCATGTGCGGCTCCGGCTTCTTTCAGGCCGCTGATAGAAGTCGGTTTTACATTGAGGGTCATGAGGTCTACGTTGTCGGCGACTTTTGAAAGTTTGTCTTCGCTTTCGTCTATCAACGTGATATTCTGGCTCTCTTTGGCTAAGAGTTGTGCTAAATGTGTGCCTACAGCCCCGGCACCGGCAATGATAATCTTCATGGATTTACTTTTGTGAAATGGAACGGAGTTGTGACACAATGGCATCCCGGTCGATTCCGACGATTTGCCGTAGTTGTTCCACCGTGCCGTGTTCTACGAAATAATCGGGCAGTCCCATCCGTGTTACTTTAGGGAAGAAACCGTGGTCGGACATATATTCCAATACGGCAGACCCTAATCCTCCGCGGATGACTCCGTCTTCTATCGTGATGATTCGGGAGAAATGCCTTCCAACTTCGTATAAGATGTTTTCATCCAACGGCTTGAGGAAACGCATGTCATAATGGGCTACCGTGAGAGGATGCCCTTCTTGTGCCTGTTGCTGCTCGAACAGGCGGATGGCCTCTGCCGCCGTATTGCCGATGGGGCCTAACGAAAGCAGTGCGATGTCTTTTCCTTCTTTAAGAAGTTGTCCTTTCCCCACTTCGATGGCTTCAAAATCACATTGCCAGTCGGTCAGCACACCCCGTCCGCGTGGGTAGCGGATGACGAACGGGCCTTGGTCTGGGAGCTGTGCCGTGTACATGAGCAGGCGCAGTTCTTTCTCGTTGAGTGGGGAAGACAGGATGAGGTTGGGGATGGGACGGAGTGCGGCCAAGTCGAATGCTCCATGATGCGTGGGACCGTCTTCACCCACCAGTCCTGCGCGGTCTAAACATAACACCACGTTAAGGCGTTCTATCGCAATGTCGTGGATGAGATTGTCATAGGCTCGTTGGGCAAAGGAGGAATAAATGTTGCAGAACGGGATGAGGCCGTCTTGCGCCATGCCGCCGGAAAAGGTGACGGCGTGCCCTTCGGCGATACCTACATCGAAAGCCCGGTCCGGCATTTCCTTCATCAGGACATTCATCGAGCATCCCGACGGCATGGCAGGCGTCACTCCGATGATTTTCGGGTTCATCCGGGCCAGTTCGAGTAAGGTCTGTCCGAAGATGTCTTGGTAACGTGGAGGCAGGTTGCTCGTGTCCGTCTGTATGCGTTCGCCGGTCTCCTTGTCGAATTTGCCCGGTGCGTGCCAGATGTCTGCCGCCTTCTCCGCCGGTTTGAATCCTTTGCCTTTGACGGTGTGTATATGAAAAAGTTTAGGACCTTTCATGTCTTTCAGGACCCGGAGTGTATGTACCAGTTCGATGACGTCATGACCGTCGCTGGGGCCGAAGTAGCGTATGTTCATACCTTCGAATACGTTCTGCTGGTTGCTGATAAGCGATTTCAGCGAGTTGTTGAAACGGATGAGTTGCTTCCGGCGCTCTTCGTTGAGCCAACCCCAGTTGAATAATTTACGGGAAGCGGCGAAACGCAGGCGGTTATAGAGGCTGCTGGTGTGGAGTTGGTGGAAATAATGGTTCATTCCTCCCACACTGCGGTCTATGCTCATATTATTGTCGTTCAGGATGATGAGAATGTCGTTCGGGGTAGAAGAAGCATTGTTCAGTCCTTCGAAAGCCAGACCGCCACTCATCGAACCGTCGCCGATGACGGCAATGATGTGCCTTCTTTTTTCATCCTGATTGGCCGAAGCCACCGCCATGCCCAAAGCGGCGGAGATGGAATTGGAAGCATGTCCGCAGGTGAACGTGTCGTATTCGCTTTCGGAAGGAGAGGGGAAAGGTTTCAGCCCGTGCAGCTTCCTGTTGGTCGAGAAACGTTCCCTGCGTTCTGTCAGTATCTTATGGCCGTATGCCTGATGTCCGACATCCCATACGATGCGGTCGTAAGGCGTGTCGTACACATAATGCAAAGCGACCGTCAGCTCCACGACGCCTAAGCTGGAAGCGAAATGTCCCGGATTGTCTGCCAGCTCGTCGATGATGTCGCGGCGCAGTTCTTCGCATACTTGCGGCAATTTGTCTATGGGCAATCGGCGCAAGTCGGCCGGGATATTGATTTGCGACAAAAGGTTATATGTATTTTTGTTTGTCATCAGCTTGATTTAGTTCATGCAAAATTAGCATAATTTCATATATCTTGCTTACTTTTGCAGGAAAAAATACCGTTTTGACATTTAACGAGTGTGAGATATGAAGTTTCGTACCACAGTAGAAACAGGGATGAAGGGATTGGAAATCCGACCCGGAGACGGGCTTACCCTGTTGGGTTCTTGCTTTGCCGACCATATCGGCCGGCGTATGGTGCAGTCGGGACTGGATGCGCATGCCAATCCGTTCGGGGTATTGTACAATCCGTTGAGTATATCCGTGTGGTGCAGGGCGATGGCTACCGTGGAGCCGTTGCCCGAGGATATTTTTTTCGAATCGGGAGGACTGTGGCACAGTTGGTTGAATGACAGTTCCTTTTCTGCGGAGAACCGTGAGGAATGCCGTGCCCGTCTGGAAAACGTGTGCCGTGAAGAAGCTGCCCGGTTCAGGTCGCTGAAAGTCCTGTTCCTTACTTTAGGTACGAACCGTTATTACCGTCTGAATGAGAACGGGCGGGTGGTTGCGAATTGCCATAAGCAGCCCGGGGCGCGGTTTACGGAAGAGCAGTTGGACGTGGAGGGGGCGAAGGAGGTACTCGGAGAGGCATTGGGGGCTCTTTGGCAGGTCAATCCGTCCCTGCAAATCGTTTTTACGGTCAGTCCCTACCGTTATGCCAAATATGGTTTCCATGGCAGCCGGTTGGGAAAAGCCGTGCTGTTGTTGGCCGTAGACGGGATATGTCGTGCGCACGAGGGACGTTGTTTCTATTTCCCGGCTTACGAAATCGTGCTGGATGAGTTGAGGGATTACCGGTTTTATGCGGCAGACATGCTGCATCCGTCCGAGGTGGCGGTAGGGTATATTTGGGAACGTTTCTCGGAAGTCTGTTTCCCGGTGGAAACACGAAGCTTCATGGCGGAATGGGAGGCCGTGGCCAAGGCTTTGTCCCACCGTCCGCTGCATCCGGAATCGGCGGCTTATCGGGACTTCCTGCGTCAAACTATGTTAAAGATGGAACGACTTACTGAAAAATACCCGAAATTAGCCGATACAACCGAGTACGGAAGATTGAAAGATCTGCTAAAATATTGAGGATTATGTCTTATACATTAGAAAGAATAGCTTCGCTCGTCGGCGCTCATTTGTGGGGTAGCGAAACGGTGGAAGTCCGGTGGATTCTAACGGATAGCCGTTCTTTGTGTTTCCCTGAAGATACTTTGTTTTTTGCGTTGGAAAGCCGTCGTAACGACGGGCACCGTTATATTCCCGAACTTTATCGTCGGGGGGTACGCTCTTTTGTGGTCAGTCGTTTGCCGGAAGACATGACATCCTGTCCCGATGCCAATTTCCTGCAAGTGGTCAGTCCGCTGAAAGCTTTGCAACGCTTGGCCGAACGTCATCGCGAGGCCTTCGACATTCCGGTGGTGGGTATAACCGGAAGTAATGGGAAGACCGTGGTCAAGGAGTGGCTTTACCAGTTGTTGTCCCCTGAAAAGAACGTCACCCGTTCGCCGAGGAGCTACAATTCCCAAATCGGAGTGCCTTTGTCCGTATGGAATCTGGATGAGAGAAGCGAAGTAGGACTTTTTGAAGCCGGAATTTCCGAGCCGGGAGAGATGGAAGCTTTGCAGTCGGTGATTCAGCCGACCATAGGGGTTTTTACTTGCTTGGGCGATGCGCATCAGGAGAATTTCACTTCGTATGAGCAAAAGTGTTTGGAGAAGTTGAAGTTGTTCAAGGATGCCAAAGTCCTGGTGTACGATATGGACGATGCACGCGTAGTCGGTTGCGTCAACCGTTCGGCTTTCAAAGGAGAATATTTTGCATGGTCGCGGCAGCGGCGCGATGTACCTTTATATATCGCATCGGTGGAGAAGCGGGAGGCAGAGACGGTTGTGTCCTATATATATAAAGGTAAGGAGGCTGCTTGTTCTATTCCTTTTATCGACGAGGCTTCGTTGGCCAATTCCGTGTCCTGCCTGGCCGTATGCTTGCATTTGGGGATGAGTCCCGAGACGATTGCCGCAAGGATGGCCGTACTCGAACCGGTGGCCATGCGCCTGGAGGTGAAAGAAGGCCGATCGGGTTGTACGCTCATTAACGACAGTTACAATTCGGATTATAATTCTTTGGATATCGCCCTCGACTTCATGAACCGTCGTCCCGATTGTGCGGGGCGGAAACGTACGTTGATTTTGAGTGATATCGAGCAGGCTGGCGGTGCGCCTGAGGATTTGTATGGCCGCGTGGCCCGTTTGGTGGCTATGCGCGGTGTGGAGAAGTTCATAGGAGTCGGTCCGTGCTTGTCTGCCGTACAAGGTCTGTTCGGCATGGAGGCATGTTTTTATCGTTCAACGGATGAATTGTTGGGCAGCGGGGTATTGGACATGTTGCACGACGAAGTGATTCTCATCAAAGGGGCAAGGTCTTTCCGTTTTGACGTTTTGACGGAACACTTGGCCTTGAAGGTACACGAAACGACATTGGAGGTTAATTTGAATGCCGTAGTGGATAATTTGAACTATTACCGCAGTTTCATGAAGCCGGAGACGAAGATGGTATGTATGGTAAAGGCGTCGGCTTACGGGGCCGGTGCTGTGGAGATTGCCAAAACCCTTCAGGATCATCAGGTGGATTATCTGGCCGTGGCCGTGGCCGACGAAGGCGTGGACCTGCGGAAGGCCGGCATTACGGCGAATATCATGATTATGAATCCGGAGATGAGCAGTTTCCCGACCTTGTTCGAGTACGACCTTGAACCGGAGGTGTACAGCTTCCGTTTGTTGGAGGCTTTGATTCACGAGGCGGAGAAAGAAGGGGTGACCCATTTTCCCATCCATGTGAAATTAGACACGGGTATGCACCGGTTAGGGTTCGACTCGGAAAAGGATATGCCGTTGCTGGTGGAGCGGTTGAAACGCCAGTCGGCTGTGATTCCCCGTTCCGTATTTTCCCATTTCGTCGGGAGCGACAGCGACGATTTCGATGCCTTTTCCGCCCGTCAGTATGAATTGTTCCTGAAAGGCAGTGCGCAGCTTCAGCAGGCTTATAGTCACAAGATTCTGCGTCATATCTGCAACAGTGCGGGGATTGAACATTTCCCGGATCGTCATTTGGAGATGGTACGTCTCGGTTTGGGGCTCTACGGTATCAATTCCCGGAATAATGAGATTCTCCATAATATCAGTACGCTCAAAACCACGATTCTCCAGATACACGAAGTGCCGAAGGAAGATACTGTGGGATACAGCCGCAAAGGGCGTTTGACGCGTGACAGTCGGATTGCAGCCCTGCCCATCGGTTATGCCGACGGCTTGGACCGCAAATTAGGTTGCGGCCGTGCGTATTGTCTGGTCAACGGACGGCGTGCCCCGTATGTGGGCAACATTTGCATGGATGTCTGCATGATAGACGTGACGGACATAGATTGCCGTGAGGGCGATACCGCCATCATCTTCGGCGATGATCTGCCGGTGACGGTGCTGAGCGACGCTGTGGGTACGATACCCTACGAAATCCTGACGGGAGTCAGTGCCCGGGTGAAGAGGGTGTATTATCAGGACTGACATAAAAAATGGAAATGGATAGGAATACTTTGCAGCATACTGATGTGGGACTGCCGACAGGCAATATGTTTGAGCAGGTTCGCAGTAAAATAATGACCGTGCGTGAGACGGTGGTGATATTAGATGCGGATATAGCAGATTTGTATGGTGTGGAAACCAAACGAGTGAACGAGGCTGTGAAAAATAATCCGGATAAGTTCCCGTCCACTTACATGTTTCGGTTGACACGTGAGGAAATGATATTTTTGCGGTCGAAAAATCCGACCGCAAAAAT
>ENA-ORRN01002586-ORRN01002586.1-human-gut-metagenome-genome-assembly--contig:-NODE-2586-length-11280-cov-2.712695_pt1 | contig 11280 bp, 9 predicted proteins | sample MGYA00242174_ERZ509132 | MGnify/ENA primary metagenome ERZ509132 (study PRJEB26280, sample SAMEA2338671) | human gut metagenome | biome: human gut; feature: human-associated habitat; material: faeces...
AGCAGATCTGACTGGCATCGAAGACACCATATGTAACTATTTTGTAATCTGTCAAGGAAATTCTCCAAGCCAGGTTTTGGCCATTGTTGATTCCGTAAAAGAACACGTAAGAAAAGAAATGGGAGAAAAAGTATATGCCATTGACGGTACCAGAAATGCACAATGGGTAGCAATGGATTATAGTGACATTATCGTACATATTTTCTTGCCGGAAGTTAGAGACTTCTATAATTTGGAACACCTTTGGGCTGATGCGAAATTAATTCAAATCCCCGATTTAGATTAAACAAAGATAACTATGAACGAAAATTCAAATAACAAACCCAAGATCAATGTACCAAAGCCAAACTTAAGTTGGCTATATGTAGTCATAGCAATGGTCTTTGCTTTCCTCTGGTTCTCCAGTGATGAAGGTAGTGCCAATAAAGAAATTACCTATACCGAATTTAAGGATATGGTAAGTAAAGGCTATGCAAGCAAAATTATTGCATACGACAATAACACGGTTAATATGTATATCAAACCTGAACATATTGCTGATGTCTTTAAAAGTGATGCAAATAAAGTAGGAAGAAGTCCTTCGGTCAACGTACAAGTTGGATCAATGGAGGCTTTAGATAAGTTTTTGGATGAAGAACAGTCGCAAGGACATTTTACCGGATCAATAAGCTACGAAAAGAAGAATGACTATTTCGGAGTTATTTTCTGGAATTTAGCTCCCTTTCTGTTCCTCATCGCACTCTACTTTTTTGCTATCCGCCGTATGGGAGGAGGATCTGGTCCAGGAGGAGGAACCAATGTTTTCAGCGTTGGGAAAAGTAAGGCTCAACTTTTTGAGAAAGGAGCAAACAGAGTTACATTTAAAGATGTAGCAGGGCAAGCTGCAGCCAAACAGGAAGTAGAAGAAATTGTTGAATTTCTAAAACAGCCCCAGAAATATACTGAACTAGGAGGTAAAATTCCTAAGGGAGCATTACTTGTCGGTCCTCCGGGAACTGGTAAGACATTGCTTGCTAAAGCAGTTGCAGGAGAAGCAGATGTACCCTTCTTCTCTATTTCGGGATCTGACTTCGTTGAAATGTTTGTCGGTGTAGGAGCATCACGCGTACGTGATCTGTTCCGACAAGCCAAGGAAAAAGCGCCTTGTATTATCTTTATTGACGAAATCGATGCTGTCGGACGAGCACGTGGAAAGAATCCCAATATGGGAGGAAACGACGAAAGAGAGAATACACTGAATCAGTTGTTAACTGAAATGGACGGATTCGGTTCAAACAGTGGAGTCATCATCTTAGCAGCAACCAACCGGGTAGACATTCTGGATAAAGCGCTGTTAAGAGCAGGACGATTCGACCGCCAGATCTATGTTGATCTTCCGGATCTGAATGAACGGAAAGAAGTTTTCGGAGTTCATTTAAAGCCTTTAAAGTTAGACAAGAACGTAGATGTTGACTTGTTGGCCCGCCAAACTCCCGGGTTCAGTGGAGCAGATATTGCCAACGTTTGTAATGAAGCTGCTTTAATCGCAGCCCGTCATTCAAAAGCTTCTGTCGACAAAGATGACTTTTTAGCTGCAATCGACCGAATTGTCGGAGGATTGGAAAAGAAGACTAAAGTTATGACTGCCGCAGAGAAGCGTACCATTGCTTTACACGAAGCCGGTCATGCAACCATTTCCTGGTTCCTGGAACATGCCAATCCTTTGATCAAGGTAACCATCGTTCCTCGTGGACGTGCGTTAGGCGCCGCCTGGTATTTACCGGAAGAACGGCAAATTTCTACCAAAGAACAAATGTTGGACGAGATGTGTGCAACCTTAGGAGGACGCGCCGCTGAAGACGTTTTTGTAGGACATATTTCTACAGGAGCTATGAACGACCTGGAACGTGTAACCAAACAGGCATACGGCATGATCGCTTATGCCGGTATGAGTGACAAGCTGCCGAACTTATGTTATTACAGCAATGACGAATACAGTTTCAGTAAACCGTATAGCGAACATACGGCTGAACTGATAGACCAGGAAGTTCAGAATATGATCAATGAGCAATACGCCCGTGCCAAGGCTTTGCTTCTTGAGCATAAAGAAGGACATAATCAGTTAGCCCAACTTTTGATAGAGAAGGAAGTAATCTTTGCTGAAGATGTGGAAAAGATCTTCGGTAAACGCCCGTGGACTTCCAGATCTGAAGAAATCATGGCCTCTGAAGAAGCTTCTAAACAGAAGGAAGAGAAACAGGAAAAAGAAGAAACACCAGTTTCCACATCTGAAAATGAAGCTAAAGATCCGGAAGTAAAAGAACTTCCTGAACCAACAGAAGATAAAACAACCTTAAATAACTAAGCGTGAAAAATAATTTTATTCAAAGGGCAATTACCGGGGCTATATTTGTAGCCGTACTGATAGGAGGTATTGTGAGCGGACCTATTCCGTTCACAATACTCTTTTCTCTGATCAGTGCTCTGACCATTTATGAGTTTGGAACAATTATTGGTAAAAGTGGAGAAGTACAAATCAACAAATCCATTACCATTCTGGCAGGCATCTTCCTATTTATAGGATTTGGATATTTGAGAGTAGCACCGGGTAAGAATGAGATACTGATTCCTTACCTGTTTCTCATCATTTATCTATTAGTCAGTGAACTTTATCTCAAAAAGAAAAATCCGGTTCACAACTGGGCATATGCAATGATGAGTCAAATATACATTGCTCTCCCCTTTGCACTGCTGAATGTTTTGGCTTATCACACTTCTTCAGACGGCAGCATTTCGGAATATAACCCGATACTGCCTCTTTCCATTTTCATCTTCAACTGGGTAAATGACACTGGCGCTTATTGCACTGGCATGCTTTTCGGCAAGCATAGACTGTTTGAACGTATTTCCCCCAAGAAGTCATGGGAAGGCTCAATCGGCGGAGGTGTTTTCAGTATCATTGCTGCCATAGCAATGGCTCATTTCTTTCCGTTCATGTCAACCGCGACATGGATTGGTCTGGGCTTAACCGTTGTCATTTTCGGTACATGGGGAGATTTGACAGAATCATTGCTGAAACGTACTTTGGGTATAAAAGACTCCGGAAATATCCTTCCGGGACACGGAGGTATGCTTGACCGGTTCGACAGTACAATCTTAGCTGTACCTGCAGCTGTGGTATACCTTTATATAATATCTTTGTTTTAATGCAGCAGCTATAAAGTTATCCTTATAAAAAAATACCCCGGCAATCAATACAACTCGCAGACAAACTGATGTATTGATTGCCGGGGTATATATTTCCCTCTATTTCTTTTTATTCAAGCATCGAAGTATTTCCTGAGCCGCGCGTTCTGAAGCTCCAGCCTTTCCCAATATCTGAATAATCCGATCATAGCCATCCAGCATTGCCTTTCGTTCAGGAGTTTCAGCCAGTAGCTTCTTCAGTTCTGCCTGTATATTCTTGACTGTCATTCCATCTGCAACCAGTTCCTTCACAACTTCACGATCTGCAATCAGATTGACTAAAGATATATATTTCACTTTCAGAATATGTCGGCGTAAAAATGAAACAAGCCGTCCTGCAGCCGTATAATAACAGACAACCTGCGGTACCCGGAACAAAGCAGTTTCCAATGTCGCAGTGCCAGAAGTTACCAATGCTGCTTTTGCATGCTGAAGCAAACGATATGTCTGACCAAAGACAATCTCTGCATCCTCGTTCATATAGGATTGGTAAAATGAAGGTTCAATCCCCGGAGCTCCGGCAACGACAAACTGATAGTCTGGAAACATCTTGGCTGCTTCCATCATACGAATCAAGTTATCTTTAATTTCCTGCTTTCGGCTTCCTGCCAATAGAGCTATAATCGGTTTATCCTTCAAGTGATTACAGGATATAAACTCAGTAAAGCTTTCTTGATTTTCCGACCGGAAAGCTTCCACAGCATCCACACAGGGGTTTCCTATATAATGAATCGGATATTGATGCTTCTGGAAAAAATCTACTTCAAAAGGCAGAATGGAAAACAATTCATCAACATCACGCTTAATATTTTTAATTCTGTATTCTTTCCACGCCCAAATCTTAGGAGAAATATAATAATAGACAGGAACAGAGGTATGACGTTTTACATATTCCGCAATTTTCAGATTAAATCCCGGATAGTCCACCAATATCAAGACATCAGGCTGCCAGGCAACAATATCCTGCTTGCAAAAATCCATGTTACGGAAAATCGTCCGAAGATGAAGCAGAACCGGTATAAATCCCATATAAGCCAGGTCCTTGTAATGTCTGACCCGAGTACCGCCAACCGCTGTCATCAAATCACCTCCAAAGAAACGAAATTCAGCCTGAGGATCTTCTTGTTTCAAAGCTTTCATTAAATTGGAAGCATGCAGATCTCCTGAAGCCTCTCCTACTATCAGATAATATTTCATATCATACGGTTAAATTCCAATGAGACAACTCTTCAAAGATTTCATAAGCTGTCACGTCAATCTTTGTCGGTGTTACAGCTACATAGCCATGATCCAAAGCCCAATGATCTGAATCTTCCGCTTCAGGCTCATCGTTCCGGTATTCTCCTGTCAACCAATAATAGTGTCCCCCCCGAGGATGTACCGCCTGCTGGAATTCATTGGTCCATACACCTTTTGTCTGACGACAAATGCGTATACCTTTCAGCACTGAATCATTAGGGAAGTTTACATTCAGACAAATGCCGACAGACAATCCATGCTGCAACACCTCCTCCGTAATGCGGCGAACATATGGCAATGTAAACGAGAAATCAGCATCTGCAGCATGATTGCATAAAGAAAATCCTATCGAAGGTATTCCCTTCAGGCAGCCCTCTATCACCACTCCCATTGTTCCTGAGTAATGTACATTTACAGATGAATTATCCCCATGATTGATTCCTCCCACTACCAGATCCGGTTTTCGGGGCACAATCGTATGCAAAGCCAGTTTTACACAATCAACGGGAGTTCCAGAACATTCATAAACAGAAAGTCCCGGCTCTCTTCGAATCATTCTGCATTTCAAAGGAACTTCTGACGTAATAGCCCCGGAAGCTCCGGAACGGGGGCCACTGGGAGCAACAACAACAAGATCAGCAACCGGCCTCAAGGCTTTTATCAATTCCTGTATTCCTTTTGCTGCCACTCCATCATCATTCGACAGCAAAATCAATGGTTTATCTTTCATTCCTATTCTAAATAAATTCGGTGTAAAGTTACAATCTTTCCGTATAGGGCCAAAAAAAACAATGGTACAATGCGTTTACAAATCTTAATCTTCTGCAAGCGAGACAAAAAATCAGCTTCATTTCAAGATAAATACGTATATTTGCCCACTAAACAGAGAAAGAACGCTTTACGCGCAATTTACAAGAAGAAAAACAGCGGTAAACGTCTGTGAGTTATTAACAAAACAGCCGACTTATCAACCGTTTTTGCAATCTTTCTCCAAATTTGTAGGCGCTATCCGGAATTATCACTTATTTCGCTGCCAATAAATATTGAGATTATGGGAAAAATAATTGCTATGGCTAACCAAAAGGGTGGTGTAGGCAAGACTACGACGACAATCAACCTCGCAGCCTCACTCGCCACGCTTGAAAAGAAAGTGCTCGTTGTAGATGCCGACCCGCAGGCCAATGCCTCCTCAGGATTGGGTGTGGACATCAAGCAGTCGGAATGTACTATCTACGAGTGCATTATTGACCGTGCAGACGTACGCGAGGCCCTTCATGACACGGAGATAGACACACTGAAGGTAATCTCCTCCCACATCAATCTGGTAGGTGCCGAAATAGAGATGCTCAATCTGAAAAACCGCGAAAAGATACTGAAAGAAGTACTCGCTCCGCTGAAGAATGAGTTTGATTATATCTTGATAGACTGTTCCCCGTCTTTGGGTCTGATTACGGTCAACGCACTGACTGCCGCCGATTCGGTAATCATCCCCGTACAAGCGGAATATTTTGCACTGGAAGGCATCAGCAAATTGCTGAATACCATTAAAATCATCAAGTCCAAGCTGAACCCTGCCCTCGAAATCGAAGGCTTCCTGCTGACGATGTACGACTCGCGCCTGCGCCAGGCCAACCAGATTTACGATGAAGTGAAACGCCACTTCCAGGAATTGGTATTCAACACCGTCATCCAGCGCAATGTGAAACTGAGCGAAGCTCCCAGCTACGGCCTGCCCACCATTCTCTATGACGCAGACTCAACCGGAGCCAAAAACCACATGGCACTTGCCAAGGAATTGATAAGCAGAAACGAAAAGAAGTGATTATAGTGGTTAGTGATTAATGATTAGTGATAAATACCATATTTACAATGCACAAACAAATCATCCCGTATGGTTAAATTGTAAATTGTAAATCGTCAAATAGTAAATAAACAGATGGCACAAAGAAATGCATTAGGACGCGGGCTGGACGCCCTCTTCTCCATGGATGAAGTAAAGACCGAAGGCTCCTCCTCTATCAATGAGATAGAGCTGTCGAAGATTACGGTCAATCCCAACCAGCCCCGTCATGAATTCGACCCGGTTGCGTTGCAGGAGTTAGCCGATTCCATCTCCGAAATCGGCATCATACAGCCCATCACCCTGCGCAAGCTTAGCGACGACGAATACCAGATTATCGCCGGCGAGCGTCGTTTCCGTGCTTCGCAGCTTGCCGGACTGACAAGCATCCCTGCCTATATCCGCACTGCAGATGACGAGAACGTCATGGAAATGGCGCTCATCGAAAACATACAGCGCGAAGACTTGAACTCCGTAGAAATAGCCCTCGCTTACCAGCATCTGTTGGAACAATACGGACTGACGCAGGAACGCCTCAGCGAACGCGTTGGTAAGAAGCGTACCACCATTGCCAACTACCTGCGCCTGCTCAAACTGCCCGCCCCCGTCCAGATGGGACTGCAGAACAAGCAGATAGACATGGGACATGCCCGCGCGTTGGTAACGCTTGGCGATCCCAAACTGCAAGTGAAGATTTTCGAAGAAATCCTGGAGCACGGGTATTCCGTACGCAAAGTGGAAGAAATCGTAAAGTCACTGAGTGAAGGCGAAAGCGTGAAGAGCGGTGGTCGTAAGATTGCCCCCAAGCGCGCCAAACTGCCCGAAGAATTCAATATGCTGAAACAACAGCTCTCGGGCTTTTTCAGTACCAAGGTGCAGCTAACCTGCTCGGAGAAAGGAAAAGGTAAAATCAGTATCCCGTTCAATAACGAAGAAGAATTGGAACGTATCATCGGCATTCTTGATACGCTGAAGAAATAAATGAGGAAAAAAGGAAGAATATATCAGTTAGCCATTGCCCTGCTGCTCTGTTTTTTACAGATGGCAGGGATTGCTATGTATGGTCAAGACCGTCCACGTGCCGCTTCCAAGCGTGCGCAGCGGCATCAGACCGATACACTCAACACCGTGGTGAACCGGGACAGCCTCACTGTTGCCGACAGTCTTGCAGCCGAAAACAAGCGGAAGATGCTGGAAATGACTGCCAGCCCCGACCTGAAGGAACAGCCCGTGCCTACAGACAGTCTGCAAAAGGCCATCGACCCCAAAAGGTGGGTACCTAATCCCACAAAAGCCACCTGGCTTGCCCTCGTCATTCCCGGCGGTGGACAAATTTACAACCGCAAGTATTGGAAACTGCCCATCTTCTATGGAGGATTTGCCGGTTGTGCCTATGCCCTTACGTGGAACAGCAAGATGTATAAGGACTATTCGGCCGCCTACAAGGATGCCGTAAATGGTAATTTCAACTCCAGTACCATTACCGACCTGCTGCCTCCCAACTATAACTATACCGAAAGCCAGCTGACGGAGACACTACGGAAGCGTAAGGATACCTTCCGACGATACCGCGACTTGAGCATCTTCGCCTTTATCGGTGTATACCTGCTGTCCGTTGTCGACGCATACGTAGACGCAGAGCTGTCCAACTTTGACATCACCCCCGACCTCAGCATGAAAGTGGAACCTGCCATAATCAACAGCCAGATGACTGGTTCCTCTAATAAGAACGTCGGCGTGCAATGCAGTTTCCGATTCTAAAAACGAAAATTAAAGCATAAATTATTACCTAATGACACACAAGGCCATATATATGAAAAGAATTATTCTCGGTTCCTCGCTTCTGTTTTGCGCCCTCTTCACCGCTCCGGCCATGCATGCGCAAGAAAGCGTGGAAGTGCTTATCCGCGAAAACGGCACGGAACGCCAGGAATCCATCGAGCTGCCCAAAAGCATGACCTATCCGCTGGACAGCCTGCTCAATGACTGGAAAGCCAAGAATTACATAGACTTGGGAAAAGACTGCAGCACCTCTACCGTAAACCCGATGTTCAGTGACTCTGTATACATAGACCGGTTGTCGCGCATGCCGACCGTCATGGAAATGCCATACAACGAGATTGTGCGCAAGTTCATCGACATGTATGCCGGACGCCTGCGCAACCAGGTTGCCTTCATGCTGAGCGCCTGCAACTTCTATATGCCCATCTTCGAAGAAGCGCTGGATGCCTACGGCCTGCCGCTCGAGCTGAAATACCTGCCCATCATAGAATCCGCTCTCAACCCTTCTGCCGTATCCCGCGCGGGAGCCTGCGGACTATGGCAGTTTATGCTCGCCACCGGAAAGATATACGGACTGGAAAGCAACAGCCTCGTAGACGAACGCCGTGACCCGATAAAGGCGACCTGGGCGGCAGCACGCTACCTGAAGGACATGTATGACATTTACAAAGACTGGAACCTGGTGATTGCCGCCTACAACTGCGGTCCGGGCACCATCAACAAAGCCATCCGCCGCTCGGGAGGGAAAACCGATTATTGGGAAATCTACAACTATCTGCCCAAAGAGACACGCGGCTACGTGCCCGCCTTCATTGCCGCCAACTACGTAATGACCTACTACTGCAAGCACAACATCTGCCCCATGGAAACCGACATTCCGGAAGCAACCGATACGGTGCAAGTAAGCCGTAACCTTCATTTCGAGCAGATTTCCGACCTATGCGGCATCAGCCTGGACCAGATAAAGAGCCTGAATCCCCAATTCAAGAAAAGCATCATCCCCGGAGAGAGCAAGCCGCAGACGCTACGCCTCCCCATCAACTACATCAGTGCCTTCATTGACAAGCAAGACACCATCTATGCCCACCGCAGTAACGAGCTGTTCAAGAACCGCAGAGTCGTGGCCGTTTCCAATACACGCTCGACGGCACGTAGCAGCAAAGGCAGTACCGCTACGGGGAATGTCACCTACCACAAGATACGCAGTGGCGAGAATCTCGGCAGCATTGCACGGAAATACGGCGTCACTGTCAATCAGTTAAAAAGTTGGAATGGATTGCGCAGTACCAGAATCTCCGCAGGAAAGCGCTTGAAGATTTATAAATAAAGACATAAACGCTTGCCCGGTGTTGAAAATTGCTTATTTTTGCAAAAAGTGAAGTGAAGAAAGGAGAAAGCAGTATATGGAAGAAAATATAAGTCAGAAGGAAAAGGAAAAAGCCGAAGAGGAAATGATCGAACAGGCATTCCAAGAACTGTTGAACGACTATTTGGCCACCAAGCACCGCAAGCGCGTCGAAATAATAACCAAAGCATTCAACTTTGCCAACCAGGCGCATAAGGGCATCAAGCGTCGTTCCGGCGAGCCCTACATCATGCACCCCATTGCTGTGGCAAAGATTGTCTGTAATGAGATAGGACTGGGGTCTACTTCCATATGCTCGGCATTGCTGCATGATGTGGTGGAGGACACCGACTACACCGTAGAGGATATTGAAAACATCTTCGGTCCCAAAATCGCCCAGATTGTAGACGGGCTGACAAAGATTTCCGGCGGTATCTTCGGCGACCGTGCCTCGGCGCAGGCAGAGAACTTCAAGAAGCTGCTGCTCACTATGTCCGACGATATCCGGGTTATCCTCATCAAGATAGCCGACCGTCTGCATAACATGCGTACACTCGGCTCCATGCTGCCCAACAAGCAGTTCAAGATTGCAGGCGAAACACTCTATATTTATGCCCCGCTCGCCAACCGCCTCGGCTTGTACAAAATCAAGACAGAACTGGAAAACCTGAGCTTCAAGTACGAACATCCGGAAGAGTACCACGAGATAGAAGAGAAACTGGAAGCCACCGCCGTGGAGCGCGACAAGGTATTCAATGAGTTCACCGCTCCGATACGGGCGCAACTGGACAAAATGGGACTGAAATACCGTATCCTTGCCCGTGTAAAGTCCATCTACTCCATCTGGAACAAAATGCAGACCAAGCATGTCCCCTTCGAGGAAATCTATGATTTGCTTGCTGTCCGCATCATCTTCGAGCCCCGCAATATAGAGGAAGAGCTAAACGACTGCTTCGACATTTACGTCTCCATATCCAAGATATACAAGCCCCACCCTGACCGCCTGCGCGACTGGGTGAGCCATCCCAAAGCCAACGGCTACCAAGCCCTGCACGTCACCCTTATGGGTAACAACGGGCAATGGATTGAAGTACAAATCCGCAGTGAACGCATGAATGACGTTGCCGAACAAGGCTTTGCCGCCCACTGGAAATACAAAGAAGGCGGAGGCAGCGAAGATGAAGGCGAACTGGAGAAATGGTTGCGTACCATCAAGGAAATTCTGGACGACCCACAACCGGACGCCATCGATTTTCTCGATACCATCAAACTGAACTTGTTTGCATCGGAAATTTTCGTCTTCACCCCGAAAGGCGACCTCAAGACCATGCCGCAGAACTCTACGGCACTGGACTTTGCCTTCTCCTTGCATACCGACATCGGCAGCCACTGCATCGGCGCCAAGGTAAACCACAAACTGGTTCCCCTAAGCCACAAACTGCAAAGCGGTGACCAGGTAGAGATATTGACCTCCAAATCGCAACGCGTGCAGCCGGAGTGGGAAGTGTATGCCACCACCGCCCGCGCCCGCGCCAAGAAAATGGACAAAAAGGTCAAAAACGACGTCAAGCGCTTGCAGCGCATGATCGAGGACGGCGAGCCGGAGCCGGAAGCGGAAAAGATCGAGGAGGCGCTGCTGGCGCAGGGCTATTTCTCCCTGGCGGTTCCAATGCCCTACGAATGGCAGGACTACATGAGGACGTACTGCGAGGAATACGGCTGCCCCTATCCTCTGGCCCTGGCGGTGGCACAGACTGAAAGCAATTTCGACATGGACGCCGTGGGCGCCTCTGGTGAGGTGGGGATCATGCAGTTAAACCCAGGCCCCGGCGGGTCCTACCATGCGGAG
>ENA-ORRN01002594-ORRN01002594.1-human-gut-metagenome-genome-assembly--contig:-NODE-2594-length-11249-cov-6.847150_pt1 | contig 11249 bp, 12 predicted proteins | sample MGYA00242174_ERZ509132 | MGnify/ENA primary metagenome ERZ509132 (study PRJEB26280, sample SAMEA2338671) | human gut metagenome | biome: human gut; feature: human-associated habitat; material: faeces...
ATGTACAACTTTTTACTCATATTTATCAACTTAAATTAATTCCGCCAACGGGTTTACGGTTATTAAATTCTTATCCATAAGATATATGTTTTTGTCCAACGATGATATTTTTTACTTTCCATAAACCAATTTTTCAATCAGCTGTCCTTTATGAAGTACATTACCTACGCCAACAGACAATGCTGTAATGACTGTAGCTAAGCCGACAGCCAATATAAACATCAGCAGACTATTGACTGATTCCTCCATGTATTTACCAACGTCTTGCAGATGAACAACGCTGATAAAGAAATAGTGGAGGACATACACGTCAAGCGTTCTCTTGCCCACATAGTCTAATATACGTTCGAAGCGTGACGTCTCACCATGGCGTGCCATAAACAAGGTCACAATGACAAACGCCATGCAGAACGGCATGAAGTCTTGCCCCGATCGTCACACCTTTGAGAATGATGCAGTGGGCACCTACCCAAACGTCATCCTCTATAACTACCGGTGCAGACTTTGTGCCTTCGTTGGAACTGCGACGAGCCATATAATCCATCGGATGGGCATCTGTGTCAGTAATAAGCACACAACCTCCAATCTTCACATTGTTACCGATTCTGGCACTTTCATGAATCCACAACCGTGTACTACTCATTCCTACATTGTTGCCAATGGTAAGTGCCGCTCCTGGTTCTACGTATACATCAGCCTGCAGATTGCTTGCTATAGGATTCACACCATTTCCAGAGGAGAGATAGAAATTATCTCCTATCGTAATCCTCGCCCCACGTATTAGCCATAACACCTTGCCTGGAATTTGGAGATTCTTGCCAAACACGGCTCCATTGGCCTTTAAAATCAAGCGGTTGATTCGTGGTTACATCTTAATGCGAAGGGTTGTGGGGAAGTTGAGGAGTTTTATGAGAAACTGTTTCATTGTCATCACTTTTTATCAAAATATTTCTTTCAATGCTTCCACATCATTCAGCAGTCTCCAGTTCTTTTCAAACCATTCTGGCTGATTATTCCACCATTTGGTTTTCTGCAGAAACTGGATTGTTTCGTCATCGTAACGATAGCCGATGACTTTGGCGGGGACGCCTCCTACAATTGCGTAAGGCGGAACATCTTTTGTAACCACAGCATTGGCAAGGACTACCGCTCCATCGTGTATCTCTACCCCACCAATTAAAGTGACGTTGGAACCAAGCCAGCAGTCGTTACCGATTTTGTTTACAAGTTCTCTGGCTTTATCATAGAACTTGAACTCCTCTATCATCTGCTCTGTAGCAAACGTCTTACCTTGCGGATTGTTTCCGTTGCTTTTAGAAAAGAACAAAGGGCATGTTGTAGCGAACGGCGCCTTATAAGCATGGGTAGCATTGATGTATCGGCAGTTGGGACCGATGGACGTAAAGCGCCCTACATCAGCACTAACTATTCCGTCCCCACCGATGTAAGAGCCGTAACCTAAGGAACCAAAGAAGTCGGTATGTGGACCGACCATGTTCATTCCCTCAAAGCCACAACGATAGGATATATGTGTAGAGTACCAGAACTTTACTTTCTTGCCATTATGCCATTTCTGCCATAAATAGAGGAGCAGATGACTTAAAACTGGCAACTTCTTTATTATTGCTAATAATTTTGTCATTCTATTTTAAGAAGTGAATTAACTTGTACAGCAACAGCCAATCGTATCTGCGGTGCAGCCCAGGATACAGCTTTCTGCATTGCTCTGGATAGTAGTTGCGCTCACCAAGATAAAGCGCATACAACGCCATCTTCTCCCAAAACGATTTGCCTTTGAAATCGAGATAACCTAAGAAGTCTTCTTTTATGTCCTTACGGGCACGAGAGGCAGCGGAGAACTCCAAGTTGATCTTTGCTACCGGTTTGTGACAGAGATAAAGTCTGTATTTGCGATACAGTTTGAAAATTCGCTGCAAATCCTCATATCGACGCACTCGCTCGTCAAATGGATTTTCTTCTACTATCGTTTTTCTGTATACTGTAGTGCCTGAGCATTGATACAAATGCCCTAAAACGTGAGACTTGAACGGATTGTCAACAACACCTTCCTTGTATTCAACAGCTAAACACTCTTTCTTGCCATTGTTGACAATCACCTCACCAAGAAACATATCTACATCAGTATGTTTTTGTATCTTTTCACTAAAGAGCTCAAATGCCCCTGGCAACATCTCGTCATCAGCATCAAGGAATAGAATCCACTCGCCTTTCGCATTCTTCACTCCTGTATTTCGAGCCTTGCTCGGTCCGCCGTTCTCCTGCTTTATCAGTCGGATGCGAGGATTGTTCATAGCTTCAACTATAGAAACTGATCCATCAGTAGAACCATCGTCCACAATCACAACTTCAAAGTCGTCGTACTCTTGTGAGAGCACGCTCTTCAGAGACTGCGCAATTGACGCCTCCTTGTTATATAAAGGTATTACTACTGAAATCATTTTTTCTTTGTGTATTTATGAATCTTTTCCAAAATAGCGGCACACTTGTTCATAAGGAAACTTGCTACACCACCATCTTTGTAGATTCTGTTAAAGATCTTGCCAGCCGGAGAGAAAAGGAAATAGATATGATCCTTTCCTACCGGCATAGTCGGAGACACAAAACTCTGTTTACAATGCTTTATCAGTTCTTCGATGTCCGCCGTGAGACCTTTTGCTTGCTTCACATCTTTGTATATCTGCAGACTGAAAAATGGAGAATAGTCCTGATTCTCTATAAAGCTCATGTGCCACCAGTGAACAATTGCTGCATCAGCAAAGTATTTCAAGGACATTGCCACCTGCGAATTATATATTCCAGGAAGCTCCGATATCAGCATGTTATTCTCTTTGTTTGCAACAGATAACGCGGGTTGATCTTGACTTTGTCCTTTTTGAAAACAAGAAAACTCCCATTTTTTATTCCAGTCATGATATAACTTTCTCGCAGCATCAGTATCTGCCACAAACATCACTCCACTATTAAACCAGAACTTAGAATCAGAAATATCTACCCCAAAAACATTTTTTATACCATTTACGGGAGAGAAAGTAAGGTCTTTCAGCTGAAGATGCTCTTCCGGTACAGCAGCAATATCACAAGTCAAGTTGTCTATGTTATCCAATGGTTTGCAGATAACGGTATCCGTATCAATAAAGAGATAAGCACCATATATAACATTGCGCACAGTTGTCTTGATGACTCGTGAACGCTGTTTGGCGTTATAGTTCTCTGGTACCGGCACGACAACGATGTTCGTTATCATGTTGCAGAGTTTAGGGAATCTCTCCATATACTCTTTTGTCGGTTCATCCACTAAAACATTAACAGTCACCTCTGGATGGAATAGCCGAAGAGAATAAAGCGACACCCACAGTTCCTCTAAGAAATAATCATCTTCAGAACTAATCAACGTATATACTATTTGTGTCCTCATTTATCAATATAATAAGTTTTATACCACATAATATATGTGTATATCGTAAAGAGCATACGGGAGTTAATCTCTTTTCCCTTGACGAAATCATTTCTTAAGGGAATAAACTTGTCAGCGTCCAGTTCTGGAATTAATTGTTTAATATTATCATGCGATACGATATCAAGAAGCTCTTCTTTCAATTCCCCACGAAACCAGTCTTTTGTCGGCGGAACAAAGCCTCGCTTGGGACGATCAAGCAAATCTCTAGGCACCATTTCGTAAAGGATGTCCTTAAGAATGCGTTTCAGACCTAGATCGCCATTTATCATATACGCATAAGGCAAAAGACGAGAATATTCTGCAACACGATAGTCCATGATAGGACTGCGAAGCTCCAAACTACAACGCATCGTAGCACGGTCTACCTTCTGGTTTACTGCGTTCATGAATGTCTTCATGTCGTAATCGCTATATGCAAGGATGCCACGCTGCTTGTTCTGAAGGTATTTCATGTCGGGCTGTTGCTTGCCAAGAGTGATACGGTCGAACTTCTCCGCGCCTCCCATATCATAACAGAACATACCAAGGCTACGATATACGTCGGCATAGTCGTGCTGGGTAGACTGCATAACCTCTCCCTCTCCACCCTTATGCTTGAAGTATGGTGTGAATAGCTTACGGAGCCAATACGGTTTCTTATACTGGTGCAGACGTGCCTTTGTCCATTCATATTTGGGATAGCCATAGAAGAGTTCGTCGCCACCATCGCCACCAAGAATCACTGTAACGTCCTGGCGTGCCTTTTCAGCGACAAGGCTGCTCGGAATCAGGCTGTCGTCGGCAAAAGGCTCATCAAAATAGGTGATATAATCGTTGAAAACATTCATGAGGTCGTCACCGGTACACGGACAAACCTTAATAGGTACACCCAAGGAGCGCGCTACGTCAACAGCGAAATGACTCTCGTCAAACTGCTGGTTGTCGAAGCCTGCAGTATATGCACATAAGTCTTTGTTGAACTTTGAAACGATGGCGCAAATCAATGAAGAGTCGATACCTCCAGACAGGAATGTACCTACCGGCACATTCGCATTGAGGCGCAGGCGAACGGCATCAAAGAGCAGATCTTTGACCATCTGCTTTGCTTCATCATATGATTTTGGAGCAGAAAAACCACATGAATTAGAGTCTACATCCCAATAAGTCTGTATATCGAGTTTGCCTGAAGCGAGATTGAAGGTAAAACATTCACCTGCTCTCAATTTCTTCACCTCCTCAAATGGGCTATAAGGATCTGGAATGACACCTTGCAGAAGATAGAACTGGCGGGCAGTGGCATCAATATGAAAATCATTGGCATATTTTATGACCTTAGGCTGTGATGCGAATTCGAAGTTCCTGCCTTCATGCCAAAAATAGAATGGTTTCTTGCCCAAGCGGTCGCGAGCACCTACCATAATATTCTTTCGACGATCATAAATAACGAAAGCAAACATGCCATTGAAAAGTATCACAGAGTCGAGTCCATATTTCTCATACATAGCACAGATAACCTCTGTGTCGCTCTCTGTTCTCAATGTGACATCGCACAGATACTGTTTCTTCAGTTCAAGGAAGTTGTACACCTCACCGTTGAAGACGATGCTGATATCGTCGGTATAAACGAACGGCTGGTTGCTGCGGGAATCAAGGTCGATGATAGACAGACGCACATGTCCCAATGTCAGAGTCTCGCCATCTTGTGTTCGGATTACTTCCATGCCCGTATGGTCTGGACCACGGAAATTCATCAACTCCAGTTTCTTTTTTATGATACTACGCTCGTAACACCGTGTAGTTCCGAAAATTCCACACATACAATCAGCTTATCTTTATATTCTTGACAATATTCTTCTGCCATCGCTCTGCCCAATATCTGAATTTCAGACCTATGCGGTCTACGAAATTAGCGCATTGGTATGTAAAGCCATAACGTTTTTGAAGTTTGAAACCAATAAAGTCATGCAAATTGGCATAATGCAGAAACTCATTCTGATAAGGGTTCTTACATTCCGCAAACCAGGGCTTCTCTGCTTCACAAAAATGAACGACTACGGGATCCTTACCACATTCTCTTATTTCATTCCACTTGCTATAATGCATGTAAGAAACAAGAGAATCCCTAAACCACCATTCCTGAAAATTATATGTATAATCAGCATATACAACACTGCCGTCCAATATTTTGTTTAGTGCGTTCTGATCAGGCAAAGAACATTTGTCCGGATTATCGGCAACCCATCCGATAAGTTTCTTTGCAATATCATTTTTGCGCCAATATTCAAGGTTTAGCAGCAATACTCCAGAATTGAAATATTTTCCTTCAAGTAAAAGCGTGTTCTCAAAAACAATATCGTCACAACTCTCAGCAACAACCGCAGCAATAGCTTTGCCATATAGGTCTATATCATATAGAGGTTTCAATGAATGTCTCACGATGATGTCACAATCAAGATAAAGCACCTTTTCTTCTTTTTGAAGCATATCAGGCAACAAAAAGCGATAGTACATAGAGACAGGAAAACGCTCATTGACAGTCAAACCATCAAAGCATCTCTTGTCAATAGTCTTGATAAATATCTCCTGCTTATATATATCAGCCAAACGTAAGAATTTCAATTCTGCCTTTTCTGAAATGCCATCCGTCAGAATATAGACAGAGAAATGCTCACCCTTATTGTTTTCAAATATGGATGTTATACATACCAATGCAGGCATGATAAAGTTTTCATCTGTGCATAAAGATATATTCATCACTTTATCTTCAAATTAGATTTCAAAAACGACATAGACGAAGCTCTTAATACATTCAGTTCTGACAAGACATATTTATAGTCAATAGAATCATCCATATGAAAAGCCCCATTTTGTATTCTACATGTAAGTCCAAGACTTTTAAGCAATGAATCTATTCTTCCACGACCTTTTCTAGGCGGCACACATATAAATTGTTTCTCATTAAGTATTGAAAATGCCGTTCCATGAAAAGAATTAGTAATGACAAATGACGCATTTCTGAAATATGCCAAGAATTCCATAGGTCCTGCATCTGTTATCTGTATTATGTCTGTATCGATATCATCACGATAATGAAACAAAATGCTAACGACTTTCAGTCCTTTTAATTTCGCAAAGTCTAATACATCAGAGAAGAAACTTGGCTCTTCGCTGAATGAATACGTCAACAGATAGTCAGAATAACTTATCGGCGAACAGATCTTTGCCCAATCATTTTTATCCAAAAGGAATATTGGGTCAAGAACATTAACACTTTTAATACCATTTGCATTTAAGAAATCCGACAATCCTTTTTCTCTAACACTAATTGCATCAAAATTAGATATAAGAGAATTGAATTCTTCCAATTTAGATTTCTCTACAAGTTCTGAACCATTACTGGCGGCATAAGCTAATTTTTGCTTATCTACACCAAATCCATTGCAAAAATATAATGGATCAAATCCATTGGTCAATTTGTCATTCCAAATTTGATCACTTCCGGAAATATAAACATCTAATTTCAATTTGTCTATATCTTCAATATTATAGACCCTTTTCGAATGAGGCAATTGTTTGTTTAAGAAATTGTCAAAACGCTTCCATTGTACATTCCTTTTCCGATTATTCCAATAACATTTACAAGACTTTAGCAACGACAATACTATCGAGTTATTCTCCCTATAATTGTTATAAAAATAAGAAAATTCCAATGGTAGGTATTGGTTATATATGAAGGAACGCCTTAGGTCAATTATTTTGGCATCATACCCCTCCAGACACAATCTGGTACTAAGGGCATAAGCCTGCAGTACCGCACCATAATTGTGTGCATAATGAAATGTTATGATTCCTATTTTCATCTTTTCAGTAGTCTCTTAAGTTTTTGCTTAACGTCTGCCTTCATTTGTTTCAACTTATACTGCATACCATCTTTGCCATATTTGAAGAATACATATTTGAATCCCCGTTCTTCGTAATCGCGCTCAAACGCATCACGCTTCTCGTTTATTACAGTCGGGCGCTGTAAATTCGGCTGTAAACAATTCTCTATTCTAACGGATATTGTGTTTAGTTGGTCTTTCACATCTTCGAATATATTTTTCCCCTTCTCAGTATTCAGCAAAACCAAAGAGCACCCCTTGTCATCTTCATTGAAATGGCAATCAGTTTTTTCCCACCCCCAAAAATCCGCAAGTGTCAAATCGCTTGGACGTTTGAGATTCGAGAAATGGCATTTCCCGCAAGATCTGCGAAGCATAATATGTTCATAGAACAAGAAAGTAAAACCTTTCTCTTCTATTTTCCGAGATGCAAAAGTATAAGTTTCATGATGAGCCTTCCAACCGAATTCTTTCTTGTCTCTGAAGTTTACCACACAGATGGTGCTGCCATATTTATGCTCAAGATAATCAAGATAATCTCTCCAAATGTAAGGGCTTGGAACGCCATGACACACAATATCTATCAAATAAAGATTTTCTCTCAAACGTTTGCCGACAAAAGAATTAAGTCCTGATGTTTGACAAGGTGTACCTGAAAAGAGTACCTTTAGTCCGCTTTGCAAGTCTTTTTTAACTTGTCTATATATTGTGCCCATATCACTCTGCACATACTTGCTCCCCTTGAATTCATCACGCTCTTCGGAAGTTGTCGCACGTTTATGGACTACTCTGAAATGGTCTGCATAGCCAACGCCATAAACCACACCGCCTTGCTTAAGTATAAAATCAGATATTGCTATAAAAGCGGCTCCACTGCGGCTACTCTCTACCTGTGACATATCTTTATGTCTTGCTCCATATGCAATAGGTTCGGATAGATTCAGACTTGTATCATAGGCTTCATTAAAGGAACAAACTTTTTCACATAGACCACAATCAATGCACTTATCTTCATCCACCACGGGATAAAGGAATCCCAAGGAATCAGGCTGCATGGATATTGCATCATGCGCACAGATACTATAGCAAGCAGAACATCCACAGCAGTCAGCTGGTGTATTTACCTTTATCATCTCTTAAGCATCTTATATTTCAAATTCTTGATTTTCTCTTTGGCAAATTGTCTTTCATTATCTCTGCATCCTATATAAAAAATAACTAACCCTGTCGTAAAAACAGACACCAATGATATTATGACAAAAGAGAGGAAAGACTCTTCCAAATAATAAGACAACAGAATAGGAAAAAAACAAGACATAGCCATTACGACCATAACATTAAGATAAACTTTCTTCAAAAAATCTACTGATGGTAAATTTATCATTCTGCGTAGCAATATCAATCTTTCAGCCAGGCAAACTTGTGAAATAAATATTGCTACAATCAAAACCGTTTCCGGCTCTGCTCCAAAACGGAGAAACAAATATGAAAGAGGCAGATTAAGCATCTGGGTACCACCGACGATGATTTGATAGTTCCGTATTTTTCCTGTTGCCAACATTGCTGTTATCAATGGTGTAGACAATGCTTCCAACATTGTATACAACAATATCAATTGAATGAAGAATACAGAATGAGCAGGGACTAATTTAAGCCAAAGAACAAGAATATAATGTGTGCTTGCCCATATAGGTACTGAAAAGAACAAAAGCATATAAAAGGACAGACGTGACCCTTGAAATATCAACTTCATCAAATATTCATGGTCGCCAGAAGCATACGATTTTGTAATTTGAGGATTCAATGCTGTCATAAAATTTGAAGCGAATCCAGAAACGGCCCCATTAACCTGAAGCGCTATTCCACGTGCTGCATTGACGGTTGGACCGCAAAATAGATTGATGATAATATTTCCGCCCTGATCTCTCAATACCGCAGAAGATGCACCGATAAAATTCCATCCTGCAAAACCAAACATTCCTTTTAATACAGTTTTGTCAAAAACTAAGTGAAAGCTACATTCCTCAAATTTTCTTTTGCAATAGAACCTGTATATTACAATACCCAAAAGTGATGTAGAACACATCAAGATCGCATAGAGAATCAATTTGTCAGTAGAAGTCCAAGCAACGAGCAATGCTATAGCAAGTTTTTCAGCTGCGTCCAAAATACCCAAATATGCAAAAGCGGACATCTTCTCATGTGCAATTACAGCCGCTGTATAAGGGGCATTCATCAGCCCCAAAACGAAAGTAGCTATTGACAATTGGAAAACCCAATTTGCTGCAGTCATCCTACATTCTGGTATGACTAATTTATTATTCAAGAACCATAATCCTATAGTTTCTATTAAAACGAAAACTATCAGGGCTAATATGAATTGTATAATGACAGAAGTTGAAAAGACCTTCTTCAGCTGCACCATATCATTTTTCCCCAATTCAAAAGTAAGGAAACGACTTATCGCCGCCGACAAAGATCCAGATATAACAGTAAACATTGCAACAACACCACCGACAACATTATAGATGCCATAATCCTCTACACCAAGCGCATTCAATACGACACGTGACGTATAAAGGCTAATAAGCATCATAAACAACATTCGCCCATAAAGAAGCAGTGTGTTTTTTGCTATCCTTTTACTATTTTCTGAAGAATTTAAAGACATTATTAGTTTAGATAATGAATGTAACTGTTTAGTTCAAAATATGAGATATAATAGCATCTTCATTACACTATTTACATCTCAGCTACTCCTGCCCTCCCTCACAAACTCCAGGGACTCGCGCTCTACTTCTATGGTGGCGCCGCCGATGTAGAGGAGCTCGTTGCCGATGATGACTTTCTTGCCCTGGATGCGCTGGACGAACGCCATGCAGCCGGCAAGGGCACCGTCGGTGATGCGCACCTTGTCGCCCTTTCTGAGAGGACGGTTGATGAAGGTGGCGTTGCCGGTGTCTATGATGCGGCGGAAATTGTTGAACTCGGCATCGGGGATGATGTGGGGAGTCTTCTTGCCGGGCATCGTCAGCATCTTGTATACGTCGGGACGGAAACGGATGTCGTTGAGGTGGCGAGCCTCCACCCTAACGAAGACGAAGGTGGAGAGGACCACGAACTCGCGTATGCAGCGCTTGCCGCGGCTGTTGACCACTACGCGCCTCTCAGTGGGCACCCAGGCTTCTATAGGAAGACCGCGACCTTGGAAGTCCTGCTCTATGGCGAGCATGAATTTCTTCTCGTAATTTACCCTTACACATGCCACATACCAGGACATCCCGTCGGTGTCTACGACGGGTGAACCGGAAGGGGATTCGACGGTTTGCGGTATGGCTTCGCCGTCGTCCCCTGCAACAGAGGGCGCATCTGATAAGGTCGTTTTTGTAGTGGTCATCAATATGATGAATATCAAATTCGTTACTTAGTTGTCATACTTCTTCGTGTGGTCACAAGATGTATGCTATTTGCAAAAATAATACAAAATTACAAAACTGGCAAATAGGTAGGATAAAAATTCTGTTCCTCTTGGCAATTTGTCTGGAATTGCATTGCTGAGTAATGCTGTACGGTAAAACTCCATAGAGGCAATAAACACAAAAACGGTCATTAGGACGTTAAAGGTATATTTTTGATATAAGCCCAAAACGGTCATGACTTTCCAAAAACCGGAAGGTGTCTGTTCTGATGGCGTGATTTTAATCTCCTTTACGAGCGTGTCATTCCATGATACTTTTTGTTCTGTTTTGGGCAAGCACGTTGCCCACATGGGGCAAGCACGTTACCCAACATGGGCAAGCACGTTGCCCCAAGTGGGCAGATTTCATTTCCTGTCTGTGCCCAAAAGTGTATCACGAATCGCTTTCTATGTTAATATCCAAATGTTTTGACCATTATTTTCAATTTATGCT
>ENA-ORRN01002597-ORRN01002597.1-human-gut-metagenome-genome-assembly--contig:-NODE-2597-length-11233-cov-7.947755_pt1 | contig 11233 bp, 6 predicted proteins | sample MGYA00242174_ERZ509132 | MGnify/ENA primary metagenome ERZ509132 (study PRJEB26280, sample SAMEA2338671) | human gut metagenome | biome: human gut; feature: human-associated habitat; material: faeces...
GCCGCTTCGCCGGAGAGGACTTCCCGCCGCCGGTAAACGGCAGCCGGGCATTAAAGGCGATCGTCATGAAAGCCTGCGCCTTCTCCACAGAGGATCGCTACCAGACCGTCCGGGAGCTGCGCCGGGACTTGCAGGCATACTGCCAGCAGCGCCGCGCCGGAAAAAGCGCCGATACACAGAATCAGACAGGCGCGGACGGCCTCAACCGGGCAAATGAATCTTTCCGGGACGCTCCACCTGAGACGGGAAGGAAACGGAAGACGGCATCCGCAAAACGGATCGTCCCCATTCTGGCCGCCTCGCTTTTTGCTGTGATCCTGCTGTTCGGCTGGTTCCTCGCGCAGCGAAATGGTTCCCGCGCGGATGAATCCCTCAATGCCTCCACCACCGCCCCGCAGATTGACGAGATGCAGGCGGTCACTACATATGCCATCGAAACCACGGAGCCGACGGAAGCGCCCACAACGGTGCCCACCGAGGAAGCCTTCGTCCTGCCCTCCATTCCTCCCGAATCGGAGCTGTACGGCAGCGCCGACTACTTGAAGGTAACGGCCAGCGACAATCTGTTCTCTGTCCTGCCGGGTCATTTCAGATACAGCGGCGGCGCCGGAGGATGGGCGACGGATCTCAATCTCTACGAGGACGGCACCTTCGACGGGTCTTATCGTGACTGGGATATGGGCGATGCCGGTCAGAATTATCTTAAAACCTGTTATACCTGCGATTTTTCCGGCGCGTTCTCCACGCCGCAGAAGGTGTCGGACTATGTTTACTCAGTAAGCGTTCAGCGGCTGGACTACCCCGGAAATGTCGGTAAGGAATGGATCGAAGACGGTGTCCGCTACATTCAGTCCGACCTCTCCGGGCTGAGCAGGTCGCGCGAATACTATATCTATCTTCCGGGCTGCCCGTCCAGCGTTTTCACAGAGGAACAGCAGTATTACCTTCCATCCCACCACCAGAATATTCCGCAGGGGAACTTCTGCATTTATGCCAGTGACAGCGGCTCTCCTCTGGGCTTTTGGGGAACCAAAGGCGGCAGTATCTTTTCCAATCATTACCAATACAATTACGGCGCATTCCGATCTGAATTGTGGCCCGATGGCCTGTTCGGAAAGGCCAACCTTCTTTTCTGGCCTGAGGATGGCGGTGCGGTGATCAGTCTGAACTTTGATTGGAATGAAGATTCCCAGCGGACGTTTGTCGCCGAGGACGAACACGGCAGCGGCGAATATGATGTGACCGTATATGTAACAAAGGATCTGCAGTCCGCGATCGTCAATATACAGAGCCGTGAGGGCGTCTCTCTGAAAGACTGGGGCGGAACCTCTGACGGGCGGTTTGCCGCGACCTATTCGCTCATGAAGGACGATACCGATGCGCAGGATGAATCCGGCAGTTCCAGTCTGGACAAATCAGAGGTAAAAATCGGCAATTATGTCTATTTTGGCAGCTGCGAGCAGGACAACCGTTCGGACACCGGGAAAGAACCCATTGAATGGCGCGTCCTTGCTCTTGACAAGAGCGGGGAAAAAGCGCTTCTCGTTTCCCGCTACGCACTGACGGCAAGGTGTTACCACAACGGAGATACTTATCCGACCTGGGCTGACAGCGATATCCGGGGCTGGCTGAACGGGGAGTTTTTGCAGGACGCTTTCACGGAACAGGAGCAGACCATAATCCAGCAGACAAAGTTGTCCACCCCGTCCTATGAGGGAATTGACGGCGGGTCGGATACCTGGGACAAGGTCTTCCTGTTAAGCCGGGGAGAGGCGGCGGACTATTTCACCGGAAGCGCGGACAGACTCGTCAAGCCGACTGCATACGCGCGGGCAATGGGCGCCGATGTGGCGGGCGAGAACGGCTGCTGTTGGTGGTGGCTCCGGACGCCGGGCACATATTCCTATGATGCGGGCCTTGTATACGCGGTCGGTGGAATCGACCACACAGGAGGAAACGTGAAAAACGCGGCCATTGCAGTGCGGCCCGCGCTTTGGGTTGAATTATCCGGTTAAACACAAAGGAGGAAATCTCCATGTATGAAAATGTCAATTTCCCCGGGTGGGAAGTCGTGCGCAAAATCGGCGAGGGCAGCTTTGGCGGGGTGTATGAGATACACCGCACCTTGCCCGACGGGCGGGTCGAAAAAGCCGCGCTGAAAAAATTGACCGTGCCGAAGGACAACATCGAGATCCGGGAGTTATACTCCCAGTCTTTCAGCAGGGAAACCATCACCGCCCACTATAAGGAGCAGGTGCGGGAGCTTGCCAAAGAGTATACCCTGACGCAGGAACTGAACAGCTGCAAAAATGTAGTCGCCTGCCACGATGTGCAGTGTGTGCAGCACGCGGACGGCATCGGATGGGACATTTACATCCGTATGGAGCTGCTGAAGCCCTTGAAGCTGGTCTTAAGCGCCGATTATCAGGAAATGGCCGTTCTGAAGCTGGGTCTTAGCCTTTGCAACGCGCTGCTTGCCTGTCAGGAGCATCATATCGTCCACCGGGACATCAAGCCGGAGAACATTCTGGTCTCCGACCGGGGCGAATTCAAGCTGGGCGATTTTGGCATTGCCAAGGTGTCAGAAAAGACCGCCACCGGAACCATGACCGGCACTATGGGGTATATGGCACCGGAAGTTGCCAACCGCTGGCACTACGGCGCGCAGGCGGACATCTATTCTCTGGGCATGGTGCTTTACTGGATGATGAACCGGCGCACTTTGCCGTTTCTCCCCTTCCCCCCTGCCATTCCCACCGCCGCCCAGCGGCAGGACGCGGCAAACCGCCGTTTTGCCGGGGAGAGCTTTCCGCCGCCGGTGAACGGCAGTCGGGAATTGAAGGCGATCGTCATGAAAGCCTGCGCATTCTCCACAGAGGAGCGCTACCAGACTGTTCAGGAGCTGCGCCGGGACTTGTACGCATGCTATCAGCAGCGCCGCGCCGGGAAAAACGTTGACGTATCCATTCCGGCAGACACAGACGAAGCCGTCCTGACGAATGAACCGTCTGGCAATACGTACAGCGGAAGCTCTCGTACCAACAGCCGGAACGAGAAGACCGGCCGCTTTGCCGCCCCGCCGAAGAAAAAGAAACGGACGCCGGCAGCTATTCGTGTCCTCATAATTCTATGCCTGTGTTTTGCGTCTCTTTTCGGATGCCTGCTTTTGTACAGTACCCACCTCAAGCAGCAGCCCGTTTCCACGCCGGAAACCGGTTCGGCTCCGGAAACGGCCAACCGAATGCGCTCCGATTCCGATACGCCCTGCGTGCAAGTGTTCCATTCCGGAATCTACCGGTATGATGTCGGCTCTGTCACATTTCTGGACACCACGGCAGACGCCCCGGAAGATGCCTGGGATATTTCCGAGAAGGAAAACGGCAGCGTCCTTGCCTGGGTGACCGGGCAGGCTCCGGCGTATGATCTGTACATTGCCGGTGAAGGCGGTGTGCAGGCGCCGAGATATTGTTCGTACCTGTTTGCCGGATACTTAAACGCCACATCCATTACCTTTGGAACAGCGTTCGACACGTCGGAGGTAACAGGTATGGATCGCATGTTTTCCGACTGTGAAAAGCTGACTAACCTGGATGTGCACAATTTTGACACCTCCCAGGTAACAAACATGACAGGAATGTTCAGCCAGTGCAGCGAACTGAGCAGTCTGGACGTTACCAGCTTCAATACATCACTTGTATTTGATATGAACGAAATGTTCTACGGTTGCAGCAAACTGAGCAGTCTGGATGTCAACAGCTTCGACACCTCCCAGGTAACAGCCATGAGAGGAATGTTCTTCGGCTGCAGCAGCCTGACTGATCTGGATCTGCGCAGCTTCGATACCTCCCAGGTAACAAGCATGTCGGGAATGTTCTCCGGCTGCAGCAACCTGACTGATCTGGATCTGCGCAGCTTCGATACCTCCCGGGTAACAAGCATGTGGGAAATGTTTTCATCCTGCGGAAAATTGAAAAATCTGGATGTTTCAAGCTTCGATACATCCAGCGTGACCACAATGGACTCCATGTTCCTCGGCTGTGACAGCCTGACCGATCTGGATTTGAGCAGCTTCGATTTTTCCAACGTAGAACACTATGCCAACTTCATGGATGAGTCCCGGCTCTATAATGGGCATCTGTGGACGGCACTGTTTGCAGAGGGGGGACCCCTCGACATCTCTTCCCGTACTCAGACAACACTGGCCGCCGGAGGCTACCATACTGTAGGACTTCGCAATGACGGAACGGTTGTCGCCGCAGGAAAAAACAGCGACGGCCAATGTGATGTTGGCGACTGGGAAAACATTGTCGCTGTGGCAGCAGGATTGGGGCACACTGTGGGACTGCGCAGTGATGGGACCGTGGTTGCTGTAGGGAGCGACTCCGACGATCAGTGCAGCGGTGTCGCCAGCTGGAGCGACATTGTAGCCGTAGCGGCAGGATGGTATCACACTGTGGGGCTGCGCAGTGATGGAACGGTCGTCACAACAGAGCCGAATAGCGACGTTGGTGACTGGAAGGACATCGTGGCTGTATCCGCAGGAGGTTGGCTCACTTTGGGACTGCGCAGTGATGGAACCGTGGTCGCAACAGGACTGAATGGCTATGGCCAATGCGATGTCGAAGACTGGAAAAACATCGTAGCCGTAGCCGCGGGGGATCGGCACGCCGTCGGGCTGTGCAGTGACGGAACCGTGGTCACGGTCGGGAATAATTGTGATAGTCAATGCGATGTCAGCAGCTGGGAAGACATTATTTCTGTCTCGGCCGGAGAATCCCTTACGGTCGGGCTGCGCAGTGATGGAACCGTGGTTGCAATAGGACTAGGGCTTGGCCAGTGGGATGTTGGCGGGCAGGACATCATAACCGTGGCCGCCGGGGGCTACCACATCACCTCGCAGCGCAGTGACGGAACTGTGGTAGCGGCAGGCGATAACAGCTACGGTCAGTGCGACATCAGCAACTGGAAGAACATCCGTCTTCCGCAGGAGATGTGGACAGGCTATCAGGCCGCGCAGCAGCTGATGGACGAAGGGAAATATATGCAGGCCATGCGGGCATTTTCCGCACTATATTACCGGGACAGTGCGGAAAAAGCGTGGGAATCCGAAAGCCTCTATATCAGCAATCTACCGGCATTGGCGGCAGGAGATGTTCACACCGTGGGACTACGCAGTGATGGATCAGTAGTTGCTGCAGGGTCGAATGCCTATGCTCAATGCAATGTCAGCAGCTGGACGGACATTGTAGCCGTGGCTGCCGGATCTTATCACACCGTTGGACTGCACAGCGATGGAACCGTGGTCGCTGCGGGGCAAAATAGTGATGGTCAATGCCGCGTCGATAACTGGACGGACATTGTGGCCGTGGCTGCCGGATGGGCGCACACCGTTGGTCTGCGCAGTAACGAAACCGTGGTCGCCGCAGGGTGGAATGAATATGGTCAATGCGGTGTCGATAGCTGGACGGACATTGTGGCTGTGGCTGCCGGAGCGAATCACACCGTGGGACTGCGCAGTGACGGAACTGTGGTCGCCGCGGGGCGAAATGATGAGGGTCAATGCCGCGTCGATGGCTGGACGGACATTGTGGCTGTGGCTGCCGGATCCTATCACACACTGGGACTGCGCAGTGATGGGACTGTGGTCGTTGTAGGGTGGAATAAATATGGTCAATGCAACGTCAAAAGCTGGACAGACATTGTAGCTCTGGCAGCAGGGTATTCACACACCGTGGGGCTGCGCAGTGACGGGACTGTAGTTGCCGCGGGATGGAATGACCCCGGTCAATGTAACGTCAGCAGCTGGACGAACATTGCGGCCGTGGCAGCGGGACAGGATCACACCATTGGACTGCGCAGTGACGGAACGGTGGTTGCAACGGGGCGGGATAACGCAAATCAGTGCGATGTCAACAACTGGAAAAATATCCGTCTTCCCCAGTAGCCTGCCTCCCACAGAAAAAATGCTCCAAATGTGTAACACTCCGGCAAGTGCCGTGTATACCACTACATAAGAAAAAACATCACAAAAGAAAGGATGCAACAAAATGGAAACGAAAGAACTTTGGATGGATGAGGAATTCTGCAAGAAGGTCGATGCGGCCAGCGATACCGAGGAAATCATTCGCCTGTTTGCGGAAAAGGGCGTCACCGTGACCGCTGAGCAGATCGCTTCGGTCAAGGCGGCTCAGGACGGCGAGCTGGACGAAACGGCACTCGACGGTGTGGCAGGCGGCTGCGTCTTCTGCCGCGTCGGCGGATGGTTCGTTTATCTTGTGGTTCGCTGCGGCGGCGGTGACCGTGAGGCCGCGAGAGAGAAAATGCAGAGCTTCAGAGACGCGTTCGGCCACTAAATAAATAAAAAAGGAGAAAACGGTATGGAACTTAACGACGAAATCAGAGAGAAAATCAGCAGCGCGGCATCCGTGGATGAGGTCGTGCGGATCTGCGCGGAAGCGGGAATCCCCGTAACGAAAGAGCAGCTGGAAGCTTCCGACACAACGGGCGCCGAGGGCGAGCTGTCCGAGGAGGCGCTGGACGCGGTCAGCGGCGGCAGTCTGATTGGCCTGATCTGGCTGCTGTACCGCAGACGCAGAAATAACCGCGGCCAGATCAACGGCTCCGGCGGTGGCGGCGGCAGCGCGTGGTAAACTGCGCGAAGGGAAAGCAACTGTAAACGATACATTGTCATTCTTTGCGGTATAACGCGTAACGCAGACCCGGTTTTCCGGGCCTGCGTTAGCCTCGTTCCGGAAAATTGGGACTTCCGGACGTGTTGGTGCGGAAAAGCACCCGTTTTCACAGAAATAAAGGCAAAAGGAGGAAACCTTCGTGTTTGAAAGCGTCAATTTCCCCGGCTGGGAGGTCGTGCGCAAAATCGGCGAGGGCAGCTTCGGCGGGGTTTATGAAATACAGCGAAAATTACCTGACGGGCGCGTTGAGACCGCAGCTCTGAAGAAAATGTCCATCCCCCGGGATCAGGAAGAAGTGTATGTTCTTCAGTCGCAGTCATTTTCAGGAGAACAGATCACGGCATATTTCAAAAAGCAGATGGAAGAGCTTGTAAGGGAATACCTGTTCATGCAGAAGCTTTCCGGCTGCCCGAATGTGGTATCCTGTCAGGATGTCCGGTATTCTCCCCACGAGGACGGGATCGGGTGGGATATTTACATCCGGATGGAGCTGCTGACGCCGCTGAAAAAATATGTGACGGGTCAATACAGCGAATATCAGGTCCTGCGTCTGGGATTGGATATGTGCAGGGCTTTGGCCGCCTGCGAAAAGCAGAACATCATCCATCGGGACATCAAGCCCCAGAATATTCTGGTTTCCGAGAATCGAACCTACAAACTGGCGGATTTCGGCATCGCCAAAGTTTCGGAGAAGACGGAAAGCGGAACCATGGCCGGTACGAACGGGTACATTGCGCCGGAGGTCGCCAACCGGCAGAAATACGGAAAAGAAGTGGATATTTATTCCCTCGGCATGGTCCTGTACTGGCTGATGAACGACAATACGCTTCCCTTCCTGCCGCTTCCTCCGCAGATTCCGACCGCGGAACAGCGGGATCTTGCTGCCCAGCAGCGGCTGGACGGCGTTCCTCTGCCGCCCCCGATCAACGGCTCCGCGGCGCTGAAAAGTGTGGTATGCAAAGCCTGCGCGTTTGACCCGGCTGCGCGCTACCGTTCCGCGGTGGAGTTTGGCAGCGCGCTTCTGAAACTATACCGGCAGCAAAAGCCGATGGATTCAGATGATATCCTTCAGGAGATCGGGTTGACCCGGGATATGCTGAACGGCGAGCCGGGGACAATCCTGAACAAAACATACAAAAAAACAGAAGTTCACGCCCCGGCGGAACCGGCTGAAACGGAAGCCCCGCCAGTCAAAAAGAAAAGGCGTCTTGTCCCGGTGATCGCTGGTGTAATCGCGGCATTTCTGTGCGCGGGCGCTGGATTCCTGTACATGAAAAAGCAGCCTCAACCCCAGACGGAACCTGTCCAGACAGAAACGGCTGCGGTGACGCAGGCAGAGACGGAACCACCGACGACCGTTCCGGAGACGGAGCCGCCCATTTGGGAATATACCGTCGGCGCGGCCGGAGTCACGTTCACACGGTGGCTGGATACCTCCGCAGCGGAGGCCGTGATCCCGGATACGCTGGAAGATGTTCCGGTTACGGAAATCGGGGCGAATGCGTTCGCGGGCTGCACCGAACTTATGTCCGTTCAGTTTCCGGAAAGTGTGGAAAAAATTGGAGATCAGGCTTTTGCGGGGTGCAAAAATCTCAGCAGCGTTCTTTTCCCTGACAATCTGGTTCAAATTGGGGCAGCGGCATTTCAGGATTGCAAAGCTCTGACCGAAATCGACATCCCGGAGGGAATGCAGAGCGTGGGAGACGGCGCGTTTTCAGGAAGCGGTCTGCTGTCTGCCACGGTTCCCGCCAAGTTCCAATCAAGCGCGGACTCTTTTTTGCCGGAGGGCTGTGAAATCACCTGGTTTGCCTTTGAAAAGCCGGAAATTTCCGGAGAACCCGGCGGCACCTTTTTCTTCGGCAGATATGAACAGGACGGGGACTTGAGCAACGGAGAGGAACCCATTGAATGGCTGATTCTGGAAAAGAACGACAATCAGTATCTTGTCATCAGCAAATACGGCTTGGACAGCCAGAAATACCACGACCAGTGGGAAGTTGTTACGTGGGAGACCTGCAGACTTCGGGTATGGCTCAATCAGACATTTTATAGTGCGGCCTTCAATCCAGCGGAGCAGGATATGATCATGACATCCGACGTATACTCCGAATCTCCGACCCATTCCTACCCCAGCAGAACGGTGCAGGATAAGGTATTTCTTCTGGACTGCAGGGAATCTTACCGATATTTCAAATCGGAAAAAGCCCGAACCTGCATTGCGACGCAGTATGCCATCGACCAGGGAAGCACGGTTCAGTATGGGGGAACATGCTGGTGGTGGTTGCGGGAAGGATACTTTGTGGATCTGGCATCCATTCCCAATCTGCAGCGTGCAAACTTTACGGACTCCGGCGGCACCGTTCGTCCGGTAATGTGGGTCGATGCGGGGTAGAACAGAAAGGATTGGTGTACATGACACAGTCGGAACTGGACGCTGTCTGGCCGGGATGGACCCTTGTACGGAAGCTCGGTCAGGGCAGCTATGGCGGTGTCTTTGAAATTCAAAGGGAGCTTCCGGGAGGAAATCTCGAGCGGTCTGCCTTCAAAAAAATTTCGATCCCCAGAAGTCAGGATGAAGCAGACCTTCTGCTCGCGAAGTCCATCTCGGAGCAGAGCATCACGGCGCATTACCAGAAGCAAATGGAAAAGCTGGTTCAGGAGTACGTAATGATGCGGCAGCTGGATACATGCCCCAACATTGTTACGTGTCAGGATCTGAGCTACGTGCCGAACGGCTATGGCTGGGATATTTATTTCCGGATGGAACTGCTGCATCCCCTGAAGCAGGTGATCCAGAATTCTTACGCGGAAACAGATGTCATCCAGTTGGGAATCGATATCTGCAGCGCTCTGATCGCCTGCGAGTCCGTGAAAATAATACATCGGGATATCAAACCGGACAATATTATGGTTTCCTCCGACGGAACATTCAAATTGGGGGATTTCGGCATCGCCAAAACATCCGAGAAAACGCAGACGGGAACAATGGCCGGAACCTACAACTATATGGCGCCAGAGGTCGCAAACCGGAAACGCTATGGTCTTGCCGCGGATATTTATTCTCTGGGTATGGTGCTGTACTGGATGATGAACAACAAAACCATGCCATTTTTGCCCGCTCCCGCCGCAGATTCCCAGTGCGTCGCAAAAGCAGCAGGCTTTAAACAGGCGTTTTTCCGGCGAACAGCTCCCGGAACCGCAGAACGGAAGCCGGGAGCTGAAAGAAATTGTGGCAAAGGCGTGCGCGTATGCTCCGGAAGACAGATATCACTCCGCGTTGGAAATGCGAAATGCTCTGGAAGCCCTCAGCAGCAGCAAACAGGCATGGACAAAAGCGATTCTGGAAGAGCTTGCGCTTCCGGAGGATATTCTCCATGAGTCCAACCGTCCTATTGCGCAGCGGGCTGCCGCGGAAGAAAAACCGCCAAAATCCGATATTCCTCCCGCGAAGCGGAAACCAATCGTACCGCTGGTCGTCTGCGGAATTCTCGGAATCTGTATTCTTGCAGGAGGACTTCTCTGGCTGAACAGGAAACACGCAAGTCCCGAACCGGCCGCTATGACCGAAGCGCTGCAGGAGCAGACGGAAACCGCAGCAGAGCCGGAAGAAACCACCGCTCCCGGCAGTACAACAGAAGAAACGCTGCCAGCTGCCACCGAAGCGGAAAGTACAGCCGCTGTGCTGCTGTCGAATGTTGACTGCACTTACGAGATTGCGGAGGATGGCATAACAATTACGGGGATTTCCGGTCAGACACCTTCGGAAGTCATTTTGCCGGAGGAACTGGAAAATCTCCCGGTCACAAGGATCGGGAATGGCGCGTTTCAGTCCAATACGTCCCTGAAAAAGGTCACACTTCCATCCGGTATTCTGGTAATTGGAGAAAAAGCTTTTTCCGGATGCACAAGGCTGCAGAGCATTTCTTTCCCGGATGGGTTGACTGAGATAAGCGCAAGCGCATTTGAAAACTGCAGCAATCTGTCCTCTGTTCTACTCCCGGAGAGTGTCCATGCGATTGGTCCCTGGGCCTTTTCCAACTGCAAAAAGCTTTTGTCTATCACTATACCGGGGTCTGCCAGTGATCTCGGCGAATGGGCTTTCTCCGGATGCAGCAGCCTGAGTGAACTCACATTCAGTCCCGGAATAACGACGATTTCCAATTACCTGTTTTACAACTGTCAGGGATTGAAAGCCGTCACAATTCCGGATGGGGTAATTACGATTGGCATTGGCGCATTTTCCGGCTGTACGGCATTATCCGAAGTAACGCTGCCGGAAAGTATGCGCACGCTGTCATCGGAGGCATTTCAGGGCACGGCACTTGAGAGCATTTCTGTTCCCTCCGCCTGTTCGCTCGGAAGCAATGCCGTTCCATTGGGCTGCAAAATCTATTCGACCAGATAAGAATTTCCAGAATGCTGCTTATACTATTTCCTGATTAAAATCTTAATTTTAATCAGGAAATAGTATCAGTCAGATCGAGCAGATCGTCCCGTGGGGAGAATGGCTTGCCATGATTCAGCCGTGCTATTACAAAGGA
>ENA-ORRN01002599-ORRN01002599.1-human-gut-metagenome-genome-assembly--contig:-NODE-2599-length-11220-cov-3.743842_pt1 | contig 11220 bp, 15 predicted proteins | sample MGYA00242174_ERZ509132 | MGnify/ENA primary metagenome ERZ509132 (study PRJEB26280, sample SAMEA2338671) | human gut metagenome | biome: human gut; feature: human-associated habitat; material: faeces...
CTTCGGGCGTTTTGTAAGAGTAGATACATTCTTCGGGGTCGCCGTCTTCGTCGGTTTTAAGCACCTTTACGCCCGTTAAAAAGCTATCAAGGACGACACGCGCCGAAAGCCCTTTTGTGTGAAACTCAATATCGACGATTCGCCCGTCTTCAACGTTGCCGTCAAAATAGCACTTAGGTGCAACGTATTTTATAAAATTAAAACTACCCTCGTTTTTGAATCCACCCAGTGCATAAGCGTCGGCGTTTGCGTATTCGCAAAACGTATGAACGGAATCCGTATCACAATACACAAAATTTTCAGCGACGTTGACGCCGCATATTTCACGGATATGCGACAATAGCCATATTCGAGCCTGTGATGTTATATATGCACCTTGTACAACTGAAAGCATTCCGCTTGTGTCGTCGTCGGTGTCGGTCGTATGCACTACATGCACCGCCCCGCTTTCGTCGTTTATTTCGCGATAACATATTTCACGTGAAACGCGTTCCGCAAGTTTTCCGTAAGACGAGTTTAAAAGCAACTTTGCAAACGCTGTTTTAGCCCTTTCGCCCGCCTTTTTTGACGTCTTTTTTAATTCGTAGTAAGTTTGTACAAAATCATTGTAACCGCTGTTTTTGACCCGTTTAAAAGTCAATACGCAAGTCACAGTAAAATCAAGCTCATACCATTTTTTAAGCTCTTGTAATTCTTCTTCAAACATCGAAAACGGTTGTTCGATATCAATTTCGGATACAAAATCACCGTAAAACGGGTCACGAAAACAAGCAACTTTGTTCGGCAATAACCACCCGTGAAAATCCGAAAAAACATAAATCAAACAATATTTTGACTTGTCAAGTTTTTGCGCCTTTTCAAGACTCATTTTTTGCCCCTTGCCCGTTAGGTCGTCCATTCGTGAAATAATAAACGGGTATTCGCTATTGACGTCATAACGAAACATCTTTCGGTTTGTAATAGGATAGCCTTGAAAGCGCGGGTTTATAATACATAGCCCGCCGCCATAAAGCCGCGTATCGCGCAACCATTTATCTTGCTGTAAAGTGAGTGGGTGCGCCTTTTGAAACGCCCGAACGCGGGCTTTGTCGTCCTTTAAAGCGGGGTAAAGGTGTTTTAAAAGTACTTTTTTCGCAAGCCCGCCCGCTGTCATTATATCAGGCTTTTCGCCCGTTATTTCGTAGCCCGTAAGCTCAAACAACGTATCGTTCGCGATTCTGATAAGGTGGTAAAGCCCTTTTGTGTCGTTCTGCAAATAATCAAAGTCGTTTTTTGTAAGATTAAATTCGTCTACGTTCTGATAATCCATTTTAAGCTTTCGGATTTTATTTCCTTTAAAATCAACTACTTTGAATTCTTTTAAAAGCCTTGCAAGCCCGCCGCCGAAAATATTACAAAAATCGTAAAAAGTGACTGCGTGCGTGCGTTCGTGCCTATCGACTTTTTTCGAGCCTTTCCCGCTATGTCGGTATGGTGTCCATACTTTTAACGAGAATCGCCCGCCCTTGTCGTTGTGTAGTGACGAATACGTGAACGGCGTGTTTGCGCTTGTTTCCTCGTCGCGCCGTTCGTAAACGGGGTTATGCGTTAAAAGCTGATAGTCAATTTGTGCAAAATCGAATTTTGCGTTATAAAACCACGCCGCTTTAATTTTATGCTCACCGAAAAAAGCAATAAATTCGTCAAAGTCGTTCGACACGAAAAAATGCTCACCGTCAGATATTTGCCACGCCCACACGCGAACGGTTGCGTGTTCGCGGAAAAACTTCGCGGGCTTAGTTTTGCCTAACTCTAAAAGAGTGTCATTTGATACTTTTTTGCCGTCGATGTAGGTAAAAGTTTCAGTGTCGCAAGCGACCCACTCAATTTTATTGAATGGGTCGAAGTCGTTGTATAAAATCATAACGGTTAAACGGGCAAATATTCAAGCCCGTAATAATCGATTAGTGAATCGTAATCCTCGCTAAAAATAATGTCTGAAACATCTTCGCCCGCTTGCATTTTTTCACGAATTTCCTTGCCCCGCATTTTTCGGGCTTGCGTAAGCATTCGCGCATAACGTTCGAGTGCGCCCGCCTTTTGTGACGGCGTCATGTTCGGGTCGTTTAAAATCTGTTTCGCCTTGTCGGACGTTTCTAAAAGCCCGCCGAATTTTCCGACGATGTATTCGTTTATTCGTGCTGTCGCTTTCGGTGATATCGTTGTTTTGCCCGTCGATTGTGACGTTGACGCTTGTATAAACTGCCTAAATTTTGACAGCGTGCCGCCCGTTTTCTGCGTTTTGAGCGTATAATAGAATTGTTGTGCAACGTTGCTTTTTGAACGTCCTAATTGCTTTTCGGCGTTTCTAACTTTGTTACGAAAAATATCATATTGTTTGTTATATTGTTCTGTCGTCCACCCCGTTAGATTCTGAATCGCTTGTTTATATGTTTTTCTCATTTTTTTTCCGCCTCTCTGATTTGTTTTTTAAAAATTTGTCTACGCTGTTCCATATGTTTTGAGTTTAAACAATTTTTAATTGTATCAAATAATCGTTCAACTTCTTTTTCAACTGCCTCTTTTGAGCGGCAATTATTTATAGTGCATTTTAGCCCTGTTGTCAATTCCGTACCTACCCATTTTTGACGGGAAACGCAATGACAACCGAATTCTAAAAAGTCTTTTGTAAACAAAAAACCATCAACTTTTTTAACGTCGTCAAGCCCCTCGGCTATATAAAAACTTCCTTTTTTCATTCGCCCACCTCTGTTTCAAGAGTATATCCGATTACGTCAATGCTAAATGATTGTAAATCAATCCACGCAAGCGCTTCTTCAAGTGTCGTGAACGTCCATTCGCTAATTGTTCCCGCAATACTTTTTAATGTTACTTTAATCATTCTATTACCTCAATTTCGTGTAATTCGCCGTCAGCGGGGTCGAGCATTATTTTAACCTTTTCCGTGAATTTTGATATCCCGCTTGTGCATTTTTCAAGCATGTAAATTGTTTCAAAAAATGCGATTGTCGTTCCCGCGTCGCTGCCCATAATAAAGCAAAAAGTTTTGCGGTTTATTCGCATATGTTTTTTGATTGCTTGCGCCTCAAAAAGCTCACCGTCGACAAAAAAAACTTCGTTTAATTTTGTAGGAATCTGTTTAATTTTCATTTTTTTTGTTTACCTCTTTTTTTTAATATTCCAGCGTATTATTACGCCCGTTTTTCGATTATTGATTTTAAATTTTCCACGTAATACAAAACCGCGATTTTTCGCAATTTTGTAAAGTGCGGATATGTCACGCGCCAACCATTTATTCGCGCATGCGCGGGATATCCCGACGATATCCGCAAGCGCATTCGTTGTAATCCATTCGTCCATTATTACACCTCTTAATCTAAATATCCAGCTTTTCGCATTCCGTTAATCCATTCAGTTACCGCTATTTCATTTTTGCCAACCGTAAATTCTTGACTTTCAATTCTGTATAGCCATTCAACATGTTTCCACGCTTCGCCAAGAGTTTTAAAAGCAGCTACTACAAAACGTTCCGAAGTGCCTTTGTTTATAACCACGAGAAAAGCCGCGTCGTTGTCTTCGATAGTTACATTGTAATTCTTTTTCATTTTATTGCCTCGCTTTGCGGGTTTTGCCCGCCTCATTTATTTTGTACCTTTATTATACGCCCTTTTTTTGTATCGGTCAATAAAAATCGGTATTTGCGTTAAAAATAAAATGCACAAAAAACAATATTCGTTTTTGTGCATTTTAACTATATAAGATTAAACAAGCGTAAAACTTGCGTGATTCCCGCAACGGCGTTCTCGTCGCAAAACTTCAATTTTCCCGCTTTAAAAAGCTCAATAAAACCGTCGAATTTTTGTTTGTCGGTCGAACGCAAAACACGTTGTTTTTTGTATAACGCCGACGGGCTTTTTGTAAAAACAAGCTTTGTTGCGTCAATCCCGCTTTGACAATAAAGTACATTTTTAAAAATATATACGCTTACTTTTGTTTCAAAATCGAATTGATACACTTTTCGGGCGTTTAACGGGCGTTTAACGGGTTTTACGTCAAGCCCTTTCGTTGCCCCGTGATAAAGATAATCAAAGTATTTTGTGCCTTTTAAAGCCGCGTATACACGACCCTCATACGTCTGCGCCTTTTCAAGCTCTTCAAGCTCTTCAAGCGTATTCATACACAAGCAAACGATAACGCTACCGCCTTTAAAACGAAAATAGCCCTCTTTAACGGCTGTCGGGTATTTTATCCCAAAATATCCGAAGTACGGGTTTATAATCGCCTCGGCGTTACCTAAAAAATAACAAAAAAGCTTGTGTTCGCGTTTTAAAGTGATAAAAAGGTCAATAAAATCGTCAACTTCGTTGCCGCGATAAAGTGAATATTTTTCGGGCGTGGTTGTGTATTCGTCAAAAACAATCGTTGTGATTTTCTCGTCGTCGCATGAACGTTTTGAGCGATACGCCGCAAGACTCATAACTTCAATAAACGCTACCCACTTCCCGCGCCGATTCTTTAAAAAGCCTTTCCGCCCGTCCCACTTAAAATTATCGTCAGTCAATCCAATTTTCTTACGGATTTTTTTCGGGAAAAAATTCGCTGCCGTGCTTTTCGCTTCGTCGTCGAAACGCCGTACCCAAACGGTCTTTTCGCCCGTCCGCCAAAATCGGCGGACGGCGCGAATCTTAAACGCCCATGTTTTACCGCGCCCGCGCGCGCCGTTTATAAAGTTGAACGGCGCGTTGAACGAGCATATCTTTGCGGCATTAAAATAATTACGTGTCATTATAAACCTTTGTTATAAAAATGCCGTCGTTAAACATCTGTTCGATTGCTTGCCGCTTTGCAATCGGGACGTATTGCGTTATAAATTGAGCGTTATTGAATTTATACCACGTTTCCGCCGTCACGTCGGTGGAAAGTACTTCGTTATTAAAGCTTGCAAGTTCGCAAACGTTATAACCATAATTTGCAATATAACCGATTTGCGCCATTTCGTTGATTGAATTGTAATAAAAAACGCCTAAACCATTACATTTTTTAAGGTTTAAAATCCCGTTAGCCGTTCCCTCAACTTGCATTGTACTTTGCGGCGGAATAAAGCTTTCTGCAATACTTATAGCCCCCGTAACAGCATTTACGGGTTTCATTTCGGTGATGTCTTTTGCGACGCCTATGCCGCCTTTTACTGCGTTTATAGCTCTAAAAATTGATTGTTGCGCGTACTGTTGCGCCGCTGACGAGAATATAACGGGGGCTTCGAAGTCGTCTTCGATATCGCAAACGTTGCCGTTAAAACTCAATTGAATTTTTAATTGCCCTTGCCCGACTTGCGCGGTTAATTTGCAAGTTATTGACGGGTTTAAAGGATTAAATTCAAAACGATGTTTGTTCGTTCCTAAACTGCACAAAGATAAATCAAGGTTTACGTTCGACGGAACGGAAACAGTGATATTTTGTTCGGGGTTTTGAATTTCAAGGCTAACAACTTCTAAACCCTTAACGCCGCCGATTTTGTCGTATCTTAAATACGGCGTTAAAACCGAATCACCTAAACCAAACATTTTTGCGGGCAAAATGTAAGCGTCGTAAACTTCAATATTTTCTTGCGTTTTTTTCTCGTAAACGCTACCCGTCCATTGCCAAACCTCTGTTGACGTTGCCGCCGCGATATCGTTCAAATAAGCGATTGCGTTTTTTAAAATAGGCAATTTGCGATATGATGTAATTTGCGAGCCGTTCGGCGTTTCGCCCGCAAGTGTTCCGATTGTTATTCCCGATTGTGCTTTAAATAAAACAATTAAGATATAACCATCGTTTTCAAGCGCGGGGATAACACTATCGCCGCCGATGGGTTTCGGGTCTAAAATTCTATAACGGTCACTGCCGTTTAAAATCGTTTGTGAATTCGTTTGTATACAAGTCCCCGTAATATAGTGATTCGGGATTGTTCCCGTAATCTGTAAATTAAAATAATTTTGAAAGTCGTCGGGTTCGAGATAAAAACGAATCGCGCCCGCGCTTACGACGTCGTAATCCGTTACGAAAAAACAATAATCATATGGCATCGGATTGCCGTTGTCGTCGAGCGCAACCGCGTACATATAATTGTACGTCGGCAATGTTTTGCCATCGTACGCAATTACAATGTTGTTTGTTGCGGGAATCCATTGCTCTATTGTTGCGGCGTAACTGAAAGGGTCGCTTCGCGTAAAAAACTTATATTTCAAGTCTTTCGTTATATCGGGCTTTGACGGATTCACACCAAAATCGCGATGGAATAAAATTTGATGCTTGCGGTCAATACCGTTCGATGAAAAATAAAGTTTCCACTTCATTTTAAAACACCCCCATAAACAGCGGGCAAAATTCGTTTAAAAGGTCTTGCCAAAAATTTGACATGTGTTCTTCGATATCTTTGTGCAATTCCCAAGCTTCCCGTTCGCTCATTTTGTCGGTCGTTACGTCTTTCGTATGGTCTTCGTATTTGCGGTAATTCTGCCCACTAACATTGCCCGCGGCGGGCGGTAAAATCGGGTCACTAACTCCCGTTGACGGCGTTGTATAAGCTGCGTCGCCGCCCTCACCGTGCGCGTCGTGCGTAAACGTTCGCGTTTTAGGCGTTTCGTAACTGATTTTTTGTAAATCCTCATACTTTTTGATATAAAACGGAACAATTAAATTTGCTTTTGCGTTGAATCTGAGCGCAAAAAGCTCTTCCGTTTCGCTTCCTATTTCGCAAGCCGCAAACGTGTTATAAAACAAGTCTTTAAAGGTTATGATGTCTTCGGAAGCGATTTCATAAATATTCGGTAATTTATCAAAAATGGCGGGGTCCTCCCCGCCGTTTCTGATATACTCCGCGAAAAGTTCGGTGTATTTCATTTTTGCTCCTTGTTAATAAGAATTTTAACCTTGTTTAATATTATCTTTTGACCACAAGAAGGGCATTCGACATAATACTCTGCTTCGTCGCTGTTGATAAACTCTTCAAGGTTTTTAATTTTAACCGCGTTTTTGCGGTTAATCAAAACAGTTGTGATATATCCTACAATCGCGATAGCGAGCGCGACTAATGCGCTAATAAGTTGCTCTTGCATTTTGTTACCTCACTCAAATCGCTGTTACGATGTCGGAAAGTGTAAACGGGTTAGCTGCAAGATCAAGTGTGTGTAAAGTTACAATACTGTTGTCAATATAAAAAACTTGTAAATATGTTTCAGTTAATAACATCGGAATAAAGTATGCGGTGTTAATTCCTTCTTGATATATAGCGAGCGACCCATATGCTTGCACCGTGAAAGTATTGCCTAAAACAGTTTTTAAATCAGTGAATGAATCGCAAACAACGTTTTTTGCAGAGATAAAATCAAAGAAAACATTGTTAGAGTCTCCGTCTGTAAAATTTATAAAAACATGATGTTTATATAAATCAATATTGCCCGTACCTACAAGCGATTGATTGCCGAAAATGGTTTTAAATGCTGTTGAGTTCAAAAAATCTGTTTTTCCTTTATCAACTAAAACTCCCTCACCTGTGGCATAAATTAAATCAGCACCCAAAACGTGATATTGACCGATTTTTGTAAAATCTGAGGATAATATAAAACCGACGAACATCATTTCATAATTTTGTACCTTACACCTATAATATAGTACGTTCTTATATTTTACCACTTTTATTATATTATTTACAATTTTAAACAAAATTTCTTTATCAAATTTATATGGAAAAACTGCGTCATCAGGAATAATAAAAGCTTTTTCAATATCCGCAACTTGCCCGTCAAGTGTTGCGATGTCAGTTTCGTTCGTTGTCGCAAGGTCTAACGCGTTTTGCGCTTTCGTGTCTGCGGCTTGCGCTTTCGTGTCTGCTGTTGTTGCTTTTCCGAGTGCCTGGTCACCTTTTTGACTTGCATTATAAGCGTTGATTTTTGCTTCGTCAGCTGTGCTTTGCGCTGTTTTTATAAGCGCTTCGTCAGCTTTTTGTTGCGATTCAAGCTTTGCGATTTCCGCTTGTGCTTGCTGAATCGTGATTGTTTCGTCTTCGACGGCTTTCCTTAATTTTCCGATTGCTTGTAACAAGGTCGGCTTGCCGTCGAATTCGCTTATGATTGTTTTCCAATCAATTGCCATTTTCGTTCGCTCCTTTGCCGTCTAACGGCTCATTTTCGGGTTCTTCGATAAACTCTTCGTCTATCGGGTTTTCGGTCTTTAAAACCATTTTAAAGCGGTCTGCAAGCCCGTACGTTTCGAGCTGTTCGTTTACGTAATCGACAACCATTTTTATTGAATTGCGTACCTCACCGCTTGCGGCTTCAACTTCAAGCCCTTGCACACGTTCGCGCTTGTTTGTGTTCGCCGACGATATGCCGATTTTAGATAAATATTCGTTTATCAATTCTTGTTTGAGCTGATTAAATTTATCAGCAACAAACGGCGTGGTGCTGTCTACGACGTTAAGCCCGCTTGCGATACTCTTTTTGATAACTACAAGGCTGTCGCCGCCTTCCGCGTCTTCGCTCAATCTTTCAATCGACAAAACGCTTTCACCTTTTTCCGCATCGTCTACGACGGCAAAGCGCGGCGTCATTGCCGCTTTAAGGTTTTGATGTACGCCAAGCCACGCTTGCGCGATTTCGCCCGCGTAAAGCTCTACAAGGTCGTCGTAACCCGTTTTATTCTCTCTTGCATAAATAATAAAAGCCCCGCCGTCTTTCGGCTCATAGCTTAATTCGCGACTCCACGTTTTGCGCCCGTTTACTACGGTGAATTGTGCGCGGAACGGGTTGCCGTAAATATCCATTGACGACTTTGCGACACGCGCCCAAATGTCCGCGGCAGAATCGTAACCGACGAATCCGCCGAAAAGCAATAGCGTTTTTATAACGCCTTTTGCGTTAGCGGGTACGCCGTCGATATCAACCGCGCCCAAAGTGAGCGCGGTTAATTCGTCGTAAGCTATCCCTTTTATTGTTTCATAGTTCGACCCGTTTTTTAAGGGTCGCTTTAAATAATCGGGTCTGCCCATAATTACGCAACCGTTATGACGATGTCGCCCGTGACGTTCGGCACATTCGCGGTGACGGTGTTGCCGCTTGCGGTTACTTGTGCTTTAATGTCTGTGCCGCCCATTGTTGCGGTCGAAACGGTTACGCTTGCCTTTTTCGATTTGATTACGTTTTTGTAAGCTCCGCCGTTTGCTACGTATTTTGCGGGGTTCGTCTGCGATTCGAGTTGCGCAACCGTTACCGTGACGCTATGCGCCGCGGGCGCGAGCGCGTCGTACGTGGATTTTGCAGCGGCGCTGCAATCGAGAATCAAGCCTTTAAACAAGCCGCAAATGCTGTAAAGGCGGGAAGTCGTAAGGTAATAGTTTATAAAACCACCTCTTGCAAGCTTGTCTTCACCTATCTCGTAAACTCTGCGCCCTCTTATAAAAGCGTTTTCGTCGCATACGACGATTAAATACTTTTGCTCTTCGGGAAGGTCATCGGAATTGTAAACGCAAAGTCTACCTAAAAGGTCGGCTTTTTCCATATGGAACATGTTTGCCCATTCGGTTACGCTTGCAAGGTTCATGAGCGCGGTCGGCATTACGATTACAGCGTTTTCGACGGGGGTCGTGCTTCTGAATTTTTCTTCTGTCGAATCGTCGTTTGTCGCGGTGATATGGTCGTACATGTCGCGTGCGAGCGTTAAAACGCCTTTCATATCTTTCGGAAGTCTGCCGCCGTTAATTTCGGCGTAGTCTTTCCAAAGATTTTTGTCTATAAATGCTTTGCGGCATTCGATAAAATCGTCGTCGTCCGCGCCCTCTGTGAGTGCCGTTACACACATACCCGCGAAGTCTTCGGGGCTTTTGCCGCTCATTAGAATTTTTCTTACTTCATTACGGCGGTAGGTTTGTTCGTACTGATTTTCAACCCAATCAGACGAGTATCTGAACAAAATATCCGGGTCTTCCTGTGCGAATCCTTTCGCGCCCGTCGGGTCGAACGCGTATTTTTCCGCCATTTTTACGATTGCTTTTTCAATCGTTACGCCGTTACCGACTTCGATAGTTTTAAAAAAGTCGTCAAAAACGTTTCTGCTTTTCGCGGAATAAAGTATTTGCTCCGCGAATTTTTCTACGTCGCCCAAAAACTGATTTTCGGTAGGCGCGTAAGTGTTGCTTGCTAATTCTGCCATGTGTTACTCCTTAAAAATATTTATTATGCGCTTTGAACGCATTGATTTCGTCAATAACTCTGTCGAGTTCTGTTTTTTCGGGCGGGGCTTCTTTGTCACCTCTTGCAAGGTCTTTAATAATGCCCGTAAGCTCTTTTTCTTTCTTTGCCGAATCCTCTTTAAGCTTTGCGATTTGCGCTTCGTAGCCCTCTTTTAAAGCCTTTACGGCTTCGCTTTCGCTCTGCTCTTCGGGCTTCTGTCCCTCTTCGGGTTTAATTTCGGTTTTGTTTTCTTTTTCGTTTTCCATAATAACCTCACTTTATAAAAATAACGGGGCGAATAAATCCGCCCCGTTGCAGACGGCAAAACACATAACATAGATTGCCGCCACCACCGCCCCCGCGTTTCAAGCGGAAAACCGCAACGCCGTTTTAGGCGGTTGAATCGTTACAGTTAAGCGGGCGGGCGGCGGGTCTTAATTTAGTTTATAGCCGTTCTTTCCGTGTTGTAAGCCTTTTTTAAAAGGGCATAGTGTCTTCGTTTACTTCGTCTGTTTTCTCTTCTTTTTTCGGCTCTAAAAGCTTTATATTGCCTATATAATAGCTTCCGTCCTTGCCTTGCTTTACATTGTCTGCTTTTAAAACAATGTTTGCGAATTCACGGTTTTCGTCACTGCCCCGAACTATTGAAAGCGAAAAATATTTCGGGTTCTTTGTCGGGCGGATTCCGTAAATATGGAACGATTCCGTGTACTGTTTGCCTTGTTGCTTGCTTTGCTGTTTTTTGATTGCCATTTCAATGCACCTCATAAAATTTTTTATTTGCCCCTACTATTGAAAGCGCCCACCACTTTTTGCGCTACGGCTGAGGCGTGCCGTTCCCAAAACCACGCTTGCATTATACCACTTTTATTTTTGCTTGTCAACTCTTTTCGTGATACTTTATTGATGTAGCCTTTTAACGCTATACCTCTACGGAATCGTAGCGGCAATCAAACGTTTGTTCGATTGCCGCGTTTTTTCGTGGGGGAAAGTAGAGGTGTGGCGTTAT
>ENA-ORRN01002601-ORRN01002601.1-human-gut-metagenome-genome-assembly--contig:-NODE-2601-length-11216-cov-3.383478_pt1 | contig 11216 bp, 6 predicted proteins | sample MGYA00242174_ERZ509132 | MGnify/ENA primary metagenome ERZ509132 (study PRJEB26280, sample SAMEA2338671) | human gut metagenome | biome: human gut; feature: human-associated habitat; material: faeces...
CGCCGTTTCTGTTCTTCCGCCACTTATTTCTGCGCATACGATAACCGCAACGGCATCTGAGTTTTTTCGTCCAGACGTCGTCGCTTGTATGAACTTGTAATAAATATGGATTTCTCGTTCGGCTGTTTTGTCTTTGACAACTTTTCCTATCGTTATTCGTTCAATCAGCTCGATACACATTTCGCGCGTCAGTTCTTCAGCGCTTGCATACTTCTTGAGCCCACGAATAAACTCGTCAACGTCGGCGGTGTTTTTCTCGTTTTCAGTAACGATAGCTTCGCTTTCGGATACCCGCGCGCTTAAAGTTTTTTTCTCTTCGAGATACTTCTCCATAAGACCGATACATATCTCTTCGGGTATTTTCCCCGACACTTTATCTTCGTACACGCTTTGTATCAGTTTTTCAAGTTCCGTAAGTCGTTTTTTATCCGCAAGTAGGCGTTTCTTTTCTGCTCCGACTTTTACCGATGCCGATCGCTGCTTTCTTCGAATAAACTCCTCACGCTCTCGCTTTTCGTCATCAATGACAAGGTTCGCTTTAGCGCGTATATCATTTGTCCGTTTCAGCGCGTCCGCTTTTTGTTTTTGTTCTCCCTATGGAACATAAATCTCTCCCTTATTCAACAAACCATACAAACTACATTGATATTCTGACCGCTTTTCTTCATAATTTTCACTCCTTGGTTTTTTGCATTTTTATTATGCCGCTTTGCGTGCATATTATAAATTTACGGTATAGCGTTTTCAATACCGATTTTGCTTATCTTGTTTCTTTTTTTGCTGATTTTGTCAGTCCGAAAAGATTAAAATCGGTGAAAATTCGGCAAATACCGTTGACATTCAAACTATCCGATGTTAAAATACGTCTATAAACAAAGGCAATCGTATGCAAACGCAACCGGAAACAACAAGTCTTATTTTTACTTCAGAACGGGCGATTATCCCATGGCGCACACCCATAAACGCTATCCGCCGAGCGGAAATATCGAGGATTTCTACGAATTCATCCTGGTAACTTCCGGCGAATACCTTCACAAAATCAACGGCGCGACGAGAGTTCTGAAAGAGGGTTCTTTGTGCATAATGCGCCCGGACGACGTTCATTCCACGCACGAAAAGGCGCACGATTCGACGTATATCACCTTTTGCGTTCTGCACGAATATTTTGCCGTTTTTCCGGAAATGCTCGGCGAAGGTTTTATTGAAAAACTCCAGGCTCCCGAATTTATCGAACTGCGCGTAGATCCGGTAAAAGTCAATTATTTTCGGGAAATTTTACGCGAATACTTTTCGTCGGCGAAAAACGATTACTCGGATAAAACCACTTGCGACAAATTCCTTCTCGCATTCACCGCCGAAGCGGTCGACGCGCTCGGCAACAAACCCTCGGACGACAATTTTTCGGTCGGCGTGGCAACGTTTTTCAAACTTCTTTCCGACCCCGAAAATCTTGCCAAGCCCCTTTTCAAACTCATCGAGGCGACAAATTATTCCTATTCGCACTTAAACAGCATTTTCAAAAAAGAGGTCGGCGTTACGCCTTCCGAATTCCTGAAAGAAAAACGCTTGTCCTACGCAAAAAGAATGCTCGTCGCAACGACTTACAAGCACGAGGCAATCGCCGAAAAAATCGGATTTGCCACACATTCCCGTTTTGCGTTTTCTTCAAGGAGAAAACGGGTATGACGCCTTCCGCTTACGCCGCCAAAAACCGCGTTTCTTATTTTTAATCGAATCGGTTTTTTATCAAATCGATCGAACCGCGGTTTGCGCCGCGTTTTCGACAGCGCGGATTTTAAGCGAAACGTTTTTTCGGAAAAGATCTCCGCATAAAAAAACGTAAAAACTATGTTTAATCGACTTATAGCGGCGCTTTTGCGTTTCAATCAAATATCCGGATATAATAATGCCCGAGTTTGAAGGCTTTCCCTTCAAACTCGGGCATATCTCATTATCTTATCGTTTTATTACGCTTTGCACCAATTCGCGCCGTCCCACACAAGCGTGAAATCCTCGTCGAATCTTATGGAGCGGCTTTCCTGCATAAACACCGAACCCGCTTTTATCACAAGCGTTGCCCTTTCCGCGCCTTCGGGTACTTCAGTGGAGAAATTGCCGTAAAGGTGAATGTGCTGAACGGTGTCCGCAATCGCGGAGAGATTTTCGACCTTCTGCCCGTTGGACAATACCGTCGCTCCGGAGGCGTCCACGTCCTTACCGTAACTCCAACACTCTTCCGTGAGGATAAACTGTACGGAACGCGCGCTTTCGGGATAGGAAACTTTCTCTATCACAGCCGTTTTCAACACGCTCCAACGACTCATTGCAACGCTGTAAACGAGTTCTACGTCCTTATCGATTAAGTAAGCGTAGCCGCCCGCGAAAATAATCGAACCCTTCTTTATAAGCAGCGTGGGAATATCGTAACCCTCTTTTGTCCCGGGATAGGTGAAGTTGAACTGCAATACGCACCGACGCGTGCCACAGCGCCGAGAAACCGGAAGTCCTTTCGCCGTTTGCGTATACTTCCGCCAAAGAACAATCGAACGACGTTTGATCTACTACGGCAAGAGATTTGCTTAAAGTAAACTGCACGAGATTATCCTGGCACCAACCCGTTTCGTTTAATTCGATCGTACCGTCCAATACCGACCAGATGCTGTAATCGTCGTAAATTCCCGTGAGAACGGCGGAGAAATCGACTTCGGGCGAATACGCGTTACCCGCGGGACCTATGAAAAGGCTCTCGCTCGTTATCGTGAAAATATCGCCTTTTTTCGTTAAGGACAAATCGACGGAGATATTGATTTTTTTCGGATCGTCGGTCTGAACCGCAGAAGTTATCGCAACGGGTTTTCCGTCAATTTTCAACTCGATGCCGCTCGCGCCGATAACGTCGTTCGCATTAAACGGCGAATTCTCGGTAAGAGCGATCTGCAAAAGTCCGTCCGTGGCATAGGATACACCCTTTATTTTAAGCGAGCCGACCACGTCCGCCCAGACGCCGCCCGAAACTCTTATGCCTACCGACGCCGTTTCTCCGGCGAGGAATCTGTCGTACCCTTCGGCATAAACCGCGAAGGTTTTCATTTCGGAAATTTTCGAACAATCATACTCGGCGGAGGTTACGGAATCGATCTTTTCTCCGTCGACAAGTACGGCGTAAGCCGTTGCGTTCGGAACTTCCGTCCAGGTAACCTTTTTCGCTTCTCTGTTTACGGTAAGTTCGGGCTTGCCGAGTTGTACGGCGGGCGCGATATAATCGAACTCGAAAGTAATGGTTCCGTCGGCCATATCCACTCTGTTGTTGTAAACGAACTGAACTCCGTTTATTTCGCCTGCGTTTTTGCCCGAAATATCGAGCGTGTAAAGGGTTTTTCCTTCCTCTATCGTAAGCGTGCCGAGTTCGTAATTATAATCCCTGTCGTAAACCTTTATCTCCTGAACGGAACAGCCTATCGTTACTTTCATTCCGAAAACGAGCGTGTTCACGCCCTCAAGATTTACCTTCTGCGGGAAGTTGACGGCAACCGCGGTGCAAATTCCCCAGCCGCCTTTACCTACGACAGTTACAACCTTTCCGGCGACGTAAGAATTTCCCACGAAACTCGGAGTATATCCCGTAGTTTCGCCCATGAGATTTACGTTGCCGTCGATGAGATAGGTATAAAGTTCGTCGTTGAAAGATGCGTAATCGCCGCTTTCGGCGGTAAGCCCGAACGCCGCCACTCTCTCGCCCGAGGAAAGGCTGAACACGTCGTCGCCGACTGCGGAAACTCTTGCAAGACCTTTGCCCTCCGGTAAAGCGAACGGGGGTTTCGTAACGAAAGTTTCGGTTCCGTTTACGCTTACGTTATATCCCTTCGCGTTTTCAACCGCGCTCCAGGAAAGAACTCCGTTTTCCGCTTTGAGGTTTTCGGGGGCGGGAAGTTTTTCCGCAACAGTAAATCCGTCAACGTACAACGTCATCGAAGTCGTTTCCTCGTTCTCGCGGCTGAAGCATAACTGAATATCGGTTATGTCGCTCGTCGGATTTGCTTTATCGTCGTTAGAATCGGAGAACATACACAAAGCCTTAGCCATGTCGCAATCGAGATAGTAACTTACCCATCTGCCCTTTACAAGGGGCGTTTTTCTTTCGGTAGCCGCCGAATATTCCTCGCCGAGTTGCAGTTTCTGATTGCCCGCAAACCCGAAATAATCCTTTAAACCGTCGCCTTCGACGTAAACTCTCGCAACGATGTATTTTCCCGCAAGTTCCGTCCATTTTATAGGCTTAACGAGTCTGAAACGAACGGAAGCGTTGTTCTGCCCGGTAAAGGTAAGTCCCGTTTTCATAACGCCGTTCGCGCCCTCGAAACTCTCGAGCCATTCCTGCGTGTAACTCACGGTGTTCCAATAAACGCTTATGTCCGCCGTCTTAACGGTATTAAGGTAGCCCTCTTCGTCGAAATCGGAGTAATAACCGTTTTCGAGGTTTTCGTCCGTCCAGTTCGGATCTTTAACGAGCCAGCCTACCGATTCCGTGGAGGAATTGCTGCTGTCGTCGGTCGCCGTTACGGTAAACGTGAAGGTTCCCGCTTCGGTTATTTTGAAACTGTCGTTCATCTTGTTGTAAGAAACTTCCTTCTTTTCCCCGCCGTAAGGCGCGAAGAAGAGTTTCTTATCTATGGTAACGTCGGACGACGCGTCCTTAACGTCCACCGCGGGGAGGAAACCCGCTTCGTCCTCGCCCAAAAACAAATCGTTGGGTACGTTTTCGAACGTTATCTTCGGCGCCTCGTCGTCCTTAACGCGGAAGGTTTTTTCAAGCGTTACTTTTTCGCTGTAATAATAAATAGCCGTGTAATCGCCGGGCGCGAGTTCGAACGAACTGTATTTGCTCGTTTTTACGTCGCCGTTCTTGTCTTTTACCCTATACTCTATGTCGTAAGAAACGACGGTTCCGTTTTCGTCCTCCACTCTCGCGGTGGGAAGAACTATCTCATCTGCGTAAGGTATCTCGCCTTCTTGCGGGAATTCGGAATCGAGAACGATTTTATAACCGTTTTCGGCATTGCTTCCTTCTCCGCCGTCGAAGCATCCGACAAGAGCAACAGTCATAGCCGCCGCCATAACCAGCGACAACAGCGCCGTAAGAATTCTCAATGATTTTTTCTTCATCGCTTAACTTCTCCCTTTATCAAATATTTTTATTTGTTCAGACTTGACTCGTAATTACCCACGACCGTTTTCCAGGTACGAGCGTAATTATCGTAAGTGCTTTGATAAATTTCCGAAACGGGGGTGTATCTGCCGCCGAAAATATCCTTGGCGATTTCCCTCGACGGATTGAGTTTGTCGTAATACCAACTAAGGTTGGTAACCTGTACGAACTTATTGTTGAGTTTGCCCGCGTCTATAATCGTCGTGGAAGAGGAAGTATCGCGGAAACTCTTTATGAATTCGCTTATCGTGAAGCCCATATCTTCGTCCGTCGGGGTATATCCGAAAGGAAGAATCACGGAACCGGAAGCGGCGCGCGAAGCGATCTTCTGCGCTCTGTCCGAGCAAAGGTACGCTATAAACGCCTTTACCGCGTCTTTGTTCTTTGCGGTTTTGGGTATAACCAACTGATTGCACAGATTTTCGGTGTGCATATTGCGCGCTTCTCTTATTATCTCCGCGTCGGCTGCGGTAACTCCCGAGGGAAGTTCGCCTTTTCCGTCGACGTAATCGACAACTTTAATAAGCGTCGCGTCGTCCCGAATAGAAGGTGTGCGGGAGATGATCTCGCTTATAACGGGCATTTTCATAGCCTTTATTCCCTGCTCGCGGTTTTTGAGCGTTCCGTCCTCGAAGAATACGTCCACTTCTCTTTCGAGCCATTCGCCGATGTAAGCGAACGCGAAAGGCATAACGTCCTGCTTTTTGAATCTTCCGCCGTAGAACACCGCGTCGAGATCTTTATAGTTCATCGAGCCGCTTTCCTTGTGCAGATACTGCAAAGTCGCGTCCTTTTTAAGCAGTTTTTCGCTCAAACCGTAAACCGCTTCGATCGCCGCTCTGTTATCCTCTATCATCTTGGGGGTTTCGCTGCAGAATTCCCATTCGCCGTCCGCGTTTTTGGTGTAACCGCCGAAATACTTCGCGTTGCCCTCGTAACCGAGCATCTGCGCGAACCAGGTGTCGAACGCATAATGCAGATATTCTCCGCCCTGCGTATCGGCAAGCGCGCCCGCCGTGAGATAAACTCCGTTTTCGTAAAGGGTTTTACCGAAAGAAAGGAACTCGTTCGTCGTCCTCGGCAAAGTGTATCCGTTTTCGCCGAAAACCTTGTCCAGAACGGAACCGTTATAAACCCAGTTCCAACCCGTGTTTCTGTTCATCGAAAGTTGATAAAACTTCCCGTCCTCGTTATAAAAATCGATCATTTCGGGGCTGATTTTATCCTTAACCTTAACGTTTTCGCCGTAAACGGTCATTTCGTAAACGTCCGAAATATCCTCGAGAGAACTCGCCATATCGAACATATCGAATTCTATCTGGTGCAAATCGCTCGCGCCTACGCCTGCGGAAATATATCCCCTTGTGGTGGGGTTCGAAGAACTCGAACGAAGCTTTATATAAACGTCGGTGTTAACGTTATCCATATAATCCTTCGTTACCGCTTCGAGCCATTCTCTGCCGAAACCGCCCGCATAATAACTGAATTCGAAGCGCACGGGTCTGTCGGAATAATCGGTATTACCGCCGCCCGTCGTCGAACTTTCGCCGCCGCATCCCGCAAGACAGGTTACAGCAATCAACCCCGCGATTAACGCGGAAAAGATTTTTCTCATAATTTTATCTCCTTATAATTTTTATTTTCATCGTCGGCAATCGCCGTCGTTTCAACCTTTCAGTCCGCCGCCCATCTGAATATCCATAAGACTTTTCTGGAATATCGCGTATAAAACGACGGTCGGTACCATACACGTCATAAGCCCCGCAAAGAATATAGGGTATTGAAGCGTTTTTTTTACCACGTCCTGATAAAGATAAAGTCCGTATGCGAGCGTGGGCATATTGGGGAAGAATATAATCGGCGTGTCCGCGTCCGTCCACATAAGAATAAACTCCGAAAGGATAAGCGCGCACATCGGCGATATTACCTGCGGAAGCATTATCTTGAAAAACGCGCCGAAATGCCCCGCGCCGTCTATCATAGCGGCTTCGGCATATTCCCAACTCAACGTTTTAAATGTGCTGTATAAAATCACGAACGGTCCGCTGAGCGCGCCCGCGTTTAAAATCGCGTATAACGGCGAATTGTAAGTGCCTATCGTTTTCGCGAATTTTAAGCCCATAGCCATCGAACCCATTACGGGGATCATCATCGTTACGATCGCGAACGTATAGAGGAATTTTCTTCCCGGGAACTTATACTTTGCGACGACGTAAGCCGTCATTGCCGAAAACAATATCCCGAGAACGCTCCTTCCCACGGCGTACCACAAACTGTTTACGAACATCATCGGAACGCTCGTTCCTTCGGTGGAAAGTTCCGTCCACGACTTGACGTAGTTATCGAACTTCAACTTCGCGGGAAGCGAAAACACCGATTCGTTGAGATATTCCGGACGGGTTTTCAACGACGCTATTATAGTCCAGATATACGGAACGGCTATCGTTATCGAATATACGACAAACACCGCAAACACTATCACCCTTACGGGCGTGGTGTGAAATTTTTTCTTTCGCATTTTCATCAGTACGCCACCTCCGGGTTGGTTTTAAGCGCAAGCCATCTCACCCCGAACACTATCGGCAGCGCTAAAACGGTGAAGAAAATACCGACCGCCGACGGGTAATTATACTGACTTCCTCTGACCTCGTTGAATATCCAGAACGACAGAGTGAACGTGTCGTAAGCGCCGCCCGTGAAATACAGAATGGGTCCCGAAGCCATAAATAACTGCGTGAAATGCAGAATGAGAAGGGTTGAGAACGTTTCCCATACGAGCGGCGAAATTATGCTCACGAATTCTCTCGCTCTGCCGCACCCGTCAAGCGAGGCGGCTTCGAAAAATTCGACGGGGATTCTGTTCATCGCGCCCATAAGTATCAGATAATTCATACCGAACCCCGAAAGGGCGACGTACACGAGAATAAGATTGGTTGCCGTGGCGGGATTTGTTGCGAATTCTTCGTATTCGTAGCCCGTCAACGCCTTTACGACTTCCCATAAAGGTCCGTATTTTTCGGTAACGCACATAAAAATCGTAACCGAAATTACGGGAGCGATAACGCTCGGAAGAAAGAAGAAGAACCTATAAAATTTGTATCCCGCTATCTTTTTGAAAAGGAAGAAAGCGATGACATAAGAAACGAATATTTTGGCAAGCCCCAGCCCGAAATACTTGAAAGTATTCAGAAGAGCCCTGTATATCGCGCTGTCTTTGGACGACAACTCGCCGAACAATCTCGCAAAGTTGCCGAACGTAAACGAGGACGAACCCAAATCTCCGTTCGTAAAAGCCATAACAATCGAACCGGAATTCACCACTACGTACGTAAACGCCGCCCACGCCGCGGGGATAAGCATCACGTAACAGAATATGAGCGAATTTCTCCTCGCTTTATTCATTTTCGGCTTTGTTTTTTCATCTTGAATCATACCAAAGTTCCTTTCACGCAATCGGTTATGCGGGAATTATAAACGCGCCCTTACCCGCTCCGAGAGTAAGCCTTAAACATCCGTCCGCGAGTTTTACTTTTTCTACTTTCATCCCCTCCGTGTAAACGAGGGCTTCCGTGCAGTTTTTGAAACTCATAGTTACGTTGTTGATTTTTTCCTTGCTCGGATCGGAACAGTTCACAACCATATATCCGTCGAATTTGCCTTTTTTGAAACACCCGACGAGAGTATCGAGCCTCGACGAACTCTTTTCGCAATCTAAAACGCCGGTATCTTTAACGAGAAGGTCGGAAATCGCCGCAAACGATTCTTCGTTTTCCGATTTTTTGCTCTCCGCCGCCGTAAACGTCCTCACGCCCTGCCACTCGAAAGCGTTTACCACTTCCGCAAAGCCGAGGAAACCGTCGTTAGCCTCTTTTACGTAATCGTAAATTCTCTTGTTTCCGTTTTGCATAATTCCGTATATGCCGAAATTCGCCGCGCTGTTATACGAAAAATACTCGAATACTTTCGAGCCGACCGCCATTCCCGTGCAAAGCTGGAATGAAATCTGCGCCGCGCTCGTTATATCGGATATGCCGGGATTTTTAAACGTCTGAATACATATCCCCATATACCCTTCGTCGCCCGCGGGAGCCGAAGCGTTGTAATCCTTCGCCGCGCGCGCAACCATCAGAAGATCGGAAAAATAGGACGGTCTTATAGGATTGGGCGAATCGTTCGCAAAGGGGTAATTATCAAGACATATGCTCTTTTTACCTTTCACCTTTGCGGCTATTTCGGTTATATAAGCGTTTACGTATTCGTTATAACCACGATACGCCAAGGATTTTGCGGTGGCGTAACTCGGGAAAAGGTTCATATGGAAGTAACTGTCCGAATAATAGGTGTTATACCAATCTATGAGTTTACCGTAAGCGAAAAGGTTATCGTAAACGGGTTCGTCCGCCATATAAAAGCCTTTCACTGCGGAAAGTTCCTTAAATTCCGTCGTTATATTCCTCTTCGGCAAAGTGTAAGTGTTGCCGCTCGTTTCGCCCGCGCCGAACTGCCCGCGAAGAGTCGTATCGTCATCGTTCACGAAATAATCGGGATCGTTGTAATGATTCCTTATGTAAACGTCGAGTCCGCTTTTCCCCGCTCTTTTGATGGCGTTTTTATAGGAATCGGTGATTTTTCCGTCGCGGGTGAAATCGCAATAATCCTGCGTGAGAATATATCCCGAAAACCCGAGAGAAGCGTAAGTTTCAAGATTCTCGAAAGGGTTGGGAGGAAGGTCCGCGATCGTTATGAATTTTTCCTCGGAAACGAAGTCTTTGGGATCGAGATCTGCGGGTTTCGTAACTCCGCTGTTTCCGCCGCCCGAACATCCTGCGGGAATAGCCGCCGCGAGAAGCATTGCGCATAACATTGCCGTCTTTCTTTTTTTCATATGGTAATCTCCTTATTCGTATAGTCTTTTTTTAATTGCGCCGATAGGAAATCAAATGTTCGCCCGCGCCGATTTTCACGCCGCAAACGCGTCCGATCGATTTTCCGTCCACCGTAACCTCACCCGTCGCCGGCGTTAAGTCCGCCTCGACTTCCAGTCCCGACGGAATGGTCAGTTTTATTTCCGTTTTGCCGTTTTCGTTCTTTCTTTGCGCGCTTATTTTACCGAAAACGGTGTTTTTGGAAACGCTCGCGCTTTCGGTAAACGGCGCGAACGCCGCCCTGAATTTGACTTTTCCGTCGCAAAGTCGGGAGAAATCCAACCCGCTGACGTAAGCGAACAGATACGCCGCCACGCTGCCGTACATAGGGTGGCAATGGGAAAGATCCCCGCCGCCTTTAACGATTTCGCCGCCGCTTCCGCTCCTGTAATCAGGCCATTTTTTGGACCAATGCTCGGGAAGCGTAGTTTCGCCTTTCAGTAAATACGCATACGACGGATAATCATCGTAAGTAAGGATCTTATACGCGACATCGTCCATACCGTTATCCGAAATGGTTTTGAAAAGCGCGGCGGTGGCAACGATTCCCGTATCTATGCGGTAATGCCTTTCCTCGTATTTCTTTTTAAGCCCTTCGATAAATCTTTTCTTATGTTCTTCGGGAACTATACCCATATATAACGGAATTACGTTCTCGCCTTGTTCCCCGCGGGCGTAACGGCAGTTTACTTCGTCGAAATACGCGCGATTTATGTCCGCGGCGATATTTTCCTTTTCCGTTCTCGCTTTTTCGGCGAGTTCGTTCCTCCCTTTTATCCTTAAAAACCGCTCCGCCGTTTTTACTCCGTAATAATACCAGAGCGTGTTCATAAGCCCCACGTCGAATTCGCACATATCGGGGGAAAGCCAGTCGCTCAACTGCCAACTTTCGTCGTTTGAGCAAACCACGCCGTTTTTAACGCGGCTTTTGCAAAACTCAGTCCACCTGAGCAATGCGTCAAGAGATAAGTCTATGTAATATTCGTCCCCCGTGAAGTCGTATAACTTCTCGGGTACTACGGCGATAGCCGCGCTCCAGGCGTAACCTCCGCCGCCGCCCATATACGGCGCGGAATACGGCACCG
>ENA-ORRN01002602-ORRN01002602.1-human-gut-metagenome-genome-assembly--contig:-NODE-2602-length-11213-cov-7.042839_pt1 | contig 11213 bp, 11 predicted proteins | sample MGYA00242174_ERZ509132 | MGnify/ENA primary metagenome ERZ509132 (study PRJEB26280, sample SAMEA2338671) | human gut metagenome | biome: human gut; feature: human-associated habitat; material: faeces...
TGCAGTGGGAGCGAGCGATTGAGAAGGGCAAGGAACTTGGATTCAAGCAAGGCGAGGAAATCGGATTTAAGCAAGGCGAGGAAATCGGCCGTGCCGATAAGCAGCGTGAGATTGCAAAGAATTTTAAGAACGCCGGCATTCCGATTGATGTGATTGCGAAAAATACCGGACTGACATTTGAGATAATCGAAACGCTGTAAAACACAAGATTATATTTGTGAAAATGGAGGCGGCATAACCCGTCTCCGTTTAATTTTTATTCGGGATACTTAAGCTGCATCCAGGCTATTCAAGCAGCGCTTCGCCGTGGTCGTAGAGATTGCTGTTTACCTGCAAAATCGTTTCCTTATGTGAAATCGCAAAAATGATAATGCTGTCGCGCTGGCTGCGGACATATAACGGAGCGAAACCACCGTGAATCAAGAGATCCTGTGTTTCCTCAAGTGTAGCCCGCATTGCGATACAAAGGCATAGAAGCTTGTCACGGGAAGGCCTGCGTGCACCGGAGATAATCTGGTAAGCATAGATTTCGTTCGAATTACATGCCTTGAGCGAAAGAAAATGTGCTATGCATGGTGCTAAATGAGAACCATTTTTTAGCATTTTTTTGCGGAAAGGATGGCAGCGTGGACTGTTCTGCGGTTATAAAGGAACTGAAAATAAGACCGATCAGAAGGCTCAGCCATAAGGAAAACAGCACGGTGTTTACAGCCTCAAGGGAGGACGGCACCGTTTTTGTGCTACGCGTTTACGACCGCGAAACAGCCGCATATAAAATGCTTGAGGGTAAAGATATTCCGGGACTGCCGAGGGTATACGGCTGCCGCTTTGTACATGGATTTTTTTGTGGTTGAGGAGGAATATATAGATGGACTTTCCCTGCAGGAAATGATTGACGGTGGGGAAGAGATGTCAGAGGCGAGGGCGCGGGATATCGTTTCATCAATTTGCGGCACATTAGCAGATCTTCACGCAATCGGAATCATTCACAGGGATGTAAAGCCGGAGCATGTGATGCTGACACCTGAGGGCAAGGTCTATCTGATTGACCTTGATGCAGCTATGCAGCTTGCACCCGAAAAGAAAAGCGACACGCAGCTTCTAGACAAAGCGTCATCGCATCTATAAGATTATTGCGGCGGCTTGTTTTGTGCCATTGTTTCTCCTTGAATTTATAATTTTTGACAGCATCTATTATCCAACAGTGGAGACGGAAGACTTTTCGATGTCAGACAGCGCATGCCTTGTGTGCACGAAGGAAGGGAACATTTATATATTGTACCGCAACAACGCAAACGCCTCGAACTGCCGGTTTTGGACTTTTACAGAGAAAAAACCGGAGAGAAGGCCAAAGTGCAGGCAACGCAAAATGGCACCGTTAAAATGGGCAGCATCGAGTATAATATCTGGACGGTGAAAGTGGAGGACGCATTTGCGGGTGCTGCAAGAGTGGGGATTTCCTTCGACGGATCTCTCATCAAATACAATTACAGCGACGAAGAGGAGACTGTCAGAACGAGGTTCCTCTGACTCCTTGATGAATCCTATGAGGAAAAAAATTTTCTCACTGAGCATGACATGAATATCATACCTTGCAGCGAAAATGTTTCCGGAAGGAAGTATAACAGCGCAGGCGGGTTGGGTTCATCAGACGTGATTTTAGGAGCAGAAGTTGGCGAGCTACTCACAAAGCGAATCAATATGTCGTTTACGTCCAGCGATGACGAAAATGCTTTTTACTTGGTGCATCCCGCGGGGACCGTGGTGATTTGCTGAATGTGGATGCTGCGGGGCTGAACAGGTTTACGTGCGTGAAATCCCGCATGGAAGATTACGCGTCGGAGCTGAAAACTAACAGAGTGGGTGATGGCAATGCGAAGAACTTTGACGAGTTCATCAAAGGCAAGGACCGATACGGAAACCCAGTGAAAGTTAAGAAAATCCTTGCGCAATCTTGTTATGTAGTTTATCTCAATCCGGCGGATGACGCAGAGCAAAACGAAATCGTATTTAAAATGAAAAGGACTGCCGCATAGCAGTCCTTCTCCACATGTCAAATATTTTACAACCTTGGCTTTCTGCCAATCAGCAAAATCCATTTTTGGTTGAAACATATTTCACCGTTCTGAAGATAAGGAGAGAAGCCCGTTTTGGCACCGCCGTTTATCTCTGCGCTCATGCGTTCGGTAATTTCATCTTGAATATTTTGAGGTGTTTTAGTGAGGTTAAGCCAACTCTTAAGATTCTGTTGTATTGATGTTGATTCACATTTCTCTACTGAAAGATTATGCGAGTGATATAAATCGAGCATTTCACTGCGGCTCATATTTTTTACGTGGGAAGGATCTCGAAGCGTTTCAATCTCATCCTCTGTAATTCTATTTTCCTCACATGCGGACTCCATATCAATTAATACCAATTTGCCTCCATGATTTACAACGCGTACCATTTCATCGAAGGCGGCGGTGACATTTGTAAAGTGATGAAAAGCTAATCGTGAGAATACAACAGAAAAGCTGTTGTCCAAGAAAGGAAGTTCCTCCGCATATCCCTTTACAAAAGTAATATTGTGAAGTTGGCATTTTTGTGCTTCAAGCTGACCGACCTCCAGCATTGGAACCGTTGCGTCCAAGCAAACGACACTTTGCACAAGTGGAGCAAAAGAACGTCCACACACACATGTTCCCGAAGCGATTTCCAAAAATGTATCGGTTGAATCGGGTTTGACGCAAGAAATTGTATAATCCAAAAAGCTTGCTTTTGTGAAATTACTCGATTTGCTTTCAAAATTCGACGCTTGAATTTGGAAAGAACGATTAATTGTATTCAAGTTATCGGGTTTCATGTTTTCCATCCTTTCTTGCCAGGAAAATACCTATCAGCGGATAAATCAAGAGCGGGAGCCACAGCACGGGTGAGAAAATACAGTAGCTGAGTGATGCAAAGCCCAAAGTGTTTGTTACGAAAATAGCTGTGGGGCACCATGGAACCAATGGCGATATTCCCGTTCCGGTATCGAGAAGTATAGATGCAATATCGGCATCTTTTATACCGTTCTTTTTAAATATTGTTTGAAATGCGGGGGCTAAAATGGAATTTGTTGTATAATAGTTCCCGGTTATCACGAAGCAGAATGCATGTGTGAATGCCGCGGATGTAATAATTTTTGCCTTATTTCCTGTCGTACCGAATGCCTTGTCAAGCACGGAAGAAATTATGCCAAGGTACTTTATTATACCGCCAAAAGAAGCGGCAAATATAAGCAGTGTTAATATGGATGCCATACTGTTGATTCCCCCATAATTCAAAAGTGCGTTTACCTTAGCATCCTGACCGTATGTATAACCTGACAACAATCCTTCAAAAACATCTGCGTAATTGTGGCCCTGAACAAAAATTGCTTCTGTCACACCTGCCGCAATGCCGGCTATGAATGCCGGAATTGTCGGAAATTTGCAAATTATCAGAATCACAAGGACGATTGGAGGGAGCAGGGCAACAAAGCCTATTTTAAACTGTGTGGAAATAGCATTGAGAAGCTGCAAACTATCCATCGCACCGTGTGTGGTATTGTTTGAAAAAAGACCTATAATAATATATATTACTGCCGATAGAATAAACGCAGGCACATTTGTACGTGCAGCAGCCTTCAATGTATCCGAGTAATTGGTGTTTGTAAGCTGCTCCGCGAGAACGACGGAACTTGAAAGCGGTGACAATTTGTCACCGATAATTGCCCCGGACACGATGGTACTTACAGTGTATATGGGTGGGAGACCGAGAGCACCGGATATTCCCATGAAAGCAACGCCCAAAGTAGAAATTGTTCCCCAAGATGTACCTATCACCATAGATGTTGCGGAGCACATTACGAATGAAGTAATTAGGAAAAACTTTGGGTTGATTGCTTTCAGACCTATGCAGATCAGAGTCGGGACTGTACCGCTCATTATCCAGCTTGCAACGAGAGCTCCTATTAGCAGAAGAATAATTAAAGGTGTCAATATGGTGCTTATTGACGAGGTAACTACATTTTGCAGTTCTAGATATGTGGTACCTTTGCAAATTGCCAACACACCCACAAATACAGCCTCCGTAAGCAATGTTATGGTAATAGGCATTTTCAATACAAAAATGCCTATTACCATAATTATTGTTACAACTAGTAAAGTGAAAAAGGATTCTTTAAATTTTAATGTCATATGTATCACCTAAAAAGCAATATTAACCAGCCCATAGAAAACCGTAGGGCAAAGTAAACATGCAAGGCCTGTAAAGAAGGTTGCCGTCATTGCTCCATACGGAACAAGCTTTTGATCCGTCGCCGCAAGGCCCGCCGAGACACCGGAAGTGGTACCCATGATGCCTCCGTAGACCATAGCGGAGCGGAAATTATCTAACCTCATTGCTTTCGCAAGCAAAGGTGTTGCAATCATCACAACGATGGATTTAACAACACCGATAGCAATGGCTAGTGCGATTATGTCTGAGGATGCTCCAACCGCGCTTCCGGTAACTGCACCGGTGATAAATGTTACTGTTCCTGCAGCAATCGTCGTAATTTCAACGGGGTCTGTATATCCAAACATAACTGCAAAGACCGTTCCGAGAACAAAAGCAAAACTCACCCCAACAATTAGGGAAACGGCTCCAATAAGCCCGGAACGTTTTAATTCGGATAAACTAGCACCGTAGGCGGTTGAAATAATTGCAAAATCGCGAAGACTGCTTCCACCAAGAATTCCGATACCGGTAAAAACATCGATATCTGCAATACCATTACTTCCTCCGGTAATTATACCCCCGATATAGGCTGCAATCAACCCTACAATGATAGCAACCGCAGAGGAAGGTAATTTGCCTTTAAAGATATATTTTGAAATTACACTTGAGACGAAAACGCCCAAGGCAATAAACAAAAATGACATGACGAAGGCGTTGTTGATAAAAATATTTTTTATAATTTCAATGATATTCATAAATTATGCGAACTCCTTTTCTTTATTGTTTTTATCCGGCAAGAAGCTTGAAAGCCAAACAATTATAAACCCCACCAGTACGACTGCAACACCGGCAGCTATAGCCAAGATCCCGGAACTGACAGCAGCAACAACATTTTGCGTTGCTGTCATTGCTATTACAATCGGAATATACATGGACTGCCAAAATTGTATTCCATCTGAAATATTTTGGGTAAGTTTCCCTTTCTGCTTAAGTTTATCAGTGACGATCAAAAGTAAAAACATTGCGAATCCAACGCCCCCGACATTTGAACCAACGCCTATAACTTGGCCGATAATATCTCCTGCGAAGAAACCTGCAAACATACATCCCGCAATTGTTGCAACCCCAGTTATCATATCTATCCCTCTTTTCTGTAATATAAGCTGTAATTATCTGTGAAAAAGTATACTATTGATTTTTTTCTTCTTCCAATATAAGATATGATATAAACAGATTGACTTAATGTTATAAATGGGAGGGAATCAGAATGGAATTATTACAGCTGAAATATTTTTACAAAATCGCAAATTCCAGAACATTGACACAGGCTGCAGACGAACTCAATGTATCTCAGCCATCTTTATCAAGAATGATATCGAGGCTCGAAGATGAATTTGAAATGGAGTTTTTTGATAGAAACGGAAGAAACATCACTTTAAACAAGAACGGTGAGGTTTTTCTGCACTATTGTACACAAATCATGAATTCGCTTGATGAAATGAGAACGGATCTCAGCGAATTAAAGAAAAGAAAAGACTTGCAGGTAAGCGTCGGCTTTTACTCGATGTCAAGCATGTTGATTGATATAATAGGAAATTTCAGGCGGTTATATCCCAATATACAAATCCGAGTTTTGCAGCATTATCATGAGGACGATTCTGATTCCTCTTTAGACCTCATTGTTAATTCAGCTGTGCCGGGCAAAGAACCGGAAGGCTCAACAATCCTTGTTACGGAAGACATTCTCCTGGCCGTACCTAAGGGCGAAAAAGAGAAATACGCACAAGGTAGTATGCTATCGATAAATGCTTTAACAAAAATTCCGATAATATCATTGGTTAAGGGACGACCGGTAAGAGATGTAGTTGATTACTATTTGAAGGAGGCAAATGTGAAGCCGAATATTGTTGTAGAAACGGACAGTCCTGTGACGCTTCGCAGAATGATAATGGCAGGGGAAGGGGTTACTTTTTTCCCTGAAATGACATGGGTGCTGGAGGAAAAAACAAATGTTGAATTTCTTGAATTTCAGCCCCCATGCAAAAGAAGTGTTTATGTTAGGTGGAACAGACCATATTACAAAAGTTATGCAGCAAGATTGTTTTATAATTTCCTTGTGGAGTATTTTAGTACAAACCCCTTTCTATAGCTTTGAAGGCATAAAAGTATAAATTAACTTATATTGGAACTTTTAAGCATTATTATTTACATTTAGAATAGGTGAAGCTTCATAACAAAACGATAGAAAAGTTATTTTTGTAACAAGGAAAGGACAAACTTATGGAAGAGAAGAAGAAATTAAGTTTTGCGAAAGCTATGATTTTGCTTCTTATCGCAGTTGTGACGATTTTTGTTGTAAAAGCAAAGATCGGAGGGGATACATCCGTATCTCTGTTATGTGCGGCAGCGGCGGTAAGTGCACTTGCCATGATTTGGGGAATTAAATGGGAAGATATTGAACATGAAGTTAAAGAAAATTTTAAGTCAATGGCCTCGCCTTTAATGATTTTGATGTGCGTAGGCCTGCTTGTTGGTACATGGATGATTTCGGGTACAATTCCGACAATGATTTATTACGGAATGAAATTCTTAAGTCCGGGAATTTTCTTAGTAATGACTTGTCTCATTGCTGCGATTATGTCTGTTATGACCGGCACTTCATGGGGGACCGTATCAACAGTAGGTGTGGCATTAATGGGGGTGTCAGCGGGATTGGGAATTCCACTTGCTTACACAGCGGGAGCAGTAACAGCAGGCGCGTTGTTTGGAGATAAGCTTTCACCGTTATCAGATACAACTGTAATGGCAGCGGCCGTTGCGGAGGTAAATATAATTGATCACATCAAATATATGTTACTTACAACCGTCCCATCCCTTATTGTTTCATTGGTATTATATGGAGTATTGGGTGCAAAATATGCAGGCCAGAGCATGGCAGGCGATGATTATAGCGCAATTATGGAAACACTACAGAGCACCTTCAATATCAATGTAATAATGCTTATTCCACCGATCGTTGTAGTTACTCTTATTGTATTAAAGAAACCTACAATACCGACATTCTTCTCGGGAATTTTAACCGCAATGGTTCTTGCTTGGATTTTCCAAGGTGCATCATTCTCAGATGTAATATTTGCGATGGGTAAGGGTTATACTGAATCAACAGGCATTGACATCGTTGATACAATGGTTCTGAGAGGCGGACTTAGCAGCATGTTGAGCACAATCGTACTTGTATTGGCAGCAGGCGTGTTCGGCGGACCGTTAAAAGCCTCCGGTACAGTTGAGATCATCGTAGAGAAACTGTCAAAAGCGGTGAAGAACGACAAACAGATGATGATTACGGTAGCATTACTTCATTTAGTGCTGTTCTTAATCGTAGTAAGCTACTATGTATCATTTGTTGTTATCGGAAACATGACAAAAGATTTATATGACAAGTTTGGTTTGAAACGTACAAATCTGTCCAGAATGTTAGAAGATACTGGTACAGCTGCACCACTTATTCCTTGGTCGTTGTCAGGAGCATTTTACTCAAGTACATTAGGACTTCCGGTTTGGGATTTCGTACTCTATGCACCGATTACATACTTAGGAATGGGCTTCGCATTAATCTACATCTTAACAGGATTTACGATTGCTCGTGCAGACAAAACAGAAGAAATTGCGGAAGCATAATAAAATTAAAGTGGCCGGGTGGTAAGTATTTTACTGCCCGGCTCAATATTAGGAACGGAGGATAAAATGAGAAGGGTGTATTATAACGGTAAGGTAGTAACATTGGAAGGGGATGATTGTACTGCATTTATCGTAGAAGATGGTCAGTTCGCAAAAGTTGGAAATGAAGAACTGCTTGTCGATATAAATTATGATGAAAAAATAGACTTAAAAGGAAAGACGGTTCTTCCTGCTTTTTTTGAAACACACATGCACATACTATCATTAGGAATGCTGCTAAAGGATATTAATCACAATGACTGCGACAGCATTCAAAATTTAATAGATATGAGCAGAAAATACATAGAGGACAATAAAGTACCTGCTGGCAAATGGGTTAGAGGCAGAGGCTGGAATCATGATAAGTTTAAGGATGAACCACGGTTTATAACAAGATATGATTTGGATAAAATCACTACTGAACATCCGCTGTGCTTTGTACGAACATGCGGACATGTGATTGTCACGAACAGCAAAGGACTCGAATTAATTGGAATGTCGGAGAGTGCACCTGAAATTGAAGGCGGACAGATTGACCTCGACGAAAATGGCAGACCTTTGGGAATTTTTCGAGAAAGAGCAAGGGCTTGTATCTTAGATGCAATTCCGGAGAAAGAAACCGAAGAAATCAAAGATCTCATTTTGCTTGCACAAGAGGAAGCGCTCGCTCATGGTATAGTGGAAATTCATTCTGACGATTTCAAAGATGTACCGACAAATTATCAAAAAGTAATCCAGGCATACAGAGAGCTCATTGAAGAGGGAAAATTAAAAATAAGAGTTTATGAACAATGCAATCTCCCGGCCGTAGAAAAAATCCGAGACTTCCTTGACCACGGATATCACACGGGATGGAACATGGGTAACGGCCTATTTACTCTTGGACCATTAAAGCTTTTATCTGATGGGGCATTAGGTGCAAGAACGGCTTACCTTAACGAGCCGTATAGTGATGCACCTAACCAGAGGGGTATACTTCAATTTGAAACGGAGGATCTTAAATCGATGGTTAAAATGTGCCATGAGGCAGGAATGCAAGTTGCTATTCATGCAATAGGAGACGGTGCCGTTGATGAGGTTATGAATTCGATTGAAGAAGCTAAGGTAAATTATCCGAGATTAAATGAGAGACATGGTATTATCCATTGCCAAGTGACAACTCCGGAGCAGCTTGACAGAATGAAGAGATTGAACCTAATTGCGTATATCCAGCCGATTTTCTTAAATTACGACCTAAAGATTTTGGATGACAGACTTGGAGCGAAAAGAGCGGCGACGGCATACGATTGGAAAAGTTTTCTCGACAAAGGGTTACATACTACAGGAAGTTCAGATTGCCCTGTTGAAAGTCTAGATATTATGGAAAACATATATGCAGCAATGACAAGAAAGGATTTGAACGGAAATCCTGCTGGCGGCTGGAAACCTGAGCAAGACTTGACATTGGAAGAGTCATTAAGATTGTTTACGATCAATAGTGCTTATGCATGCTTTTGCGAGGATAGCAAAGGAAGCATAAAAACAGGTAAAACGGCGGATTTCGTTATAATTAACGAAGATATCAGAAACACGTCCGCTGACGAAATAAAAAACATTAAAATTGAAAAAACTTATTTAGCAGGAAAAAAATTATTTGATCGAACAGTATAACATAGGGCCTCGAAGGCAGACTATTGAATTGCATATTATAATTTTACGGAGGGTACACATTTGCAATGAGCTAAAGGATGTGTGCCCTCCTTGCATTTTAAACCCGAAGACCGCTCAAATCGAGTTCATAAATCATGTTCTCAGGTATCTGTGCAGGCTTTAGAAAGATAGACAGATACCAAGGCAGATATAGGATGCCGTTCCGCTCTTCAATATTGCCTTGGCAGAGCACATAGGCATTCTTGAATTTCCAATTATCTACAGAAAGAACTTTGCCCAGCGCGGGATGCTTCCTGTAATCTTTCCCGGATTTTACTTCGATTAAATCAATTTGCAGACCATTCTGGATGACGAAGTCAAGCTCGCCGTATTTTTTTGAATCAAAATAGTAAAGAGAAAAACCGTTTGCTTTCATCTGCTGCGCGATAACATTTTCGAGGATGCTGCCCAGATTAAGACCGACATTTCCGTTTAGAATATCAAATTGGATATTTTCCATGCACGCCGCACAGAGTAATCCTGTGTCGTTCATATAGAGTTTGAATAAACTGTGTTTTTCATTCAATTTCAGCGCAGGCTGGGGAACATTTACATTATAGCAGGCAAGTGCCACGCCCGCATCGGTAAGCCATTTAAAACTGTTTTCGTAGCGGTTCAGTCTTGCCGATGGAGTCAGGGAAGACACGATAAATCGACGGTTTTTATCGTCCAGCTGCGAAGGGATACTGTCAAAAATCGCTTTAATCTTTATTTTATCATCGTTTCCGGCATATTGTGCAATATCAAGCCGATATTGTGACAGGATTGTATTTTGGTAGTTGATAACCTTCCCGATGTCGTGCGTATCCACAAAAATCTGAACCGCTTCCGGCATTCCGCCTACAACAATGTATGTGTAAAAAAGCTTCTTCATCGTGTTGTGAACGGATTCACTCACAGGCTTGCGGTTACAGTAACAGTCATAAAGATAGGAGAAGGTCTCTTGCTGAACACCGTTTGCAGCAGCAAATTCTTCAAAATCCATAGGGTACATCTCATGGATTTCTTCAAACCCTACCGGAAAAGAGGGGACATCCTGAAAATTCACACCTAAAAGGGAACCCGATTCGACATAGTCAAAGCGTCCGTCCTCCACGAGAAACTTAATAGCGGTTCTGACCTGCGGACATTTTTGGATTTCATCAAAGAAAATCAAAGTCTTGCCGGCTTCCAGCGGCTGGCGTAGATACGCGGTTAAATTTGTGATGATTGTCTCGGCATCAAAGGTTTGCTGAAAAATGTCCGAGGCTTTTGAATCCGTAATAAAATTTATCTCGGCGAAATATTCGTAATTATTGCGTGCAAACTCGCGCACCAAAGTTGTTTTGCCAATTTGTCTAGCACCGATGATACAGAAAGCCTTTCTTTTTTCTGAAGCTTTCCAGGACGCTAATTGTGAATAAAGTTTTCTTTTTAACATTTTGTTCAGCTCCTCCTTGTATATATTGTAACAAAATTCTCAAAAAATACAAGCAATCCTGCAACAAAATTCTGAAAAAATCGGTGCATTGTGTAACAAAATTCTTTAAAAGGGGCTGTCGCATTAACGGGAATCGTTAGGGCACAGCCCCCTTTCTTTCATG
>ENA-ORRN01002609-ORRN01002609.1-human-gut-metagenome-genome-assembly--contig:-NODE-2609-length-11195-cov-26.638420_pt1 | contig 11195 bp, 17 predicted proteins | sample MGYA00242174_ERZ509132 | MGnify/ENA primary metagenome ERZ509132 (study PRJEB26280, sample SAMEA2338671) | human gut metagenome | biome: human gut; feature: human-associated habitat; material: faeces...
GCCTGTGGCTCATGCAGTCGCTTCCGGTGGAGCCGTGGCAGGCCCTTCGGGCGAAGCTGCGGATGCAGGTGCTGCTGACGGTCCCGCCGCTGCTGCTGTGCGTGATGTGCGCGGCCATGGTCTATCCCCTGGGCCCGGCGGGGCTTCTGGTCACGGCGGTGTTCGCCGCGTCCTATGCCCTGCTGGGGGCGTTGGCTGGCCTGACCCTGGGGGTGAAAATGCCGGTGCTGACCTGGACCGACCAGCTGATGCCCATCAAGCAGAGCGCGCCGGTGATGCTGACCCTGTTCGGCGGCATGGGCTACACGATTCTGCTGTTTGCGGGCTTCCTGCTGCTGCCCGGCTGGCGGCTGGGCTTTGCCGGATACGCAGCCTGCTTCGCAGCGGCCAACCTGCTGCTGTGCGCGGTGCTGCACCGGTGGCTGCGGAAAAAGGGCGCGGCGCTGTTTGCCGCCCTGTGACGGGGCACAAAGCGGCTCTTTGATAATTTGATAAACAAAGCGGGGACCCGGCAAACGCCGGGTCCCTCAGCTTGTCAGAAAAGGCTTGCGGTCTGCCGGGGCGTCACAGCCGCAGCTCCATATGCCGCCGGTACTCCTGAAAGCCCGCGGCCTCATAAAACGCCTGGGCGCCCCGGTTGAAGGACCACACGTCCAGCTCCCGCCGGGCGTCCCGCACCGTTATCTGCACGGGTCTGCCTCCCGGCTCTGCCGCAGGTCCAGGTTCATCAGGTCGAAGTCCACGTCCTGCCCCTCCAGCCGGAAAAACGCCGGGAAGGTGCACAGCTTCCGGAAGCCGTATTTCTCATACAGGTGAATGGCACGGGCATTGCTGCTGCGGACCTCCAGGTTCAGCTGGGCAAAGTCGTTGTCCCGGGCAAAGGCCAGAACGGCCTCCGTCAGGGCCGAGGCCGCGCCGCAGCCCCAGTACGCCTTTTTCAGGCTGATGCCGAACTCTCCCCGGTGGCGCATCCGGTTGGGCTTGCGGTTCAGGCTGGCCGTGCCGATGATCTGGCCGTCCACCTTGGCCAGATACTGCACATGGTCCGTGGAAGCGGCCTGCATCCCCAGATAGGACGCCTCCTGCTCCACGCTCAAAGGCACCCCCTCCGGGCCGAAGCTCAGGTTATCCGTCTCTTCGCCGATGATCTTCAGGTATTCCAGCAGGGCGGCGGCGTCCTCCGCCTGGGCCCGCACGATGACAAACGGTGTGTTCATGTTGATTCCTCCCGATTTTCTGTTATTTTTCCGGTTTCCGGCCGGCAGGCATACAGGGCGAAAAACTGCCGGATGTGCCGCCCGATCCGGTCCATCACTTCCGCCTCCCGGTCCGGCTCCCGGTCGCAGAGGTTGATCCACACGGAGATGGGCAGGCAGAACTGGGCCGCCATGACCTCCGGGTCGTGGGCCGTCAGCTTCCCTTGGCGGATGAGGAACCCCATCAGTCCGGTGAAATAGCCCATCACCCCCGTGTAATTCTGCCGGGTCTGCAGCCGGGCCATCCGGGGGTTCCGGAACTGCTCGATGGTCAGCATTTTTCTCGCCCGGCTGATCCGGGGATCGTGGAGGATATAGCGCACCTGGCCCAGGCACAGCCGCTCCGCCGCCTCCGGGGTCATGTCCTCCTTGTTCCGGGTGAAGTCCGGGTCGTCCCAGTCCGCCCGGGCGAAGATGGAGTGCTTGTCATACTCCTCCAGGGTGGTTTCCAGCAGCGTGTCCAGAATGGCCTGCTTGTTCCCAAAGTGGCTGTACAGCGAGGCCTTGCGGATCCCCACCGCCTCCGCCAGCTGGGAGATGGATGTAGCCTCGAAGCCCTGCACCGAAAACAGCTCCAGCGCGGCGTCCAGTATTTCCTGCCTGGTGTTTCCCTTTGCCGTCATGGCTTGCTCCTCCTGCGTTCCGAATTTTCTCCATTATACCTACCGAGCGGTAGGATGTCAAGCGCCGGTTCCGGAAATCGGCGGCAGGGATTCGGGCTGCATTTTTTCGGAATCCCTGCTGCGATAACCGTAACGGTCCCGGGCTTCGCGCCCCATGGATGGGCGGAAAACCACAGGAGGATATGACAGATGGAAGATTTTGAAATCGAAAACGGCGTTCTGACGGAGTATCAGGGGGAGGACGTGGATGTGATCGTGCCGGAGGGCGTCCGGGAGATCGGCGAGGGGGCGTTCTGGCGCTGTGACGTTGAATCGGTCCGGCTTCCGCAGGGAATCCGGGCCATCCGATCCGAGGCGTTTATGAACTGCCGCTCCCTGCGGCGGATCAACCTGCCGGAAAGCGTCAGGACCATCGAAACGGAGGCGTTCCACGGCTCCGGCCTCCGGGCCATCCGTCTGCCGGAGGGCCTGAAACGGATCGAAAGCTCCGCGTTCCGGGGGGATATTCCCCGGATTGTCAGCGCGTCCGGCGCGGCCTTCGGGTGCCTTTCCCTGCGCGGCTGCAGCCATCTGCAGTCGCTGACCGTCCCCGCCGGGACGGAGGTGTCCGAATGCGCCTTCGGCTTCGATGAGGAGTCCAAACGGCTCCGCAGCCGCCTGACCGTGCAGTATACCGGCGGAACGGAATAACGGCAGAAAACGGCGATTTACAAATTTTCCTCCGAACCGATTGACAAATCCCGTTTCTGACGTATAATTAGGATTATAAATAATCTGGATTATATATGGAGGCGTGGGTATGCCCGCAAAAGCAAAGGTCACAAAAGAAATGATCGTCGACGCAGCCTTTTCGATTGCCCGCCAGGCAGGAGCGGAAAACATCAACGCAAGGACCGTTTCGGAAAGACTGCACTGCTCCACGCAGCCCGTCATGTATCACTTTGCCACCATCGAGGAGCTGAAACGGACGGTTTATGCCAGGGCAGACGTATATCATTCGGAATATCTGATGAATATGAAAAAGCCGCCAAGGGGTGCTGCCCTTGGGATCGGTATGAACTATATCCGCTTTGCCATCGAAGAACCGCATTTGTTCCGATTCCTGTTTCAGTCGGATTATTTCAGCGGAAAGACCCTGCTGGAGCTGATCGACGCCCAGGAGCTGCTCCCGGTCCTTTCCGCGATGCAGAAAGCCCTGGATATGCGTCTGGAGCAAACGAAAAAGGTTTTCCTGACGGTTTTCCTGTTTGCCCACGGGTATGCCAGCATCATCGCCAACAATGCGCTGAAATATGACGAGGAGCTGATCCATTCTCAGCTGGAGCGGGCGTATCGGGGCGCTATATTGGCGGCGCAGGAGGAAACGACATGAAACAGCCGGACAGAAAAGACGGGCTGCTGGAGTGGCTTCACTGTCCCCGCTGCGGCGGGAAAACGCGAACGCAGATACGGGCGCACACGGTGCTGGAGGATTTCCCTCTGTTCTGCCCGAAGTGCAGATACGCCTGCGTGATCCGATTCAGGAACGGAAAAATGGAAGAAATCAAAATGCCAGACGCTTAGACGCAGTGCAGCCCGGGAAAACCGGCTTGTACTGCGTCTCTTGTTTTGGGCTGCTTTGCATCTGACCGCACGGGAGAAAGTGAAATGAAAACTTTGTATGAAAAAAACCAGCTGACCTTTGCGCTGGTGTGGATCGTGGTTTACTGCGTTCTGCAATCTTTGGCGAATCCACTGAACAAAGCCATTGGCGTCGAATACGCTGCCAGCGCCGGGTTCTGCATCCTACAGGCGCTCGCTCTTTTTGCCTTTATCCGGAAGAACGGCCTGCTGAAGCGATACGGGCTTTGTAAATCCCCCGTCCCTGCGCGGCGGTTTCTCTGCTATCTGCCGCTGGTCGTTCTGGCATCGGGAAACCTCTGGAACGGCGCGGCGCTGCATTACGCCCCGGCGGAAACGGTCTGCCGGATCGTGTGTATGCTCTGCGTCGGATTTCTGGAGGAGGTGATCTTCCGGGGCCTGCTGTTCGTGGCCATTGCAAGGGACAATGTGAAGTCCGCCGTCATCATTTCCAGCGTGACCTTCGGCATCGGGCATATCATCAACCTGTTCAACGGCAGCGGTATGGACCTGGTCAGCAATCTGTGCCAGATCGTGTTTGCCATTGCGGTGGGCTTCCTGCTGGTCACGATCTTTTATCGCGGCGGCAGTCTGATCCCCTGCATCCTCGCCCACTCGGCCATCAATACCCTGGGCACGTTTGCCAATGACGGTAAACGACGCGGAATACCGCGTGATCAGGCTCCTGGGGAAGGGAAAAGGCGGCTATTCCTACCTTGTGACGGACGGAACGGCGCAATATGTTCTGAAACAGATCCACCACGAGCCCTGCGCCTACTACACCTTCGGCGACAAGCTGCGCTCCGAGCTGCGGGACTATGAGACGCTGCGGAAGCTGGGCATTCCCATGCCCCGGCTTCTGGCGGCGGACATCCCGCAGGAGCGCATTCTGAAGGAATACATCGCCGGGCAGACGGCTACGGACGAAACATGAGTGATCTTTGGGAGGAACGCCTCCCCTATGCCCTGCCGGCACTTCTTGTGCTGGCGGTATTCTACGGCATTTATTTTGCCAAGGTGCTGGCGCAGAAGCGCCGGGGCATCCGGACCCGGCAGATCGGGCGCAGAAAGGAAAAATCCATTCACACGGTGGAGGTGCTGATGAGCATTGCGACCCTGGGCGCGCCCATGGCCCAGCTGATGTCCATTGCCTTTGGGTGGAGCCACCTGCCTGCGAATGCCCGCTTTACCGGCTTTCTCATGGGATTGCTGGGCGATGGCATCTTCCTGCTGTCGGTTCTGTGCATGAAGGACAGCTGGCGGGCGGGCATCCCGGACAAGGACCGGACGGAGCTGGTCACCACCGGCATTTATCGCTATAGCCGCAACCCAGCGTTTCTGGGCTTTGACCTCATGTATGCCGGCGTTCTGCTGCTGTACGGAAACCTGCTGACCCTGGGCTTTTCCGTGTTTGCCATGGTCATGCTGCACCTGCAGATCCTGCAGGAGGAGCGGTATCTCGTGCATGCCTTCGGCGCGCCGTATCAGGCGTATTGCCGCCAGGTGTTTTTGCTTTACAGCGTTTACGACGGCGCAGGCGGCAAGGACAGCGTTGCACCCATGCTCAGCGCGCACATTGACCGCTTTATTGCCAAAATCGAATCAGACTACAGAGCTTGTCAAAATTGAATCTGACAAGCTGGCGTTATAAAGAGGATTTTGTGAAAACAATCATTTACACCACCAATACCGGCAGCGCAGAGCGCTATGCCCGACTGCTGTCACAGGAAACGGGACTTCCTGCCTGCTCTCTGGCGGAGGCGAAAAAGAAGGTCCCCTCCGGCGCGGAGATCATCTATCTGGGCTGGATCATGGCAGGCTCCGTCAAGGGCTATGCCGATGCGGCCAAGCGCTATCAGGTGCGGGCCGTCTGCGCAGTCGGCATGGGACAAACCGGGACGCAGACAGATGAGGTGCGGAAAAAGAACCGCATTCCCGCAAGCATCCCGCTCTTTACGCTGCAGGGCAATTTTGATATCAAAAAGCTGCACGGCATTTACCGTCCCATGATGGAGCTTATGGTCAGAACCGCAGGAAAAGGGCTATCGAAAAAGGACGACCGCACACCGGAGGAGGACGATATGCTGGACATGATGCTTCACGGCGGCCAGCGGGTGCGCGTGGAGAACCTGCGTTCTGCGCTGGATTGGTACAGAGCGCAGGAATAACATCCGGGGAGTGAGCGTTATCCCATGCCGCAAATGCGGCTCCGCTCCATCCGCAGCAGCGATATTGCCTTCACCATGGGCGCAAAAGGGCCGCTTTGGGAAAGAGCAAAGCATTTTGACGGTGAGATCCCACTGTTCTGATACCAAAACCTGTTAAAAAGCTTGAAAAGCTTTTTATAGCACCGAAGGTGCGTCAGGTTTTGTATGAGACGTCACAGCGTGTTTTCACACGCTGTGCGTGCGCACAGCGCACGGGATTCTTGATTAAATTTTTTAATCAAGAATCAGTATGAGAAAGAGAGACAAGAAAATGAAGGAATCCATTCTCTACATTCACGGAAAGGGCGGCGCGGCGGAGGAAGCCGAGCACTACAAGCCCCTCTTTCCGGATTGCGAGGTCATCGGCTTCGACTATCGTTCCCGGACGCCCTGGGAGGCCCGGGAGGAATTTCCGGCCTTTTTCGCGGGGCAGCGGCAGGGCTGTGACCGCCTTACATTGATCGCCAACAGCATCGGCGCGTTCTTCGCCATGTCCGCATTGGATGAGACGCTGGCGGACCGGGCCTGCTTCATCTCCCCGGTGGTGGATATGGAAAGCCTCATCGGCAATATGATGCAGTGGGCAAATGTGACGGAGCAGGAGCTGGCCCAAAGGGGAGAGGTCCCCACGGACTTCGGAGAAACACTGTCCTGGCGCTATCTGCGCTATGTGCGGCAACACCCGATAGCATGGAATGTCCCGACGCGGATCCTGTACGGCGAGCACGACAATCTGACCTCCCTGGAAACCGTATCGGCGTTCGCCCGGCGCCATCACGCGAACCTCACCGTTATGCCCGGCGGCGAGCACTGGTTCCATACGCCGGAGCAGATGCGGTTCCTGGACGATTGGATTGCGGCGGACGAAGCATGCGGCGGCTCCCTGGGGCCTCGGACGCATTGACAGAATTATGGATAAAAAATAAGGAGAAACTGCAATGGCAGAAAAGAAAATTACCATTCGTCCCGAAACCAAGGACGATTACAGGGCCGTTGAAAACCTGACCCGGGAGGCGTTCTGGAATGTCTACCGCCCCGGCTGCATGGAGCACTATGTGCTGCACTGCTACCGGCCCGCTTTATAGGCCGGCACGGTGGAGCAGCATTTTCTGATCTGCCGGCTGATTTCCGGCGGGGTGTTCTGTATTTTCGGATTTTTCTCTATCCGATAAGCTGCCACTATTTGAACCGGTATCTTCTTCGTTCGGATGGCACAAATATAATGATTTCCCACCACTTACCGCTCACAGGTTGAATCCACTGTTCGCAAATATTGGCCCGGATTTCGTTAAGCATATGCGGCCTCCTTCAGAATCTCAGGGGAAAAGTCGGAGGATTTCTTCAGTCTCCTCCAAGCCGAGCCGGTACTCTCAATCGAGCAGCCACGGCATATAGCGTTTTAGGTACTTGAGGTTAAACGCCCTGGATTCCTCCGCAAAGTCCGCCAGGGGCTGCAGATCCTCCTTGGCCAGGCATTCCCGGGCCACAAAGGCCATCATAGGCTTCCAGGAACGCCAGTAATCCCGCGTCAATTTTTCCGGCCGGACATCATCCTCCGGATAATAAGCGGATCTGGCACAGGTCGAGTGCTCGAGGGCTTTCCAGATTCCCTCAGCATCGCCGATGTCGTACCAGAGGCAGGGTCGCTCAGGCCAGGTAAGCTCTCTTTCGCGGGGGATGGTCAGGATATCCTTTGCCGTATGAATCGAATCCAACAGCTTCAATGTGACCTCCATCTGCCGGTTCATATCGAGGGCTTCCTGTGTAAAGGGCTCTCCTATGAGCCAGGAGGGGTGGATATAATGATTTAATGCATAAGACGTCATATCTGTCTGGCTGCGGTAATTGCACCAGAGATACTCGGATAAGGTCTGGGAATAGAACTGGATTTCCGGATAAACAAAGCCGGAACAGATGATGATCTGCATGATGCCGTCACCCGTCAGGCGGACAAATTCTGTGCAGTCGCGGAGAGGAAAGAAGCCTTGCCGTTCCAGCGTGTCTTTCCAGTTTTGGGCCATGAATGCGTCCATTTCCTTCAAATATGAATTTCTCATAGCGTTCTCCTTATCATCATCAGGGGGACATTTTGCCCCCATTATCTCCAAAATGCTGTCTGTTAAGGGGTGCTGTGCGTATCGTTATTTTCCATTCCTGTATCTTGATCTCATCAGAGAATCAACCTGAAAACGGACCATCAGACAGAGCAGACCTTTTACTGCAATCAGGGAAAAAATGAGGATGTTGTTTTGCACGCCATACAGCACATAAACTGCAAGCAAGATTGCATATTGCGGGACAAGTGATACCAACTCCACCAAATAGATCCAATGATACACATCAAACACTGATCTGTGACTTTTTAGGAAAGATTTGATAAAACCCAGGAAAACACGATCTTTTAAGGATCGCTGCCTGTAGATTTTCCCCGCAGTTTTCCGATTTCCTGCGCCAATTAAAAAATCATATAAAAATCTACGCAGGGAGCTAATGGCAATCGTATCCAAAAGAACCAAAAGAACGACATACAAAACTACAGCTTTGCTCATGGAGCATCACCCCTTTTACTTTGCCGCCTTACTTCTAAAGCAAAGACATAATTAATACTGATTCTTGATTAAAAAATTTAATCAAGAATCCCGTGCGCCGGGCGCACACACAGCGTGTGAAAACACGCTGTGACGTCTCATACAAAACCTGACGCACCTTCGGTGCTATAAAAAGCTTTTCAAGCTTTTTAACAGGTTTTGGTATAAGTATACGACTGACCGGCCCCGCTTGGCAAGGTTATTTTCACAGGATCGTTGTTGGAGCTGCAGACACGGCGTCTGTGACGTACAACGGAACCACATATCTGTACGTCAAGAATGCGCAGGGCGATGTGGTTCAGATCGTGGACGGCAGCGGGAACACGGTTGTGACTTATATCTACGATGCATGGGGCAATATGCTGTATCATTACGGCTCCCATGTGGACGATATCGGGAAGTACAATCCTTTCCGCTATCGCGGGTATGTCTACGACACCGAGACGGGCCTGTACTACCTCAGCAGCCGGTATTATAATCCGGTCTGGGGCAGGTTTGTCAATGCGGACACGGCTGCGGTGGTGGCCGCTTCTCCCGACAAAGCCAACTGGGATAAGAACCTCTTCGCTTACTGCGACAATAATCCGATCAGCCGATAAGATGACGGCGGATTTTCCTCCGGCCCGGATAATTTTTGGCCGGCAACGAATAAGGGTCAGGATGTCAATTACGCAGAAATGGCTATTGACGCAGCTGTCGGAGCGCTAACGAACTTGGCAGCGGCAAGCAGGGCAAGTGTTTATACAAACTCTTGCAAAAGCGGGAGTCCGGCTTCAGTCTGTCGAGAAACCCGGAAATCATATCAAGTCATGCCGGGGAGGGATTCCCGGCATGACTTGATGTATGGCAGACTGCAAGCCTTTTTTGACAAGCTGTATTTCATACCAAAACCTGTTAAAAAGCTTGAAAAGCTTTTTATAGCACCGAAGGTGCGTCAGGTTTTGTATGAGACGTCACAGCGTGTTTTCACACGCTGTGCGTGCGCCCGGCGCACGGGATTCTTGATTAAATTTTTTAATCAAGAATCAGTATCAGTCCTTCCGCCAGACGGAGGGGGACAGGGCCACCAGCAGGGGATAGATCTCCAGCCGCCCCATCAGCATGGCCGCCGACAGCAGCAGCTTGGACAGGACGGAATATCCGGCGTAGCTTCCGGCGGGACCCACGGCCCCCAGTCCCGGCCCCACGTTGTTGAAGCAGGACACCGTCGCCGACAGGTTGGTCTCCAGGGAGAAGGGCTCCCCGCTGAGGCACAGGAAGGTGATCAGGATGCACAGGCAGTACAGGGCGAAATAGATGCTGACGCCCCGCTGGACCTCGCTGCCCAGGGCCTTGCCGTCGCAGCGGACGGCGGTGACCTGCCGGGGATGGACCAGGCGGTTGATCTCCCGCCGGATGGTGCGAAGCAGGATCATGGCCCGGGACACCTTCAGACCGCCGGCGGTGGACCCGGCGCAGCCGCCGATGAACAGCAGGGCGAACAGGATGGCCCGGGACAGTCCTGGCCACAGGTCGAAGTCCGCCGTGGCATAGCCGGTGGTGGTGAGGACGGAGCTGACCTGGAACGCCGCCTGGCCCAGGCAGGCGCCTAGGCTCCCGTATACCCCCCGCAGGTCCAGGGCGATGACGCCGGTGGCCACGACTGCCAGTCCCAGATAGGTCCACAGCTCGTCGCTGCGCAGGGCCGTCCGCCACTGGCGCAGCAACAGCAGATAGTACAGGTTGAAGTTGATGCCGCACAGGATCATGAACACCGTGATGACCCCCTGGATATATGGGGAGTAGGAGGCAATGGAGTCGGCCTTGATGCCGAAGCCGCCGGTGCCCACGGTGCCGAAGGCGTGGACCAGGCTGTCGAACAGGGGCATACCCCCCAGCAGCAACAGTCCCACCAGCACCGCCGTGATAAGAAAATACAGCAGGTACAGCACCCGGGCGGTGTCCCGGGTCCGGGGGGTCAGCTTGCCCTTTACCGGGCCGGGCATCTCCGCCTTGAGGATGTTCATGGAGCGGTCGCTGCTGCCGGAGAGCATGGTGATGAACACCAGCACCCCCATGCCGCCCACCCAGTGGGTGAAGCTGCGCCAGAACAGCAGTCCGTGGCTCATGGCCTCCACATCCGTCAGGATGGAGGCCCCGGTGGTGGTGAAGCCGCTGACCGTCTCGAAAAACGCGTCGGCATAGGAGGGGATCTCCCGGCTGAACCAGAAGGGCAGCGCCCCCACCGCCGACAGCAGCACCCAGGCCAGGGCCACGATGATGTACCCCTCCCGGCTGAAGAACTTGCGGCTGCGGGGCCTGGCCAGCAGCGTCAGCAGCCCTGCCTGTTCCAGCTTGACGAGCGCTTTGTGTGCGGTGCCCGGCTGCGCGTTCCATACTGGCGATTCCTTTTGCCAGCGCCAGGAATACTCGCGGTCTTCCTTATTGGCTAGGAACGCGTCGATGTCGTACACGTTCATTTGCTCGGGATGTTTGGTCCAGACGCCGTCCGGTCCACGGAAGTCAGGGATGCCTGCGGACGTGGAGATGCCTGCGCCCGTCAATACTGCGATTTTTTTGCTCATACCTCCATACATACCACCGCGCGGTTTCCTCCGTATGCGTCTTTTTCGGCTTTCCGACCGTATTTGGAAACCGTTGCAGGCTCACGACACGCCCGTAGACAGGTTTTTCTGATGAATTTCAGGCCGTTTTGAGGCTTGTCTGAAGCATTTCTGCGATGATGTGGCGTGCGATAGGCGGTTTTCGACACGCCGATGAATGCGTTGTGCCGCAAGGGTTTTTACGGGGTTTGCGGAATGCCGATTTGCGCAAGTGGACGGGTTCGTGTAAGTTAATCCCTTGCTGCCGCTCAGCGAGTGGTCCGGATGGTTCCGGATTGCGAGGTGGGTGAGTGGTGGT
>ENA-ORRN01002614-ORRN01002614.1-human-gut-metagenome-genome-assembly--contig:-NODE-2614-length-11180-cov-4.144270_pt1 | contig 11180 bp, 9 predicted proteins | sample MGYA00242174_ERZ509132 | MGnify/ENA primary metagenome ERZ509132 (study PRJEB26280, sample SAMEA2338671) | human gut metagenome | biome: human gut; feature: human-associated habitat; material: faeces...
TTCTGTTTCCACAACGGCATTATCAATACGCTCAACAAAGTACACACCAAAAAACTCGGCTCGCCGTCGAATACACAGCTGAACCTGCGCCTGATCCTGGAAAATGTCAACCCGACCTATCTCAAGGAGTTCCGAGAAAAGATAGAAGCCCAGATCGGAGAGTACGCCGCCGAACTCGAAACGCTGCTCAACGAACAGACGGGCGATCCGAACGATATCGAGAAACGGATCACACTCTTCAAACTCGACTCTTTCTCGCGGCAGGTCGTACAGGATAAATACTCGCTCGAAAAGCTGCGCGACTTTATCTTCTTCCTCGAGAACTGCCACAAACAGGAAACCAAGAAGGTACAGACCCAGGAGCTGATCGACGAGTTCGAAAGCCGCATGAAAAATTATTTCTATGCGGGCAACAAACTCATCGACGTCATAACGATCCTCGAAGGCGGCGGCCGTCACCAAATCAAGACTTTCGGGGACTACCTGCGCAGTAAAACGTTCAACAACCTGAACAGCAAAATCCGCTATGCATGCCAGCTGATCCTCGACATCATTCCGAGCTGCTACGAGCGGACGCTGCACAATCATTTCCATAAGAATTTCGGCATCAACCTGTTCCTTGAGAAATACCAGGAATACCTAACAAAAACGGGCAAAGATGCCGACAACAAGGGGCGCTTCGAGAAGTTCCTGATCGACCTGGGCATCCGCGACAAATACTTCGCGCTCAAAGAAGAGGACAAGGAGATCGTCAAAAATTTCCTCGCCGCGTTAGGCAACCTCGACCAGACCTCGGTATCGGATGCCGTACAGATGATCATCCGCGACCTGCTATTCAACCCGAACGGCCGGCCGAAGCCCTATATCAGTTACAATGCGATCCAGGCCTGGGAGTACAAAGACCTGCTGCCGGACGACTGTTTCGACATCAATCCGTTCGACATCGAAATCGAGAACGACAACGAAGGCAGGCTTGCCTACGACCGCCTGATCGACCGGTTGCAACGGATCAAATCGACCTTGGCATTATTCGACGACAGCGGCAGCCTGTGGGCCTGTTCTGCGAAAATACGACGATCATCGTCAACGACCCGAACAATCCCACGGGTTATACCGATTTCAACAGCGAGGCGGCCAACAACTTTCTGCGTTTCCTGAACAGTTGCAAAATCACGCTGTTCCTCGACGAAGCATACGCAGAGAGCGTCAAGATCGAAGACCGCGAGTTGCCAAAATGGCGTACGCTTTCTCGCTACATCATGAACAACATTAACGCGCAGTCGCGTATCAAGGCCATTTCGTCGCTTTCGACCACGAAGAACCTCGCCGCCACGGGCGAACGCCTCGGCGCCGTAGCCGTCACTCCCCAGGCAACGGACTTCGCAAAATACGCACGGGCCTGCAACAGCGCCGAACACGGCAACAACAACTCGTTGCTGATGCTCAACAATACGCTCGAGATCGCCCAGGTAGCCAAGCGCATCAAAGACCAGATCGAAGCCGAACTGCCGAAAAACGCTTCGCGTTCGAAAATCAAAAAGGCGATCGTCAAATTTATCGTCAGCCAATTCGAAAAGACCCAGCAAAACAACGAGATCAGCAAAACCAACCGCCAGTTGCACAAAACGGCCGGCTTCGAGGGGTCGCCGCTCTACCTGTTCCTGCTCGACGAACTGGTAGCCCTGGACAAGCTAGACGTACTGGGACTGCCGGACGATTTCAAATACCACGACGAACCGTTTTTCGTCTACTACCAAAGCAAGTTGGTGGAAAACCTGAACCGTTTCCGGGTGAACAAGAACTTTCGCCACGAATCGCTCACGCGTATGAAGATGGCCAAAGAGATCGGACAGCGCCTGCTTGACAGGGCCGCTGGTCTTTTCGACGAGGTGGTGCGTCAGCTCGTTGAACTTTGCGCGGGTCAGGGTCACGTCGAGGTGCTTGGGGCCTGTGGCGTCGGCCGTGATGTAAGGCAGGTTGATGGTGGAGGTGGTCACGCCGGAAAGCTCGACCTTTGCCTTCTCCGCCGCCTCACGCAGACGCTGCATTGCGACCTTATCGCCGCTCAGGTCTATGCCGTCGCTCTTCTTGAACTCGTCAACGAGGTACTTGGTGATGCACTCGTCGAAGTCGTCGCCGCCGAGGCGGTTGTTGCCGGCGGTGGCCAGCACGTCGATAACGCCGTCGCCTATCTCAAGGATGGACACATCGAAGGTGCCGCCGCCAAGGTCGTACACCATGATCTTCTGGTCGTTCTTTTCCTTGTCGAGGCCGTATGCCAGTGCGGCTGCGGTCGGCTCGTTGATGATACGCTTGACCTCAAGGCCCGCGATCTTGCCGGCGTCCTTCGTGGCCTGACGCTGTGCGTCGGTGAAGTACGCAGGAACGGTGATGACGGCCTCGGTGACGGTCTGGCCGAGGTATGCCTCGGCGTCGGCCTTCAGCTTCTGCAGGATCATCGCGGAAATCTCCTGCGGGGTGTAGGTCTTGTTGTCTATGTTCACCTTGTAGTTGGAGCCCATTTCACGCTTGATGGAGGAAATGGTACGGTCGGGGTTGGTGATGGCCTGACGCTTTGCGACCTGACCCACCATACGCTCGCCGGTCTTTGCAAATGCAACGACGGACGGAGTGGTGCGCGCGCCTTCGGCGTTGGGGATGACGACGGATTCTCCGCCCTCCATAACTGCCACGCAGCTGTTAGTAGTACCAAGATCTATACCTATTATCTTACTCATTGTTTCTTCCTCCTGTATATACGATTTGATTTTTTACTTGAATTGAAAATATATACTAAACCGCTTTCGCGGTATTAGCCGTTTTAATTTGCGACCTTGACCATTGCGAACCTGATGACCTTGTCGCCCAGCCGGAAGCCCTCCTGAAAGACCTCGACTATCTCGTTCTCGCCCTTTTCCTCGTCCTCCACATGCATCACGGCATTGTGCAGCGCGGGGTCGAACTTCGCGCCCAGGCTTTCTATCTTTGTCACGCCCAGCTTTTCCATCGTGGTGTTGAACTGATTCATCGTCATTTCAACGCCCTTCTTGTACGCCTCGTCCTCCGTCGGCGTGTTCAGTGCGCGCAGGAGGTTGTCGTACACCGGCAGGAACTTCAGCAGCGTGTCGGCCTTGACGTCGCCGTAAAGGCTGTCCTTCTCCTTCTGGGAGCGGCGGCGGAAGTTGTCGTACTCGGCGCACAGCCTGAGATACTTGTCGTTCAGCGCGGCCATCGCCGTGTCCAGCACCTTTTCTGCGGCCTCGGCTTCCTTCTTTTCCTCGGTCTTTTTTTCCTTCTTCGCGCTCTTCTTGTCGTGCTTCTTTTCGTCCGCGGCGGTCTTGGGCGCGTCGTCGGACTTTATCTCTTCGGCCTTGACATCGGCCTTGGCCTCGTCCTTTATTTCCTCGGTGCTCTCCGCCTGAGCCGCGGCGTTCTTTTCCTTTTTATCTGTGCTCATTCGGTTCATCCCCCTTGATGATTAGTTTGTTGTGCAGTCCCTCCGGCGGAGCCTCTCCCCCGCCAAGCCTGCGCGAAAGCCCGGCTGCAAGGGCGCTCAGCTTCGCGGCCACGGCGGAATAATCCATCCGCGTCGGCCCGACTATGCCGATAAGCCCGCGGGTGTTGTCCCCCGCGTCATAGCTTGCCATCACGACGCTTGAGCCTTTCAGCTCCTCCGCCACGTTCTCCGGCCCTATCAGGACCCGCACGCCGTCGCCGCCGTCTATCACCTCATCCGGCGGAAGCACGTACCCGCCGCCCGAAAGGTAATTCATCAGCGCGTGCGCCTTGTCCGGGTCGCGGAACTCCGGCTGGTTGAGGAGCCTGTTCTCGCCGCTTATGAAGGCGGCGGGCTTGTCGGCCTCGCTCAGCACCTCTATGGCGAAGGCGGCAATGACCGATGTGATGCCCATGGTGTCGTCCGCCGCGCGCTCCGCCGCGCTTATCATCAGCGGCGTTATCTGCCCCTCGGAAACGTTTGTGAAGCTTGCGTTGAACAGGGATGAAAGCTTTCTCATCATGCTTTCCGTCACGGAGACGGGCAGGTGCACCAGCTTGTTCTTCACGCTGTTGTTGGAGAGCATCACCACGATTATAAAGGTGTTCGCGTCAACATATATGATGTCGAAGCGCTTTATCGTCACGGTGCTGTGCGTCGTCAGTGCAAGCGCCGGGTAATCCGTGAGCTGTGAGGCCAGGCGGCTCACCGCGTCTATCGTGACGTCAAGCTCCTGAAGCTTTGAGTTGAGGCGGCTGTTCATTTCCTCCGTCTCCTCAAGGGAAAGCTTCTGCTTTTCCATCAGCTCGTTGACGTACATCCTGTAGCCCATCGGCGTGGGCACGCGCCCGGCCGAGGTGTGCGGCTGCTCAAGATACCCCATGCTGACAAGCTCTGCAAGCTCGTTGCGGATAGTTGCCGGCGAGCAGCCCAGCCCCGCGTTCTGCGCGATGGCCTTGCTGCCGACAGGCTCCGCCGTGCGGATGTATTCATCCACGACCGCGGCGAGTATTTTCTTTTTTCTATCGCTGATAGACATTACTCATAAACCCGCATTTCCCGCATTGCCGTCCGGTTTAGCACTCTGCGCTCCGGACTGTTAGCACTCTCTGCTTTCAAGTGCTAATATAACACCACGGTCTTTCATTGTCAATAGCTTTGCCTGCGCTTGTGCGCAAAATTCACATTTTGTACAAGAAAAAACTTTTCCCCGCGCCGGGGCGCTTTTGTGTTTACAAAAGCGGATATCTGCGTTAAAATGAAAGCCTATCAACAAGCCAGACGGCCGGGGGTATTTTCATGCTGCAAGAGAATTTTTCCAAGGTGTACGACAAGTTTAAGCTCCAGTTCTACCGCAAGGTGTTTGAGCTCGTGCGCGAAAGGGACGGGTCGCTTTCCGCGATGGAGGCGTTTTCGCTGGAGGTCATCCAGATGCTCAACACGCCCACCGTCGGCCAGTTCGCGGATTTTCTGAACATTTCCCAGTCGAACGCCACCTATAAGGTCAACAGCCTCATCAAAAAGGGCTATCTTGAGCGGCAGAATTCCCAGCTCGACCGGCGCGAGTACCACCTCATTCTCTCCGAGAAGTATTATAACTACATCGGCCTGCTCAGCTCCTATGAAAGCACCGTGACCCAGCGCATGATAGACCGCTTCCCGCCGGAGGATATCGCCAAGTTCGACGAGATGCTGCGCATCATCTCGCAGGAGCTCATGCCTGAGTGCGGCGATTGACGTCAGAAGAAGTTCGCGCCATTCCGTTTCCGCCTTGCGGTGAAAACTCCATTATGCTCTCTCCTTCTTCCTTTTTCCTCGCAAACCCGCTTCGCTGGGCTTTGCTCGGAGGACGGGGGAGTAAAGAAGTTCGCGCCATTCCGTTTCCACCTTGCGGTGAAAACTCCATTATGCTCTCTCCTTCTTCCTTTTTCCTCGCAAACCCGCTTCGCTGGGCTTTGCTCGGAGGACGGGGGAGTAAAGAAACTCGCGCCATCGCCATAAATAATGTAATATAATTTGATAATATAATAAAGTAGAAAAGGAAGAGGTTTTATGAAATCAAGCGGCTCCGGCCTGAAGCTGAACTACAAACGCACATTTCTGATAGGCTTCGCCTTCTTCGGCATCCTGCTTCTCTGGCAGGTGTACGACTCGTGGTGCCCCACGTTCCTGACGGACATATTTGCCCGGCGCATGTACGGCATCTCCTCGGCGGAGCTCAAGGCCGGCGACCCGGCGAAGATACTTGAGGTCCAGTGGCTCGTCGGCATAATCATGGCCTGCGACAACCTCGCCGCGCTTATCCTCCTGCCCATCTTCGGCAACCTCTCGGATAAGACCGTCACGCCCATCGGCAAGCGTATGCCCTATATCCTCACGGGCACCTTCGTCGCGGCGATCGCATTCCCGTTCATCCCGCTGTTCTTCCATTACAACAACATTGCCGGCATGGTCGCCATGATGGCGATAGTGCTCATCTTCATGATGATGTACCGCAACCCCGCCGTCGCGCTCATGCCCGATATCACGCCCAAGCCCCTGCGCGCCAAGGCCAACGGCATTATAAACATCATGGGCTATCTCGGCGGCGCGTTCGCCACGGTGCTGGGCATCTTCCTCAAGCTCAGCGACTACATAAATGCGGCCGACGAGGCGCGCAAGGTCTGGATAATAGAGCTTCCCTTCATCATCGCCTCCGTGCTGATGGTCATTTCCGCGCTGGTGCTGTTCGCCACGATAAAGGAGAACAAGCTGGCGGAGGAAATGAAGGACGAAATGGCCGAGGGTGAGCGCCTCGCCGCCGTCGCCACGCCTATTGACGACGACAAGCCCATGTCCAGGGAGAACAAAAACATGCTCCTTGCCATTCTCGGCGCGGAGTTTCTGTGGTTCATGGCCGACAACGCCATCGGCACCTATATCGGCAACTACGTTATCTATTACCTCAACTCCTCCTCCAGCGCGACCATGGTGCTGACCATTGCCGGCGGCCTCGCCTCCGTGATAGGCTTCGCCATTGCCGGCGCCATCGCCGACAGGATAGGCCGCAAGTGGACCATCGCCTCCGGCCTCGCGCTGAGCTTTGCCGGGCTTGTTATCATGTGCTTCGTCGCGCCGACGGGCATCGTCACGGGCGCGCACGGCGAGTACGCCTTCCCCGCGCTGCTGTATGTTGTGTGGGCCATAAAGGGCTTCGGCATGGCGCTGGTGCACAACTGCTCCTTCCCGATGGTCGTGGAGCTGTGCTCCTCCAAGAAGATCGGCAAATTCACCGGGTACTACTACACCGCCAGCATGTCCGCGCAGACGGTCACGCCGGTGTTCCTCGGCTTCGTGTTTGACGCCACGGGCGCATGGCGCGCTCTGCCCGTGTACTCCAGCATCCTTATCCTTTGCAGCTTCGCGGTGTTCTCCCTGCTTGTCAAGAACATCAAGGCCAGCAAGGTAGAAAACGTCGTCGGTCTTGAGGCCCTCGGCGACGACGACTGATATATGCATCCCAAGCGGGCAGACCCACGCCGGTCTGCCCGCTTTCTTCCCCGCCCCCCGCGGTTCAGCTTGTCAAAAAGGCCTCGCAGAGTTTCGCGTCCGCAGACGCGAAAGCAGTACGATCCGTTTTCTGCCGCGACATGTGCGTGGCAGAAAACACTTTGCGCGGAGTGAGCGTCGAATTGTCCGCTGTCAGCGGACAACTGAGGCGCAGAACGAAGCGAAGCTTTCTCGAAAAAGGGGCTTTGCCACTTTTTCGACAGTCTGAAAAACCGGAACCGTGTTATCAACGGTTCCGGTTTTGTTCGGGTATTATCTTTATACTTCTCCGCTCAGTCGCCCATGCAGATGCCGATGTCGCGCGCGACCTGAATGATCGGATGGTCAACGGGCAGGAACTTAGTCTTGCTGGCCGCGTCGTCAAGCGGGATGGAGCAGATGCAGCCGTTCTGGATGGCGACCATGCGCCCGTACTGCTTGGCGATGATGAGATCCGCCGCCGCCGTGCCGAACTGCGTGGCAAGCACCCTGTCGTAAGGGCAGGGTGGGCCGCCCCGCTGGTAATGGCCGGGGACCGTCACGCGGGTCTCCTGCCCGGTCAGGGCCTCCAGCTCCGCCGCCAGCGCGTAGGACACCGTCGGGTAAAGGCTGTTTTCCTTCTTGCGGCGGCTGGCCTCCTCGTCGAGCTTCACATCGTCCACCGCGACGGCGCCCTCGGCGCAGGCAATGATGGAAAAGCCCCTGCCGGCCTTGTCGCGCCGCTGGATAAGCTCGGCAATCTTGTTGACGTCATAGGGGATCTCAGGGATGAGGATAGCGTCCGCGCCGCTTGCTATGCCCGCGTGCAGCGTCAGCCAGCCCGCGTCGCGGCCCATAAGCTCCACCACGAAGGTGCGCCCGTGGGAGCAGGCCGTGGAATGGATATAGTCTATCACGTTCGTGGCGATGTCCACGGCGCTCTGGAAGCCGAAGGTCGTGTCCGTGCCCCAAATGTCGTTGTCTATCGTCTTGGGCAGGGTCACGACGTTCATCCCCGCGTCGGAGATGAGCTTCGCGCTTTTCTGCGTGCCGTTGCCGCCCATGATGACGAGGCAGTCAAGGTTGAGGCGGTTATACGTGTCGCGCATGGCGGGGATCATGCTTTCGCCGTTTTCGTCGATAATATCCTTGCCGGGGATGTACCGCTGGCGGGAGGTGCCGAGGATGGTGCCGCCCTGGGTGAGGATGCCGGAGAAATCCTTCGGCTCCATAAACTTATAATCGCCGTCGGCAAGGCCGCGATAGCCCGCGTACATGCCGAATACCTCAACGTTGCTTCCCAGTTTTTCAAAAAGCGCCTTGCCAACGCCGCGTATGGCCGCGTTCAGCCCCTGACAGTCGCCGCCGCTGGTGATGAGAGCAACTCTGGTCATTCTTTTCATTGCGTCTACCTCCTAGTTTCACAAGTGTATTATGGGGCAAAGGGCACAAAATTGCAATTGTCAGTTTCTACAGAATCGTCATATTACGACAGCGCGGCGCAAATGCGGATTGATATTTTTACCGCAGCATGGTAAACTTATATTAAATTCTGTAGCTTTGGGGTTTGAAATGAAGATAGCCGTTATCACGGGGGCGTCCTCCGGCATGGGGCGCGAGTTTGTCTATGCGTTCGATAAGGAAGAGAAGTTCGACGAGCTGTGGGTCATCGCGCGGCGGGAGGACCGCCTTGCGGAGCTTCAGGGCGGATGCCGCGCAAGGGTGCGCCCGATAGCGCTGGATCTCGGGAAGCGGGAGAGCTTCGGCGAATATAAGGCGCTGCTGGAGAGTGAGAAGCCAGAGATCGCCGTGCTTGTCAACGCCGCGGGCTTCGGCCTTTTCGGCGTGTTTGAGGAGATGGACATGGACAGGCAGCTCGACATCATCGACCTCAACTCCCGCGCGCTGACAGCCATGTGCCATATGAGCGTGCCGTACATGCGCCCCGGCAGCAGGATAGTGAACATGGGCTCAATGTCGTCATGGCAGCCGGTACCGTATATAAACGTATACGGCGCGTCCAAGGCCTATGTGCTGAGCTTCTCGCGCGCCCTCGGGGTGGAGCTGAAGGACAAGGGCATACACGTGATGACGGTCTGCCCCGGCTGGATAAAGACGGAGTTTTTCAGCCATGCCATACATGACGACACCGTCAATTACTTCAACCGCTACTACACGGCGAAGCAGGTCGTGGAAAAGGCGGTGAAGGACCTGAAAAAGGGGAAGGACGTTTCCGTGCTGGGCTTCCCGGAGAGAATGCAGGTGAGACTTGTGAAGCTTTTGCCCGTGAACATGGTCATGCGCACATGGTGCCGCCAGCAGGGCAAGAAATAAAAAACGGAGGATAAAGAAATGATACAGCCCAACGATGTTATAAAGACCGACGACAAGGACTGGGAGGAATTCAAGAAAAACGCCGTCAAGGACGAGCTTTACTACAACGGCCCCGGCGACCTGCTGGATACGGCGGAGGGCAGGGCGAAGTTCTGCCGCGGCAACGAGACCTCAGTGTTCAGAAAGCCCGACCCGGAGTTCCCCGGCTATAAGATATGGGTGTTCAACAATCAGGGCGTGGGCATGGTCGTGAAGCGGCGCAGCCGCGTTGACCCCCAGCTTATGGAGGACGTCGAGTACGACGCCGACGGGAATGAGCTCAGCCGCTCCTACGAGCCGGCGTGAGTGCGCGGCCCGGAAAGTGCCGCATGGATGATGCAGGGGTATTTTTCGGACAAAAAGCGAAGGATAAGCAGGGCGCGATTTAGGCAAAATTCATGTTGACATTTTCGCGCGAAATTTATATACTAAACGCGGATAATAAATAAGAGGGCATATTCATGAAGAGCAATTTCTTTTTTGCATACGGCTATTACTACTTTACTGTACACAATAGTAAGGGTAATTTGTGATGCAAAAATAGGCTCTCAGGATGCTTTTTCATGCGGCACAGGTTACGCCTGTGCCGCATTTTTCGTTGCAGAAAAAAGTAAAAAAACCGGAGGAAGAAAAAATGATAGTAGTACTGAAGCGCGGCGTTGAGGAAAAGAAGAGAGAGCAGCTTATAGGCTGGCTGAAAAATCAGGGGCTGGGCGTGCACATCTCCGAGGGCGAGTATCAGACGGTGCTGGGCCTTATCGGCGACACGACGCACATCGACATGGACCTTATCGCAAGCCTCGGCATCGTGGACTCCGTCACGCGCGTGACGGAACCCTTCAAGTGCTGCAACCGCAAATTCCATCCGGACGACACCGTGGTCGAGGTCGGCGATGTAAAAATAGGCAGCGGCAATTTCTGCATGATAGCGGGGCCGTGCTCCGTCGAATCTGAAGAGCAGATAGTGGCCGTGGCAAAGGCCGTGAAGGCCTCCGGCGCGAACATGCTGCGCGGCGGTGCGTACAAGCCGCGCACCTCGCCCTACGACTTTCAGGGCCTCAAGGGCAGCGGCATAGAGCTTTTGAAGATCGCCCGCCGGGAGACCGGACTGCCAATAGTGACGGAGATAATGAGCGTGAGCGCCCTTCCCCAGTTTGAGGACGTGGACGTCATACAGGTCGGCGCGCGCAACATGCAGAACTTCGACCTGCTGCGCGAGCTGGGCAAGCTGAGAAAGCCCATACTGCTAAAGCGCGGCCTTGCCAACACCCTCAAGGAGCTTCTGATGAGCGCGGAGTACATCATGGCCGGGGGCAACGAGCAGGTCATCCTGTGCGAGCGCGGCATCCGCACCTTTGAAAAGTATACCCGCAACACCCTCGACCTGTCCGCCGTGCCCATCATCCACGAAAAGACCCACCTGCCCGTCATCGTGGACCCCAGCCACGCCACCGGCAAGGCAAACCTCGTGGAACCCATGATGATCGCCGCTGTGGCCGCCGGTGCCGACGGTCTGGAGGTGGAGGTTCACTATGACCCCCGCCACGCCTGGAGCGACGGTGCCCAGTGCCTGACCCCGGACGCCTTTGCACAGGCCATGGCAAAGTGCCGTCAGGTGGCATGGGCCATTGGCCGGGATATGTAAAAGGCAAGCGTCCTCGCCCTCTCAGTCTCACATTCGTTCGACAGCTCCCCCAAAGGGGGAGCCCTTGGCAAAACCGGAAACTTTGTGGGGATTGTCAAAACCTCGCCCTTCGGGAGAGGTGGCATTGCGCAGCAATGACGGAGAGGGCTTGCAACAGCC
>ENA-ORRN01002623-ORRN01002623.1-human-gut-metagenome-genome-assembly--contig:-NODE-2623-length-11158-cov-4.507250_pt1 | contig 11158 bp, 9 predicted proteins | sample MGYA00242174_ERZ509132 | MGnify/ENA primary metagenome ERZ509132 (study PRJEB26280, sample SAMEA2338671) | human gut metagenome | biome: human gut; feature: human-associated habitat; material: faeces...
AAATATTTCTTCTTTGGTATGTTTTTTTATGATTCTTTTGAGATAAAGAGGATTTTGGGCTAAGTAAGAAAGCTCATTATAGAGATCAATAATTTTAGAATTAATAGGTTTTACTATATTAATTTTGTCATTTTTAATATCATCTAATATCTTTGTGAACTATGAAATAAGATGGGTTAATCAAAAAGAAATATTAATTAGCTATCAAACCTTAGTAATTAATTTATCTAAAATATTTATTCCTTTAGTAAGTTGTTATTTGTTTGGTAGTGGTTTCCTAAAAATAAATGATGATTATAAATTAATTATTATCAAAAAAAGATCAGAAAGAATTAAGTATTTTATAAGCAAACAAATAGTAATCGCAAGTATAGTACTAATGTTTTGTTTACTATGTAATAGTTTTTATTTAATATTTGGTGTTGCGGCAATTCCTAATTTTTCAAAAGAAGGAATAATAAATAATACATGGTTAAATTTATACTTAATTAGTGTTTTTTATGGGTTATTGTCAACTTTTGTAGTTTTAATTACTAAAAGTAGTTTTGGTTATATTATGGTAGTTATCATATATTTTGTTATTCAAATACTTGTGGAAGCGGTAAGTTTAAAAATTAATATATTGCCCTATCTAATTAATAATCATTTATCAATAAATATTATTTTATTAATAAGTGAAATAATAGTTTTAATTTGGAGTAACATTCTATATTATTACTATATGGATATGTGATAACTAGCATATATGAATAGATAAAATTAGAGCGAATTAGTTTACTTATCAAAAGTTTAGTGGTATAATATATAGGAATTAAATATGTAGTGAAAAGAAGGAGTCCCGCTTCTCACCCGACCGATTTTGTTGGTGGGTAAAGAGTCAGTACAATAATGAGTTAATCTTATTAAGTATTACGAGTGGGTCTTGGCCCACTTTTTTTATCTTATTTTCACATATATTAATTTTATGGAGGTGGAAATATCAGTAAAGTATTCGATCAAAAAAATGAAAATTTAATTAATGAAGACATTCAAGCTGAAGTTGTTTTGGTAATATCTGAAACAGGTGAACAGCTTGGAAAGTTGAATTTACAAGATGCATTAAAGCTTTCAGAAGAACGTGGCTTTGACCTTGTTTGTGTAGCTCCAAATGCACCTGTCCCAGTTTGTCGTTTAATGGATTATAGTAAGTACCGTTACGAACAAATCAAAAAAGCTAAGGAAGCTAAGAAAAATCAACGTATTATTCAAGTTAAAGAAGTAAGAATTAGTCCTACGATTGATACTCATGACTTTGAAACTAAACAAAAAGCTGCAAAAAAGTTTTTAATGGATGGCGACAAAGTTAAGGTTAGTTGTCGTTTCCGCGGTAGAATGATTGATCAAGCTAACAATACAAAAGAATTATTTGTAAAGTTTGCTGCTGATTTTGAAGAATTTGCCCAAATTGATCAACAACCATATTTAGATGGACGTAATATGTTTATGATGCTTAGTCCTAAGCTACAAAAAAAGAAAAACTAATAAAGGAGAGAATTAATTATGCCAAAAATGAGAACACATTGTTCAACTAAAAAACGCTTTAAAATTACTGGAAGCGGCCAAGTAAGACGTGGCCAAGCAGGAACTAGACATCTTGCCCCTGCAACAACATCAAAACAAAGTAGACAATTAAGAAAGTTTGCCCTTGTCTCTACACCTGACAAACGTCACATTAGACAACAATTGGCAAATCTTAAATAGGAGGTATTAATCATGGCACGTACTAAAGGTGGCGTAGTAGCAAGAAGAAGACGTAATCGCGTATTAAAACAAGCAAAAGGTTTCTTTGGTTCAAAGCATTGTTTATATAAAGTTGCGAACCAACAAGTAATGAAATCATTAATGTATGCATATCGCGATCGTAAAAACAACAAACGTAATTTTCGTAAATTATGGATCGTTAGAATTAATGCTGCATCAAGAGCAAATGGTTTAAGTTACAATCAATTAATGCATGGATTAAAACTTGCAAATGTTGATATCAATAGAAAGATGTTAGCTGACCTTGCAGTTAATGATGCTCAAATGTTCGTAAATCTTTGTGATGTTGCGAAAAAAGCATTAGCAAAATAAGTATAATAAAATGAGTCTAGGTAGAACTAGATTCATTTTTTGTTACACGATTATTTGAACATTTAAAAGGATTTACAAAACGTGGTTGCTTTAATAATTGACTGCGTTTTTAATATTTATATTTGTTTTAATTATAGAAAAAGCCCGACATTTGTCAGGCTAATTAATTATTTATAGAACTTTATTTATTCTTTTTTCTAAGCAGAATAACAACAAGACCTAAAGCGCTTGAGAATGTGATAAAGCGTTCGATATTTGTTTTAGAGGAACAACCAGTTTTTCCAGGGTTAGGTTCCACAGGAACACTTGGATCAACTGAAGTAAATGTAATGCTTGCTGTAACACTAGGTACTTTTGTTGATGTTACAGTAATTGTAACTGTACCATAACCAGTAATGTGAACTTCACCATCGTTTACAACCGCAATATTTGGATCAGATGTTGTCCATGTAGCATCTTTACTACCATCAATAGGGCTAACTTTAATACTTAGGTTAAATATATCATCTTTAGTAATTGAACTAGGAAGCCCTGTGATTTCATATGATGCAGGATCAGATGTTGCTTTTACAGTTATGATAAGGAATCCAACAACTTTATCAGTTACTTGTGAAGTTGCATAAATTCTAACCTTACCAGCTGAAACACCTGTAACTAAACCATTTTGATCTACCGTTGCAATCTCAGGATTAGCACTACTCCAAGTTACCGCTGCCTCGGCACCTTTTGGTAAAACTTCGGCAGTTAATTGGGTTGTACCTGCAACATCAATGGTTCGTTTGCCACTAACACTAATTGAAGTAGGAACTAAATCTTTATTCAAATATAATTTTATTTCTTTAGTGATTGTTGTGCCATCTTTTTTCAAAAAATTAATGTTGTAAATATAATTGTTAGTATTAAATACATTATGAATAGTATGAGTAGCTAAAAGTTCAGAACATGAAGCAACTGTTTTTGCCCATCTTGCATCACCAGTGCATGATACTTCTTTTACTAGCCCCCAAATATTAGGTTCCCAAGTGAAAGTTGCAGATTCGGTTGATTCATCATATGTACATTCTACTGAATCTAAGATTTCTTTGTCAGTATATTCAGTAACTTCAGCGTTACGTTTAGCATTTAATGAGAATTTTTCAATTACATCACCATTCATATCATATAATAAAACTGTAAGAGTACTACCTTGGAATTTTAATACTTGTCCACGATAATTACCACGAATAACTTTATCTAAACCTTCAGTTTTTTGAACTGCATAGTCTTTCATACCAGCAGCAGGGCCAACAAGGTAAGTAACACCAAGGTCTTCATTTTTTTCACCTTGATATGATAAATCTTTACGAATATAAATATGTTCGTGTCCACTTATACATAAGTCTACTTGACATTCTTCAAATACGTCATGGAAATTATTCCATAAATATTTTGCGTCAGAGGCATAAGCACCTGCTGAAACAGCACCAGCATGAGATCCAACAATAATCCAACGAGTAGGGTTATTTTGAACTACTTGTCTAAACCATTCTTTTTGAGCGGTAATATCAATGCCCGATTTTGTGCCTTGTAAGATATCAAGCATAATAAATAATGTTTCATTATAAATGAAGTAGTAAGAAGAATTCTTACGATCTTCAGGGCCATTTTGAGGGTTATTATAAAATTGATTATAAATAGAAGCATCAATATATTCTGGGTTTTTATCATGATAATATTCATGGTTTCCAGGAATTGTTGCTTGTTGGTATTTTTGAAGACTAGGTAAACCTGCGAATAAAGCATCCCATTGAGCTTGGTAACCACCACGGTCAACAATGTCACCAGTTATAAGAACCATATTTAGATTCTTTTCTTTACTTTCAATTTTTTTAACTAGATTATCAATCTTTTGAAAATAGTTAGTACTTGAACTTTGTGTATCAGTTAAGAATAGTACAGAACTATTACTATTGTTTCCACCTGTTTTGAAAGAATAAACATTAGATTTTTCGCTACCACAAATTATTTGATAGTAATATGTAGTGTCAGCTTCAAGGCCAGTTAAAACGGCTTTACAAACATTTCTTTCACCAAAACCTGTATTTTCATCATATTCGCTTTGGTCAATGTGCCATTTTGATACGGTAGGTTCTACTTTTATAGTATCAGTTAAAGAACTAGATTTACTAAAAATTACATAAGAACCATCAAGATTGCAGTGGTAATTAATACCTGCAGTTTCATAGGTTTCACCAACACTAGCTGTAACATAATAGATATTACTACTGGCAGCCTTAAGTTTAGGTGTGTATAGTGTGCATAACATTAATGCAATGGTTAGAAATGATAAACAGCATATTCCTATTTTCATTCCTAATTTAGATAATGATTTAAACATAAATTCCTCCTTTTATTTGTTTACTAATATTTTACCATAAAAGTGAACTCAAAAAAAATAAAACGCTTACAAATTATTTATATTAAAAATATAATGGTAAATAAAGTAAATAGTAAGGATATTCCTCCGAATTATTAAAAGTGTTTGTCTATGCGTCAAAAGGTTTTACTTTTCTTTAAGAATATGATATAATAAGATATCAATATAAAAGGGGGGAAAATAATGTTTAGATTATTAGTAGATGCTTTATTTCATCCTAAAGATATTGCACTACATGTAGATGAAAAACCAAAGAGAAGATTTGTAGGATTTATAGCTATATTAGCAATTCTACTAATGATTCCAGCAATTTTATCATTAAGTTCAAGAATCGAATTTAGCAATGTCGAAGCCCAGGGGATTGCTTCATCATTTAAAAATACACAAGTAATTGATTATCGTATTAAAGATGGAAAACTTGAGTATACGGGATTAGGTAATAATACTAAGCAATATGTTAAAATTGAAAAAACTGATTTCTTACTTACAGAATTACCAGTATATCTTGTTTTTAGTTTAAATGGTGGTGGATATAATATTAATGATAAAACTGGGTATGTTGTTTTATTTAAAGAATCAGAAATAGATATTATGTATGTTCCAGCTAAAAAAATAAATTCAGCTGAAGAAGTAGCAGGACTTAATGATATATTACCAAAAACAGAAGTTGAAAAAGTTGTAAAGACAATATCATATGATAATTTAGAAGTGGACTTTAATTATAATAACTCAACAAGTAATAGTTATTTTCTACAATTATATAGTGTTGGAAACCATATATATAGTAAATTAAAATGGAAAATTGTTTTAGAAAATTCTTTAGTACTATTTATTAGTAATCTAATGGTTTTTACCGCAAGTACTTTCTTTACAATTCTTTTAATTAAATTATTTTTTAGAGGAATGGGAGTTGCTTTCGGAAAAATTGTCAAGATTGCTTTCCTTGCATCTTTACCATATGTAGTATGTTATGTACTTGCTTATTTATATAATTTAATCTTTTTAGCATATTTAGGAGAACTTCTATCATTATTCTATACCTTTAGAGCTCTTAGTTATTATGCATTAGATCAAAAAGTTAATAAAAATGGAGGCAATTAAAATGAGCTATAATCATCAACAAATAGACCAAAAATGGCAACAATATTGGAAAGATCATGATACTTTCAAGACTGATGTTTGGGATTTTAGTAAACCTAAGTATTACGCTCTTGATATGTTTCCTTATCCATCAGGAGTTGGACTTCATGCTGGTCATCCCGAAGGTTACACCGCAACAGACATCATTTCAAGAATGAAGAGAATGCAAGGCTTTAACGTTCTTCATCCAATGGGTTTCGATTCATTTGGTTTACCAGCAGAACAATATGCAATAAAAACAGGTAATCATCCGGAAGGATTTACTAAAAAGAATATTGAAACATTTAAGGGACAATTAAAAAGTTTAGGTCTTTCATATGATTGGTCCAAAGAAATTTCAACTTGCGATCCATCATTTTATAAGTGGACACAATGGATTTTTAAACAATTATTTTTAGATGGACTTGCGAAAAAAATTGACATGCCAGTTAATTGGTGCGAAGAACTTGGTACAGTTCTTGCGAATGATGAAGTAATCGATGGCAAGAGTGAACGTGGTGGCTATCCAGTTGTTCGTAAAAATATGAAACAATGGGTTATCGATATTCCTAAGTACGCAGAAAGACTTTTAGAAAATTTAGACAAATTAGATTGGCCGGAATCAACCAAAGAAATTCAACGTAACTGGATTGGCAAATCAGTAGGAGCTCACATTGAATTTCAAGTAAAAGATCAAAATGAAAAGTTTATTGTATTTACTACTCGTTGTGACACTTTATTTGGTGCTTCATATTGTGTACTTGCTCCTGAACATCCCCTTGTTAAAAAAATCATGAGTAAAGAACAAGAAAAGGAAGTTCTTGCATATATTGATGTATGTGCTAAGAAATCTGATCTTGAAAGAACAGAGTTAAATAAAGAAAAAACAGGGGTATTCACAGGTGCTTATGCTGTAAATCCTGTTAATGGTAAATTACTTCCAATTTGGATTTCTGACTATGTTTTATTATCATATGGTACTGGTGCGATTATGGCAGTACCTGCTCATGATGAACGTGATTATGCTTTTGCGAAAAAGTTTAACTTAGATATTATCCCTGTGCTTGAAGGTGGAGATATTAGTGTTAGTGCTTTTACAGGTGATGGTGTGCACATTAATTCTGGTTTTTTAAATGGTTTAGGTAAAGAAGATGCGATAAATAAGATGATTGCTTATTTGGAAGACCATCACTTAGGAACCAAAAAGATTAATTATCGTTTACGTGAATGGATATTTGCTCGTCAAAGATATTGGGGTGAACCAATTCCCACCATCACTTATGAAGATGGTACAATTGAAGCATTACGTGATGATGAATTACCACTAGTATTACCAGAACTTGATGACTATAAACCAAGTAAAAGTGGAACTTCACCACTTGCTAATGCAAAAGATTGGATAAACGTTACAAGAAATGGTAAAAAAGCAACAAGAGAATTATCAACAATGCCTGGTTCGGCTGGTTCTAGTTGGTATTTCCTACGATATATTGATCCACAAAATGATCAAGAACTTGCCAATAAAGAATTATTAAAACACTGGATGCCAGTTGATCTTTATATTGGTGGACCAGAACATGCAGTTGGTCATTTATTATATTCAAGAATGTGGAACAATTATTTATATGATAAAGGAATTGTGTATACAGAAGAACCATTCCAAAAATTAGTTCATCAAGGCATGATTTTAGGCAGTAACGGCATTAAAATGGGTAAGAGATTCCCTGAGTATGTAGTTGACCCTAATGTCATCGTCAAAGAATATGGGGCAGATGCAATGCGTTTATATGAAATGTTTATGGGTCCACTTGAAGCAGATAAACCATGGGATGATAAAGGTATTGAAGGTTCACGCAAATTCCTAGATCGTATTTACCGTGCTTATGTTGAAGATAGTAAAATAAAAGATGAACCTAATAAAAATCTTGAAACGATTTATCATCAAACAATTAAAAAAGTAACTAGTGACTATGAGGAATTAAAGTTTAACACCGCAATTGCGCAAATGATGATTTTCATTAATGCTGTATATAAAGAAAATGTATTCCCACGTGAATATGCGGAAGGATTCATTAAAGTGTTAAGCCCTATTGCACCTCACTTAGCAGAAGAAATCTGGGAACATTTAGGACATAATGAATCATTGGCATATGAAACATGGCCAACATTTGATGAGCATAAAACTAAAGAAGCATTAGTTACAATAGTTGTTCAAATTAATGGTAAAGTAAGAGATAAACTTGAAGTAGAAGCAGGCACTGATCCTGAAGAAATCAAAAAATTAGCCCTTGCTAGTGCTAGAGTTAAAGAATATGTAGGAACAAATGAAATTAAGAAAATGATTGTTGTTCCTAACAAATTAGTAAGTATCGTTTTATAGTATGAAATTAAGGGATATGTTAATAATAAAAGGGAAGGAACCATCTTCAACATTAAATGTTGTAAGTATAGGTAATATTACATACTATATTATTGAAGTAAAGATAAAGGGGATCTTATATAACTATCAAATTACTAAACTGTTTAGTTTAAAAATTCCTCTTTACTGGTTTGGTAGTTACTATGAATTTGAAACTTTCTTTTCATATTTTGCGCCATCAACTAGTGAAGTATTTGTGATTATTTTCTAAAATTATTATGAAATATATTTACAAACATTTAATAATATGGTAAAATATAGTTGAAGATAGTAAATCTTCAAATTAATAGAAAAGGAGTTGTAAAATTATGAAAGTAAACATTAGAGGAAATGGACAAGTAAAACTTTCTACAGCAGCACGTGAGGACATTGAAAAAAAGGTATTGGTTCTTGAAAAACTATTTACTAATAGTGAAGCCATAACTGCCAATGTTTTATGTAAAGGGTATGACAAATACTCAGTTGTTGAGATTACTATTCCAACTAAAAACATTATTTTAAGAGCCGAAAGCAAAGGTGACACGCTTTATATGGCAGTCGATAATGCCATTGACAAAATAGAGCGACAACTCTTACGACATAAGAAAAAAGTTAATTCAATTATTCGCAAACGTGAAGGTATTGCCAATTACTTTAGTGATTTAGTTGAAGAAAATGGAAAAGAAGTTGATACTGATTTATCAAAGGTTAAAAATAAAGAAATTGAATTAACAGTAATGAGTTTAGAAGAAGCAATTATTCAAATGGAATTGTTAGACCATGATTTCTACACATTTATTAACGAAGATAATCACAAACAAACGATTGTATATCTTCGCCAAGACGGTGGATATGGGGTAATTGAACCAAAATAAGTAGCTAACCAGTGCAATAAAATGCACTGGTTTTTATGTAATTTTATTGCATTTTTTTTAATAATAAGTATAATATTTATGTATCCGACCGAATGGTCGGTCGGGAGGAAGGAAGGATAAGATAATATGAGTAAATATAGTGTTAAAAAACCAGTTACTATATTGATGTGCATTATGATTGTTATCGTTCTTGGCATCTATTCACTAACTAAACAATCACTAGGTTTATTTCCTGAAATGAATTTACCCTATGTGGTTGTTGTGACCCCATATGTAGGAGCGAGTGCAGAAGAAGTTACGGAAAAAGTAACATCAGTGGTTGAATCACAAGTAACATCAATGAATAATTTTTCAAGTGTGCAGTCGACATCTAGTTCCAATTATAGTGTTGTTATTGTTGAATTTAATGATGGCACTAATATGGATACTGTTATGATTGATTTAAGAACTAAACTTGATAATATTGAGTTTCCAGAAGGAACTACTAAACCAACAATTTTAAAAGTTTCTCCAGATATGTTACCAGTCATGACTGTTTCAGTTTCAATGGAAAACGATGAAATAGATCCTGAACAATCATTTATAAAAACGACACAATTTGTGGAAAATGAATTAATAACAAGATTAAACCGAGTAGAAGGAGTTGCGGAAGTATCAATGAGTGGTGCTTCATCAATTGTTGTTGAAGTTAATCTAGACCAAAATATTTTAAAAGCTAAAGGTTATACAAATGATGAAATTTTATCATTAATTAAAGAACAAAATCATGATGAACTAATTGGTATAGCACTTAATAATGGTAAAATTTGTATGTTGAATTTAGGTAATTCAATAGAGAATATAGATGATTTAAAAGAATTACCTTTACCACTTTCAAAAACTAATGAAGTAGTAAGATTAAAAGATTTAGCTGTTGAAAATGGAATTAAATATACTGACCAAAATTCAGAAAGCTACTCAAAAGTTAATGGTAAAAAAACAATTACATTATCATTCCAAATGCAAAATGGCTCAGTTATAACTGATATTACAAAAGCTATTACCAAAGAACTTGATAATATAAAAAAGGAATATAGTACTTTTGATTACTCAGTAGTTTTAGATCAAGGTGAATATATTAATATGGCTGTAAGTTCAGTTGTGGAAAACTTAATCTATGGAGCTATTCTTGCGGTTGCAATATTGCTACTTTTCTTAAGGGATTGGCGTCCTACTTTAATTGTTGGTCTTGCTATTCCAATTTCCGTTATCGCAACGTTTATGTGCATGTATTTTGCGGGAATCAACTTAAATATGCTATCAATGGGTGGTCTTGCGATTGGTATAGGTATGTTGGTTGATAATGCGATTGTTGTTATTGAAAATATATTTAGACTTCGTAAAGAAGGAAAGTCAAAGAAAGAAGCCGCAATACAAGGTGCTAAGGGGGTAGCATCAGCTATTATTTCATCAACTATTACAACTATTATCGTATTTGTACCAGTTTTATTCTTAGGGGGAACCGTTAAAGATGTTTTTTCTAATATGGCATATACAATCACTTTCTCACTACTTTGTAGTTTAGTAATTTCCTTAACCATGGTTCCATCAATGGCATCAAGAATGTTTAATGATCCTAATCATTGTCCAAAATGTGATGCTGAAATAAGCCCTACTGATACTATTTGTTCATGTTGTGGTAAAAAACTTAAAAAGTATAAAGAACCTAAAGTAAAAAATAAAGAATCTAAATTTATGGCAACTTATGATAAAGTAATTAGATGGACGCTTTCTCACAAATTAATAGTGTTTGGTAGTGTTGTTTTATTATTTATTTTATCAGTTGGATTAGTTGTTTCCAAAGGCTTTGTGTTACTTCCAGCAACCGATGAAGGATCAATATCTACAACGATTGCGGTTAATAGCGATATTCCTTTTGATAAGTTATCAAATTACACAGATGACTTAGCAAAAACTATTAAAGATTCAAGTAATGAAATTGAAACTGTTAGTGCAAGATTTGGTAATAGTAGTGGAATGATGGCACTTATTTCTAGTTCATCATCTAATGTAACAAGTATTTCACTAACAATTAAATTAAAAGATAATCACCGTAAAGCAACTGATTATTATGCAAATAACATTAAAGATATTATTACAAAACACAATAGTACGGAAAATTTAAAACAATATGAAATTAAAAAATCCGATATTTATGAAAGTGAAACCGAAAGTAGTTCAAGTAGTATTACGTCTTTT
>ENA-ORRN01002631-ORRN01002631.1-human-gut-metagenome-genome-assembly--contig:-NODE-2631-length-11132-cov-3.771870_pt1 | contig 11132 bp, 10 predicted proteins | sample MGYA00242174_ERZ509132 | MGnify/ENA primary metagenome ERZ509132 (study PRJEB26280, sample SAMEA2338671) | human gut metagenome | biome: human gut; feature: human-associated habitat; material: faeces...
GTGTATTAAAAGCATATTATTCTTGCTTTAATCGTTTTTTCTCCTTAGTTTTGCACAAAATAAAAAGAATTGTGCAATGGAAAAACTTAGTTTTAACGAACAAATAGAACAAAGCATCAAGGACAACTGGGATCTTGATGCTTTGTCTGATTATAAAGGAGAAACCTTTCAATATAAAGATATAGCCCGAATCATAGAGAAACTTCACATTATCTTTGAATACAGCAACGTAAAACCGGGAGACAAGATAGCCCTTTGCGGACGGAACAGTGCCCATTGGGGAGCCGTATTTTTTGCGACGCTGACATACGGGGCTGTGGCCGTGCCTATCTTACACGAGTTCAAAGCCGATCAGGTTCATAACATTGTGAACCACAGTGAAGCCAAACTACTTTTCGTAGGTGATCAGGTCTGGAAGAATCTCGATGCCAATGAAATGCCTAATCTGGAAGGGATCATCAACATTGCAGATTATTCACTCCTTGTAGGTCGCACGCAGAAAGTCGCGTATGCACGAGAACATCTGAACCAGTTGTTCGGCGAACGTTACCCCATGAACTTCCGCAAACACCATATATCATATTATAAAGGAGCACCGGAAGAACTGGCTGTCATCAACTATACTTCAGGCACGACAAGCCGTTCGAAAGGCGTAATGATTCCCTATCGCGCCCTTTGGTCCAATCTGGAATTTGCCAAGGAAGTATTAAGTCCGCACATGAAAATCGGAGACAACGTGATTTCCATGTTGCCCATGGCTCACATGTACGGGATGGCTTTTGAATTTATCTTTGAGTTTTGCACGGGATGCCACATCTACTTCCTGACCAAGAACCCGTCCCCCAATGTTCTTTTTGCGGCATTTGCCGAGTTGAAGCCGCGCATCATCATCGCCGTCCCCTTAATCATAGAAAAGATTATCCGCAAGGCGGTTCTTCCTAAAATTCAGGGTACGACCGTAAAGATGCTATTGAAAGTCCCATTAGTCCGTCAAAAAATCAAAGACAAAATCTGCGAACAGCTCAAAACGGCGTTCGGAGGAAATTTCTATGAAATCATCATAGGCGGGGCAGCTTTCAATCATGAAATAGAAATGCTGCTTCACGACGTCGGTTTCAATTACACTGTAGGTTACGGCACCACGGAGTGCGCCCCGATTATCTCATACGCAGACTGGAATATTTTCGCACCCGGTTCTTGCGGCAAGGCGGCTCCACGTATGGAAATCAAGATTGACAGCAATGACCCGCAACACACTGTAGGAGAAATCCTCACCCGAGGCGCCAATGTCATGTTGGGATACTATAAAAACGAAGAAGCAACCCAAGAAGCATTTCGAGACGGCTGGTATCGTACAGGCGACCTCGGTATCATGGACGAAAATGGCAACCTTTTCATCAAAGGCAGAAGCAAAAACATGCTTTTAGGTGCCAGCGGACAAAATATCTATCCGGAAGAAATTGAAGATTTGCTGAATAACCTGACTTTGGTCAACGAAAGCATCGTCATCCAAAAAGGAGAAAAACTTTACGGACTGGTGTACCCGGACTTTGAGGAAGCGCACAATCTGGGTTTACAAGACTCGGATTTGGCCAACGTCATGGAACAAAACCGGACTGAACTAAACAGTATGTTGCCCGGATATGCCCAGCTTTCCGGTATCAAAATCTTCCAAGAGGAATTCGAGAAAACCCCTAAGAAAAGCATCAAACGTTATTTGTACACGGATTGCCAGATATAGTCCCGGCATCCCCTATAAAGACGAAAATCACAAATCTACCCAAGAAAAAACATAAAAGCAAAGGACAATGAAAGATTTCAATTACTACGCCCCTACGCAGGTCGCTTTCGGAAGAAAAGCGGAACAGGCGACAGGCCGATTGGTAAAACAATACGGCGGAACAAAAGTATTGGTACATTACGGAGGCAAAAGCGCAGAACGTTCCGGACTGTTAGACGCAGTATGCCGTGCACTTGAAGCCGAACACCTCCCTTATGTGAAGTTGGGAGGAGTCGTGCCCAACCCACGTCTCTCTAAAGTACACGAGGGCATCGATTTATGCCGTGCCGAAGGTGTAGATTTCATCTTGGCTATCGGCGGCGGCAGCGTAATCGATTCCGCCAAAGCTATCTCCATGGGGGTAACCTACGAAGGAGACGTTTGGGATTTCTTCACCCATAAAGCCGAAGTGGACACTTGCCTCCCCTTGGGAGCCGTGCTCACCCTCCCGGCAGCAGGTAGCGAAATGAGCGATGCCACAGTCATTACCAACGAAGACGGCGACCTGAAAAAAGACTACGGCAGCGATAAGCTCCGCTGCAAGTTTGCCGTAATGAACCCGGAGCGCACCTTTACATTGCCTCCCTATCAAACGGCAGCCGGCGTAGTAGATATCATCATGCACACGTTGGAACGCTACTTCTCCCACGATGATGACATGACCGTAACCGACTCCATTGCCGAAAGCCTCATCCGCACCGTACAAGACAGCGCGTTCAAAGTACTGCAACAACCGGACAACTACCTGCATCGCGCCCAAATCATGTGGGCGAGCAGCCTTTCTCACAACGGTTTGACCGGTTGCGGTACCACTTCAGACTGGGCCACACACTTTCTGGAACACGAACTCAGCGGCATGTTCGACGTAACCCACGGTGCGGGCCTGGCCGCCGTATGGGGCAGTTGGGCACGTTACGTCTACCTTGAAAATCCCACCCGTTTCGCACAATTCGCCGTCAATGCCATGGGAGTACGAAACAACTTCAAGTCGGCAGAAGAAACAGCCTTGGCCGGTATCGAAGCATTGGAACGCTTCTTCCGGGCCATCGGCATGCCTACCAGCATACACGAACTCATCGGACGCGAAATCACAGACGAGGAAATTCGCGAAATGTCCCGTAAATGCAGTTATGACGGTACCCATTCTATCGGAGGCTTCAAAGTTTTGAACCGCGAGGACATGGAGCACATCTACCGTGCGGCACGTTAAACCTACGGGTATCCATACGGGGAACCCTCATGGAAACGAGACACAAAAAAAAGGGAAAGAGCGACACGCCTTTCCCTTTTTCTTAGGTTGCAGCCCCACTGCAAACCAGGACTTTCAGATTCCTGTACCGACTCTTCCAACCCTCATTTCTTCTTTCCTTTTAACGCAAACATTATGGGAGCAGTAACTTTCATAGATACCGGTTTGCCGTCCAACCGTGCAGGTTTCCACTTCGTCATGGCCATGATGACCCTCACGGCTTCCGCACTCAGGCGCACATCAGGACTTTTCACCACTTGCGGGCGCGTCACGTTCCCATCCTTATCCACCACGAAAGAAACCATCACCCTGCCTTCGACTTTCTCCTTGACACAGGCCTCAGGATAGTGGATATTAGACGACATATATTCCATCAGGGCGTTTATTCCTCCGGGATATTGCGGAGGAACATCAGCTTTCTCATACACCTTGTCGGCTGCATACATATCCGCCACAGACAAACCTTCCACACGCAGGAACATCGGCTTCATCACGCGAAGCACCTGCTGTTCCAAATCATCGTTTTCCACGCGCTTCCACACCTCGGTAGCCACACCCCGTCCGTTGAACCACGACATCTCAAACGTGTCGTCCGATAACCATTTCACCTTGTTGCGCCCACCGCGCTCCTTGATGATGCTGTCACCCTCCGACGTGAAAGTCCCGGCATGTCCCTTAAAATATACACGGTCTTCCCCGGTTCGATTCGGGGTAAAGCCCAAGAAATAACCGTCACCATACCATTTATAGCTCTTCAACTTGGGTGGTATCAGTTCACCCGTCAACGGTTGCCGCAAGCCTTGCACTTCCCACATGCCGGTGTAACGTCCGTCTGCCTCGTGGGCATCGCGCATCCCTTGGTGTATGGCGGCCAATCCCGAGGGCATGGGATACCGCTCCCACCCCTCTTCATAGTCCGTCTCCCCTACAAGGGAACGACCCGTCCATGAAAGTTCGAACATGTCTTCTGCCCGCGTCTTGATTTTCAATTTCCCGCCGCCTTCACGAATGGCTTTCTTCGACATATACTCAAACGTGGTGTATAACCCTTCGAAATCCACGTCCACATCGTTGGTGCCTACATACCGCACGGAAAGCGACACCATGTGGTCTTCTCCATAATACTTGTAATGCACGAACGGTTGGGAACCCTTATGGGAATCCCCTTTCTTCCGAATCCAAGTCTTTTTCCAAAATCCTTCCAAAGGATGTCCTGTTTCCGCCTCGTCAGCCGACATCGTTACTGCGGACACACTAAGCCCACTTTCAGCTCTCATGGTCGTAGTGACCAACAATCCGGCTACGCCGCACATACCGACCAAAACCAAGCGAACGCTTTTCTTTTTCATTAGGTTAACTCTACAATCCATAAATAAAAGATTTAATGTTTATAAAAACACCGAAAGTTAGCAAATATTATATTTACAAACAAGACTTACAGGCAAGAAATCATTATTATAATATATCAAGGTACACAAAAACGCCGGATATTCTCATCAAGAACATCCGGCGTTTCCATATATAAGGCCATCTCATTACCTTAACAAGTCCCTAAGACTCTGTGGACGGCTTTTCACTTCTCTCCTTTTTCGACTCTTCCAAATGAGCCGCACGCACGCGGCTTAATGTTTCAGGCGACATTTGCAAGTAAGAAGCCACATGGAGCATCGGCGCACGCAACAAAATCTCGGGTTTCGTATTCAAGAGACGAAGGTAACGTTCCGTAGCGTTCTCAAAGCGCTGGCTGTCAGCATAGACTTGGGAACTGATTAAGGCATGTTCCATAATCTTACGGAACAGCAGCTCAATCTCTTTATTCTCGTCTGCCAATTCCTGTAAGGCATCATACGGAATACCGTAAAGCCTGCTGTTTTCCAACGCCTCGACAATCAGCCGTGAAGGTTCCTGTTTCAAGAAACTTTCAATGCAAATCACGATTCGCCCTTCATAAGAAAAGTGTTCCGTTACATCACGCCCACCTTTATAATAATACTGTCTCACCATTCCGCGCTCTACGAAATACATGTGACGACACGTTTCTCCTTCAGGCAATACCACATCGCCTTTCGAATATTTGAAAGGTACGAGTATCTCAGACAATGCCTCGATGCCCGATGGAGACAAACGGCAATAAATACGGGCTATTTCACGGGCCACGTCGCGTCTTAAATCCATAGTCTATAAGGTTTTTATTAGGTTAATCCAACTTCAGCACAGCCAAGAAAGCTTTTTGCGGCACTTCCACATTACCAATCTGTTTCATCCGTTTCTTTCCTTTCTTCTGTTTCTCAAGCAATTTTCTTTTCCGGCTGATATCTCCTCCGTAACATTTCGCCGTCACGTCCTTACGTAACTGCTTCACCGTCTCGCGGGCGATGATCTTGGCACCGATGGCCGCCTGTATGGCAATATCGAACTGCTGGCGGGGCAACAACTCCTTCAGCTTCTCACACATCCGCCGCCCGAAGTCCACCGCATTGTCGATATGCGTCAAAGTAGATAACGCATCCACCGGTTCCCCGTTCAACAGGATGTCCAACTTCACCAGTTTAGACGGCCGGAAACCGTCCTGATGATAGTCGAAAGAGGCATACCCTTTTGATATGCTTTTGAGTTTATCATAAAAATCAATCACAATCTCACCCAAAGGCATGCTGTAATGGAGTTCCACACGGTTTCCGCTGATATACTCCTGTTTCAACAACTCCCCCCTTTTCCCCAGGCACAAGGTCATGATGGGACCGATGAAGTTGGTTGTCGTAATAATGGAAGCCTTGATGTACGGCTCCTCTATATGGTCGATCAGCGTCACTTCGGGCATACCGGCCGGGTTATGCACTTCTTTCACCCCGCCCTGCTTGTCATATACGAGATAAGACACGTTGGGTACGGTCGTAATCACATCCATATTGAACTCGCGATCCAAACGTTCCTGCACGATTTCCATGTGAAGCAAGCCGAGGAAACCGCAACGGAAACCGAAGCCCAACGCCACGGACGATTCCGGTTGGAAGGTCAACGACGCATCGTTCAACTGCAATTTTTCCAAAGAGGCCCGGAGATTTTCAAAATCCTCGGTCTCTATGGGATAAAGCCCGGCAAAAACCATAGGCTTGACTTCCTCGAAACCGGAAATGGCTTTATCGCACGGACGCTCCACGTGAGTAATCGTATCGCCGACTTTCACCTCCGTTGCCGTCTTAATACCGGAAACGATATACCCCACATCCCCGCAATGCAATTCCTTACGGGGGGACATTTCCATCTTCAGTACTCCAATCTCATCAGCCGTGTATTCCTTGCCCGTATTGATAAAAGCCACTTCGTCGCCCGACTTGATACTGCCGTTCACGATTTTGAAATAAGCGATAATCCCACGGAACGAGTTGAACACGGAGTCGAAGATGAGAGCCTGTAGCGGCGCGTCCTTGTCGCCAGTGGGATGGGGCACACGCTCCACCACGGCACGCAGAATCTCGTCTATGCCTTCGCCCGTCTTTCCTGATGGGGGATACGTTCCACCACAGCCTGTAATATTTCATCCACTCCCATTCCCGTACGTCCCGACGCACGGATAATCTCCTCACGTTTACATCCCAACAGGTCTATGATTTCATCCTCCACTTCTTCCGGCATGGCGTTCACCATGTCGCATTTGTTAATGACCGGGATGATTTCCAAGTCGTGCTCTATGGCCATATACAAATTGGAGATGGTCTGAGCCTGCACGCCTTGCGTGGCATCCACAATCAACAACGCCCCCTCGCAAGCCGCGATGGAACGCGAAACCTCGTATGAGAAATCCACATGTCCCGGCGTATCGATCAGATTCAACGCGTACTTCTCTCCTTTATGTATATATTCCATTTGGATGGCATGGCTTTTAATGGTAATGCCACGCTCCCGCTCCAGATCCATATCGTCGAGCATTTGCCCTTCGGTGACCTTTATCGTATTCGTATATTCAAGCAAACGGTCGGCCAAAGTAGACTTACCGTGATCTATATGTGCAATAATACAGAAATTCCTGATGTTCTTCATCTTCAATCAAAAAAATGCTATGCAAAGATAGTGCAAACCGGAAAAAATACAAAATCCAAAACCTTATTTTTATATAAAGCACTGCGAATCCGAAGAAATGTTTGTCTTTTGCTAAAAATGATAGCAAAAAGATTTTTTTTCTCGTTTTTATTGGCAGTTTGCTATTAAATGCTTAACTTTGGCAACTGAAAACCAAGAGAGAGATTTTTCTTATATATAATAAGGAGAAATAAGGTAGAAAAGATAAAGTTAACGAATAATATTAATTAAAAAAGGATTTATCACATGGATGCAAAAAAAGTTCTGGAAGACTTGAAACGTCGTTTCCCTAACGAACCTGAGTATCATCAGGCTGTAGAAGAAGTTCTCAGTACGATCGAAGAGGAGTACAACAAACACCCTGAGTTCGAAAAAGCCAATCTGATTGAACGTCTTTGTATTCCTGATCGCGTTTATCAATTCCGCGTCACTTGGATGGACGATAAAGGCCAGATTCAAACCAACATGGGTTACCGTGTACAGCATAACAACGTAATCGGTCCCTATAAAGGCGGTATCCGTTTCCACAGTTCCGTAAACCTCAGCATTTTGAAGTTCCTGGCTTTCGAGCAGACTTTCAAAAACTCTCTGACCACTCTTCCTATGGGCGGCGGCAAGGGCGGTTCCGATTTCTCTCCGCGCGGCAAGAGCAACGCCGAGGTGATGCGTTTCTGCCAAGCCTTCATGCTCGAACCCAATCGCCATATCGGTCCCGATACCGATGTGCCGGCCGGTGATATCGGCGTAGGCGGACGCGAAGTCGGTTACATGTTCGGCATGTATAAGAAACTGACCCATGAATTCAGCGGCGTATTCACCGGCAAGGGACTTGAGTTCGGCGGTTCGCTCATCCGTCCCGAAGCTACGGGGTACGGTAACGTGTACTTCCTCATGGAAATGCTGAAGACCAAAGGCACCGACCTTAAAGGCAAGACAGTCCTCATCTCCGGTTCCGGCAACGTGGCTCAGTACACGGCCGAAAAGGTACTTCAACTCGGCGGAAAGGTACTCACGATGTCCGACTCAGACGGTTACATCTACGATCCGGACGGAATCGACCGCGAAAAGCTCGACTACATCATGGAACTTAAGAACCTGTATCGCGGACGTATCCGTGAATATGCAGAGAAATACGGCTGCAAGTACGTAGCAGGTGCACGTCCATGGAATGAAAAAGCCGACATCGCCCTTCCTTCTGCCACTCAGAACGAAATCAACGGCGACGATGCGAAAGCCTTGATTGCCAACGGAGTGTTTGCTGTATCCGAAGGAGCCAACATGCCTTCTACTCCAGAAGCCATCCGCGTATTCCAGGAAGCTAAAATTCTTTACGCTCCGGGTAAGGCAGCCAATGCAGGTGGTGTATCTGTATCAGGTCTGGAAATGACTCAGAACTCAATCAAACTAAGCTGGATCCAGGAAGAAGTAGACGAAAAACTGAAGAGCATCATGAAGAATATCCACGAAGCTTGCGTGAAATATGGAACAGAACCCGATGGTTATATCAACTATGTGAAGGGTGCTAACGTAGCAGGATTCATGAAAGTAGCTAACGCAATGATGGCTCAAGGAATCGTATAACTCTCTATCTCAATTATTTTGAAAAACGGGTGGAACTTGCATTCTAGTTTCATCCGTTTTTATTTTATACCAATAAAAAGACCTCTTCAGCAATACCAACCCGTAAGTTTCTTTTCAAGTATTCATTCTACATACAAGTCAAATAACATAAATTCAATAATAAATTCAGAAACAATCAGTTGAACGTTATTAATAAACGTTACATCAAATCCGATTCTTTCTTGAAGAAACAACATACACCAACAGTCAACAGCAAAGCTTCCCTCTCGCAAGATACCGAATAAGTCCTTATAAATTAAATAATAATAATAAGTCTATAAAGTTTTTTCTTATCTTTGCACCGTACAATACTAACTGATAATCAATAACAATGAAATTAAAGTACATTTTAACAGGATTTTTACTTGGCTTATCAATAAGCTCTTGTATCCAAGATGAAGCTCTAAATGTAGAAGCTGCTATCGACAGCTGCACTGGAACAAACATTCAATCTACTACTATTGATCATTTAAGAAAAGAAATAGAAGTCTATGTACTAGATGGAACAGATATTTCCCAACAAGAATTGATTTTCACTCTCCCTGAAGGAGCATTTATTCAAACTGAAGAGGCTGAAACAAACGACCAGCCTCCCTTGTATGATTTCAGCCAAAAAACATTACGAACATTTATTGTAACTTCCGAAGATGGAGTAACCCAAACCAAGTACCTCATTCGAGTAAACAAGCTGACTTTACCCACAAATTATTCTTTTGAAGAATTAAAAGAAATAACTCCGTACAACGTATTTTACTTGACAAATGCGTCTGGTATTATGCAGTGGGCAAGTGGAAACCCCGGATATGACTTAAGCGGAATGGCGTTAAACGAAACCCAGTACCCAACAGTACAACATCCCACCGGTTATTCGGGAAAATGTGTGAAACTCACTACTCTTAGTACCGGAAATTTTGGAAAGCCTATCGGAATGCCTATTGCTGCCGGAAATTTATTTATCGGATCATTCGATACTCAAAATGCCGTACTTGCCCCTTTGCAAGCAACCCACTTTGGATTCCCGTTTACTAAGCGCCCCTCCAAAATAACCGGATGGTTCAAGTATAAAGCAGGTGATGTTTTTACAGATAAATCAGGAAACACTATTACTGGTAAAAAAGATAAGGGAGACATCTATGCAGTGCTTTATGAAGCTCCAAGCAGTGATTTCTCATTAGACGGCAATCTTTTTCCGAATAATGGCACCGGAATAGATGAACACATTGTGCTTTTAGCACGTATCTCCGAAAAAGAAATGACAGAAACAAACGAATGGACAAAGTTTGATTTAGAATTCAAACCTCAAAATGGTAAAACAATCAACACAGAAGACCTAAGAAATGGGAAATATAAACTTGCAGTTGTATTCTCTTCCAGCATTATGGGAGCTTATTTCGAAGGAGCTGTAGGAAGCGAATTATGGATAGACGAAGTAGAAATTATTTGTGAAAATTAAATATTATAGGAAAAAGACATATGAAAAAGCATATAATACTAATATTAACCCTCTTCTTATGTGGCTTTACTCAAAGCCATGCACAATCGTCAGAGCACAAAGGTTTAATCTGGCTAGCTTCACACGGACTTGACTACGAAGTAAAAGCAGGAATAAATATAGGAGGAACGTCCCCCTTACCTCTACCTAAAGAAATCAGAAGTTTAGACAATTATTACCCCGGACTTGCCATTACACTGGAAGGAAATGCCACCAAATGGATTGACATAAAACAAAAATGGGGAGTAAGTTTAGGCATAAAGCTTGACAGCAAAGAAATGGAAACAAAAGCCAGCGTAAAAAACTATGGAATGGAAATATTCAGTGAAACTGGAGGGAAAATAAAAGGACTTTGGACTGGAGGAGTAAAGACAAAAGTAAAAATGTCATATCTGACTATTCCCGTCCTAGCTAATTATCGTATCAGTAGCCGCTGGAAAGTCATGGCAGGTCCTTATTTTTCATATATGATGAACGGAGAATTTTCAGGAAATGTATATGAAGGACATTTGCGAACTCCTGACGCCAGTGGAAGCCGGGTTAATTTTGAAGGAGAAAACATGGCCGCGTATGATTTTTCAGACAATCTTCGCCATTTCCAATGGGGATTACAAGTAGGTGGAGAATGGAAAGCCTACAAGCACCTGAATGTACATGCAGATTTGACCTGGGGCCTGAATGATATATTTGAAAAAGACTTCACCACGGTTTCATTTGCCATGTACCCCATTTATCTGAATCTCGGATTTGGATATGAATTCTAATATTACGAACCAACCATAAAAAATACGAAAAGAACATATTGTATTTAATATGAACCCCGAAAGTTAGACAAAAAACTTTCGGGGTTTATATTAGGGATATTCAGTAAATGTCCCTAAAAAGTAAGATGGCATATAAAGTCGATAGAG
>ENA-ORRN01002633-ORRN01002633.1-human-gut-metagenome-genome-assembly--contig:-NODE-2633-length-11131-cov-2.769863_pt1 | contig 11131 bp, 9 predicted proteins | sample MGYA00242174_ERZ509132 | MGnify/ENA primary metagenome ERZ509132 (study PRJEB26280, sample SAMEA2338671) | human gut metagenome | biome: human gut; feature: human-associated habitat; material: faeces...
ATAAACGATTAGTATTATATTTTTTGGTTGTATAATATAATGTTTGAAATAGTACTTTTCTAATTGTTATTTCTTCTTTTTTTACTTTTTCTCTAAAATTTACTGATATTGTATTTGTTTTAAATTTATCTGTATTAATAAAATGTAAATTGTAAGAACCCATATCTATTTTTTCGTAATCCATAGTTACCTCCTCATTTTATTATTATATGAAAAAAAGCACATTTTATAAATTTAAGATGGAATCTAGGGCAAGTTCTATCATTATTTTCGTGCTTTTTTCTCTTTCAATACTTGTTATTTCTTCTTTTGTTATCAAATTATCCGATACCGTAAGAATAGTTGCTGCTTTTTTGTTTAAAATTTTAGCATTTGTAAATAAAGCAAATGTTTCCATTTCAACTCCCAGACAATTATACTTAAGATATTCTTCATATCCATTATTATAAAATGTGTCTGTATTATGAATATTGCCCTTTATTATATTTATTCCCTTGTTTTTTGCAGTTTCCTCTATTATTTCATTTAAAAACGAATTAGATGGTATAGATGGCTCATTATATCCCATATTTATACCATAAGATGTATTACTATATGAATTATCAACTAGTATAATATCATATAATTTTATTTCTTTTTTGTAACTTCCGCATGTACCAATCCTTATTATAAAATCTACATCATACTCATTAAATAATTCGTGTGAATATATTCCAATGCTTGCATTACCCATACCACTTGCCATGACTGTAACTCTTTTATTTTTATAGTACCCAGTATACGCAAAAATATTTCTTGTACTGCTTACTAAGGTATAATTATTTAAATATGTTTCTGCAATAAATTTTGCTCTTAAAGGATCTCCAGGCATTATAACAATTTTTGCTATATCTTCTTTTTTTGCATTAATATGTACTGTACTCATATCATCACCCACTTTAAGTATATCAGAAAAAATTTAAAGAAACAACGTTGTAACTTATTATTTTTCTTTGTAGACAAGTAAATATGTTTATTATTCTTAAATTTTAATAAATTACTCATAATTATTAATAAACTTGACATATTGTTTAGCAAACGTATTGATTTTTTATAATATATTTGTTAAAATTATTTTGTTTAAATGACGGAGGTGAAAATATGCCAAATATAAAGAGTGCAAAGAAGCGTGTTAATGTTATTAAAAGACAATCTAATGAAAACATTCCTACAAGAGGAAGTATGAGAACTGCTGTTAAAAAAGCTGTTAAAGATGTTGAAAATAAAAGTTTATTAAATGATGCAGTTAAGAAAATTGACAAAGCTGCTAGTAAAGGTGTTATTACAAAGAATACTGCTGCTAGAAAAAAATCACGTCTTATGAAAAAAGTCAATTCGAAGTAAAAAATTACTTCTTTTTTTTTATTTTTAATGTATAATATTTTTAGGTGATAAAAATGAAAATACTTAAATTTTTTGTGGTTGTATTAAGTTTGTTTGGATTATGTACATTCTCGTATGGGTATTTAAGTAAACATGAGGTTTTTAGTACTATAAAAGAACTTTATAATAGAACTCCTTCTACCCTTGTTAACAACAAATATTATATGTATGATAAAAATGTAAATACTGATTTTATTAGAGTTACTGATGATTTCATTGTAAATAATAAAGATGAAATAATAAATATTTATTATACAATAATAGCATCAGGTATGAATAATTTTACATTTTTCTGTGATAAGAATTATTCTAATTGTATTAAAGATGTTCTTAGTTTGAATGATGATACTATTTTATTATCTCAAATGAATAATTTTGTTAGTGTATATAATTCTTTTAAGAGTATAAAAACTACATATACAAATAATGGAAAAATTACTCTTTCTATTGATAGAGTATATAGCGATAGTGATATTAATAGAATTAATAATGAAATAGATAATATATATAATAAAATTGTAATAAGTAATGATATGAAGGAAAATGTTAAAAGTGCTCATGATTATATAATAAATAACACTAAATATAATGTTAACGATGAGAAAACTAGTATTCCTACTGATTCTTCTACTGCTATTGGTGTATTTTTTAATGGGCTTGCTACTTGTAATGGTTATACTGATGCTATGGCATTATTATTGGATAAAATGAATATTAGTAATGTAAGAATATCTAATGACTCTCATATATGGAATTTAGTTAAAATTGATGATAAGTGGTTACATCTTGATTTAACTTGGGATGATCCTATAAATAATTTAAATCAGGATTTACTTGTATATGATTATTATTTATTGAATAATGATGAACTATTGAAAGCAGATAAAGATTTGGAAGAAAATGATCATTTATTTGATAAGAAAATATATAATTTTGTTAGTTAAAAAAATAATCAATTTTGATTATTTTTTATATAGTTTATTACCTCTTCTATTGTTTCTTTAAAATTAGTTAAATTAACATTAAACCATTTAACATTCATCTTATTATTTATCCATGTATATTGCCTTTTTGCATATCTTCTACTATTTCTTTTTATAAGTTCTATTGCTGTTTCTAATGATATTTCGTTATTAAAATATTTATATAATTCTTTATATCCAATAGCCGTTTTAACTGGGTTTGTTTTTATACCTTTGTTATATAAATTCGCTACTTCATCAATTAATCCATCATTAATCATTTCATCTACTCTATCATTAATTCTTTTATATAATACATCTCTATTTGTTGTAAGACCAATAAAATAAACATTATCATATAGTAATTTGTTTTCATTATTAGTTATACTTATATTATTATCTAGTTTTTGTAAATATCTTATTAATCTTTTTCTGTTATTTATATGTATATCGCAAGATGAATCTTTTTTCATTATTTCTTTCTTTATTTCTTCATTAGTTAAATGATCATAATTTGATTTCGTTTCTTCTAAATCAAATCTATAATCATATAATAGCGCTTTAATATATAAACCAGTTCCTCCAACTATTACAACATTTTTATCTTGATCTAGTAAATCTTTTAAAACTTTTCTGCCATCTTTTTGGTAATCACATACAGAATACTCATCATTTACGCTTTTTATACTTAAAAGATGATGCTTTATACCTAAAGTATCTTTTATCTTTGCAGTACCTATATTCATTTCTTTATATATTTGCATAGCATCTGCATTTAATATCTCTGCATTAAACTCTTTTGCTAGTGATAGACTAAGTTTTGTCTTTCCTATACCAGTTGGACCAATTATTACTATTATTTTATGCATTTTTAATTCCTATTACTTTGTTTTTATATTTATTATAATTTTGTTTTATTTTTCCTTCTTTATTTCTTTCAGCCATTAAATTGTTAAGTGCAGTAATTCCCCTTGCACCAATAGAATAAGTTCTTTTAGAATCATCATCTAATAAATAGAAATATCCAATTTCCTTTTGAGATTCATATAATTCTTTAAATTCAGACATAGGAACAAATAATTCTACCATAACTTCAGATTCATCTATAAAACCATTTCTGTTTAAATAACTTAATAATGCATAAAAACATTCGTTGTTTTCGTTAAATGCAATATCTAATTCATATTGCTTTTCATTTTTAATTATTTCAGCAACAGCAAAAGCTCTTTCATATAAAAGCTTATTTGAATATATAGATTTTCCAAATATCTTCATTAATAATTTATCTATATATGTTTGATCATCTAAATAATGCAAGTTTTCAAAATCAACATTTGCACTTATCATATTTTTTATTTCCATTATATTATACATATTTATCACATCGCTCTCTTAAATAATTTTTCTAATTCATAGTTTGAATAAAATATAATTGTTGGCCTTCCATGAGGACAAGTATATGGGTTCTTACAATTTCTAAGTTTATTTATAAGTGTTTGCATTTCATCAATACTTATATTATCATTTGCTTTTATACTCGCTTTACAACTTACAGTCATGGCAACTCTATCATTAAATTTTAATATATCAAAATTTTTTTCTTTTGAAATTATTAATTCAATAATCTTTCTTATTGCAAGTTCTTCATTCCCTTTTGGTAACCATATAGGATGACTTCTTATAATAAATGAATTAACTCCAAATTCTTCTATATCAAAATGCATATTTCTTAGTATATTTAAGTTTTCTTTTACTACTATATATTCATTAAATGGTAGTTCAATATTAATTGGAATTAACATATCTATCGATTCAGTTAAATTATTTAAAGCATAATAATAGTATTCATAGTTTACTCTTTCATTCGCAGCATGTTGATCTATCATATACATACCAAGTTCATTTTGACATATTATGTATGTTCCTTTTACAAGTCCAACAGGATACATCATTGGTACTTTTTCATTTTCTTCTTTTATAACTTCTTTATATATTGGAGTTTCTTCTTTTACTTCAAGATTAAGAGTAATTTCTTCATAACTTTCATTTGGTTTTTCATCTATATCTTCGTAATTATTTATAGTATTTACCATTATATTATTAATAGGAATATCATATTCCTTATTCTCTATTTTTGGAATTAATCTAATTTTCTTTAATTCTTCTGATATAGTAGAACTAATTAATTCTTTTAGTTCTTCTAATTTTCCAAACTTAACATCTTGTTTTGTTGGATGTATATTAACATCTACCAAAGAAGTATCAACATCAATTTTAAGTACAACTATTGGATATCTATCATCTGGTTTAAATGTATGATAACTATCATTTATCGTTTTATTAACTTCTTGGTTTCTAACTACTCTACCATTTACTATTGTAATCATATGATTTCTACTACTCTTAGTAACTTCTGGCATACTTATATAGCCATATATGTTGTATTCACCATCAGTATTATTTATCTCAATCATTTTTTTAGTAATATCTATACCATATATATTGTTTATTACTTTAAGTAAATTGCCATTTCCACTAGTATTTAATAATGTCTTCCCGTCATTAGTAAGTATAAATGAAATATCAGGATAACTAAGTGCTATTTTATTTATAAAATCTGAAATATTTGCTAGTTCTGAGTATAAACTACTTAAATGTTTAAGACGTTCAGGTGTATTATAAAAAAGTTTTCTAACTATTATTTCAGTTCCACATCTTGCTTCACAACATTCGTTAGTAATTATTTTCCCACCTTTAATTAATATGTACGTACCTTTATCCCCTGTACTTGTTTTTAAAGATACCTCACTTACTGACGCGATAGATGGAAGTGCTTCACCCCTAAATCCAAGTGATGAGATTTTAAATAAATCATCTTCACTTTTTAATTTGCTTGTTGCATGTCTTTGAAATGCTAAAACAGCATCATCATGATCCATACCTACTCCATCATCAGTAACTTTTATTTCAGTAACACCACTATTTATTAAATCAACTCTTATGTTACTACTTTTAGCATCTATACTGTTTTCTACTAATTCTTTTACTATTGAAACACATTTTTCAATTACCTCTCCCGCTGCAATTTTATTAGCAAGTATCTCATCCATGACTTTTATATTACTCATATACTTCACCAATATAATTTTAACACAATTAAGAAAAAAACTAAATAATTAATGCTTATTTAGTTAATTTTCATCAACTTAGTTTACTTTTATTTATGCACCTGCTTTTAATATATATGGATTACTACTTGTTCCTGCTCCACTCTCTATTAAGACGTTAGATTTCAGATAGATTGAGGGCACAACAGCATAGGTGTAAGTCGCATAGCCGTAGCTAGCATAGCCATCACCACTCACATACCACGCAAAGCCAGCATCCGAACCACGGGCATTAGGAGACAAATACCATGCTATTGTACTTCTTTGCATCCAGTTGTTGTTTTTACATTTATATGTAGATGATTTGTCCATCTTTGTATTGCAATCATCTTCACTACTTGCATATGCCCAATCTGTTACGTATGGTAGTGCAATATATCCAGTCCATTCTGTTGTCCTTGTTACTGTGTCATTACAATAAGTTCCACTTGTACATATTTTTCCATTCTTTGTTCCTCTTTCTGCTTTATAAAATTCAACTGTATCTAATGATTTTGTTGTACTATTATATAAATTATTAAAGTTTGGTGCTCCTGTGTTCCATGTATGGTAGTCTATTAAACTTTTTGATGTTTCTTCTATTGTTCCAGTTGGACATGTTACTTCTTTTTTACTTTTTCCATTATAACATGTTACACTTGTTCCTCCATAATACATTGCATTTAAATAATTCTTTAATGCTGATTGACTCCATTCATTAACTCCCCAACCATTGTTTACACTTGATTCACTACTATCCCATGATAATTCTCCTAAACTATCTTTTCTTACTAATTTAACATTATCACCAAATACTCCTATTATTCTCCATAATTCATTATTAAAACTTACATAGTTATTTGGATCACTTCCATAATATCTTATGTTTGTATCTACTGTATTATCTTTCTTTAATCCATTACTTGTTCTTAAGGATTCGTCGTTATATAAGTCTATTATATAATCTCTTATAGTTATATAATCTCTTGTATCTGAATATACATATACTTTATTGTCATCAACATTTACATATCCGTTTAGATTTGAATTATCTATTGGATTTTTTATTGGACATTCTAAATAATCATTTTTACATAATGTTTCTATTGAAATAGAAGTAGGAACTTTTAATTCATAGTCAATTACGTAATTTCTTGCTGCACTAATTAATAAATCTTTTGTTTTTTCAAGTGCATCAGTTTTTTTGTTTTTTAAACTTGTAATAAGTTGTGGTACAGATATAACCATTATTATAGTTAATATAGCAATAACTGCTAATAATTCTACTAATGTAAATGCATTTTTTTTCATACTATCACCTATTATAAGTATACAATTTTTTTAATATTAAATCAATTTACATTAGATTTTTTATATGCTTTATATCCACCTTCTATAGAAAATGTTTTATATCCCTTTTTATTTAATATTTTTGATAATTGTTCTGATCTTATACCAAGATCACAATATAAATAATATACTTTATTTTTCTTTAAATATTTTTCTGGAACTAGTTCTAAAAGATCATTTGGTATGTTAATTGCATTTTCTATATGACCCATTTTATATTCGTATGATTCTCTTATATCTATTAATATAGTTTCACTTGGTTTTAAATATCTTATATTTACACTCATATACTTCACCATTATATTTTATGGTACATTATTTAACTCGCTCATAATATTTTACTATGGAAAAAGAAAATAACACATATAGTGTTATTCATCAAAGAAGAAATCATCAAAAAATTCATCATCACTTACATCTTCGTCTTCTATTTTTTCTATTATTTTATCAATATCAGCACTTACTTTGACTGCGTTGTCTTTGCTTGGTTCAACAATTTTTCTTAAATCATCATTATTGTATGTTGGTTTTTTGTCTTGATTTATATCTTTAATATTATTTACGATTTTATCAAGAGATTCATTATTCAAATTTTCGAAAGATACTTCATTTGATTTACCATTTAACTTTTTGCAATTTTCCGCATCTTCTTTTTCAAGTTCTGCAATTTTCGCATCTATTTTCTTTATAAGTTCATCAACATCAAATTCATCTTCTTCAAGTTTTGGTTTAGTTGGTACGTTTCTTGAAAATGGAGGCATAATTGTAGGCCTTTCTATTCCAAAGCCAGATTCCATAATACTATCTTTTTTCTTTTCTTTAACAAATGTTTTTAAATCAAATAGTTCTATTGAATGTTTTTCTCTACTTGGATATGTTGCTTTTTCATATTTTGGAATATTCCAGTTATATTCATCTACACCTTTAAGTTTTGTTTGGAATGGATCAACACGTTGTTTTTTTACAATTGCATCTTTAAATTTAAGGCGTTGCAAATCTGTTACTGATATTAGTGGTCTAGTTTCATCTGGTTTGTCTTTACTCTTACCTTTAACTTTTCTATCACCACATAGTTTACTTATTTCTTCTAGTGCATTAAGTTCACTACTTAATAAGTAAATCATATTTCCACAATTTCCTTTAATTGTTTCTGCATTTTCTTTACCATATACTTGGTTTAATTGTGCAAAGTTTTGTATTATTAAATTAAATCTTATTTGCCTTGAACGGGCTGCGGTAATCATTGTTGTTACGTCTTTTAATTCGGGCATATTAGCAAATTCATCAAGAATAAAGTTTGTTCTTACTGGAAGTTTACCTCCTGCTTCTTGTGCTACATCTATTAAGCTTTCGTAACACTGTTTTACAAATATAGTAGTAAGAGCATGATATGTTCTTTTTTCATCTTGAATAATTAGAAATACTGCTGTTCTTCTTCTTCCTATATCCATCATATCGAAATCACTTTTTGATAGCATTTCAGATAAGTTTTCAGCCATTGCAAATATATTTATTTTTTGTCTAAATACAGATATAATACTTCCTTTGGTATCATTTGGTGCATCAATTGTTCCTGCTGCGTTTATATATGCAGGATTAGATGAATCTTTCATTTTAAAGTATTCTTTTGCATATGTAGATGCGCCATATTTTTCTTCACCTACTGTAAGCATTTGAATTATTGAATTTATATTTATATATTTTTCATCTGCATCTTGAAATAATCCTTGTGCTAAACCGACGAAATAGTCGGCTGATGTGTTTTGCCAGAATGGATCATCTGTTTTTTCTTCGTGAAGTATATTTATTGCTAAATCTCTAAGTAATTCGTTTGATTTATCGTAATTTCCACTTTTATAAAGTATGTAAGGAAGCGATAGTGGATTCCACATATTACCCTTTTGTGGGTTACGGAAATTAAGTAAAAGTATATTGTAACCTCTATCTCTTAAGAAGTTTGCATTGTTTTCATATATTTCACCTTTAGGATCTGTAATAACCATTGACTCGCCTTTTTTTGCAAGAATATGAACTAGTGGATTAACTATACAATATGTTTTACCACTACCTGTTGCTCCTATAATTAAGCTATGACTCTCTCCGTCATCAACCCAAATTTTTCCTTTTTCTGAGTATAATGGTACTCCTGCAGCATCATATGTATAATCAGGTTCATGAACTTCTTTTACTCCAGGTGATTTTTTTATATCTTCTGGTTTTGCCCATTTTGAATAACCATCTCCAACTTTTTTTTCTTTTGCAAAGCCAATGCCTTTTTCTCTATCAAAGAAATATGATGACACGAGAAGAAGTATTGCCATATTTGCGATTATAAAAAATAGTATTGTACTAAATATATTTTCTTTTGATAAACCAGGAAACGGATTGAAACCAACTAAGGTTCCCTTACTTGATAAACTTGTTATATTCCCTATACCAACTGCTATTAAATAAAATAGAAAAATTGAAAATAATATAAAGTATAGTATATCTTTGGGTTCTGCTCTAAATTTCAATTTCATATTCTCACCCTCTTAATTATTATTAAACTACATAGATTATATCAAAATTAAAACTAATAATAAAGTGTTATTAATTAGTATTAAATAAATTTGCTGGATTGTATGTTTCTTTTGTATCTACATTCCACATTTGGAAGTGTAAGTGTACTCCTGAGGTTTTTCCAGTATCTCCCATAATTCCTATTATTTCACCTGCTTTAACTCTATCACCAACACTAACTAAGAATTGGCTTAAGTGTCCATATTGAGATATATATCTTTTTCCATCAGATGTAGTATGTGTTATTTCGATAACTTTTCCTCCAAGTGTTTCTGTATTCGCTCTTGTTACTACTCCATCACCCGTTGCATAAATGTTTTTATCATTAGATACTAAATCCATGCCTAAGTGTCTTCCTGCAAAAATACCTGTTCTATTACCATATGGGGATGTAACACCTATGTTTCCTTTTAATGGCGATTGTAAGTTAATATTTTGATCACGCATTACTGATAAAGGAATATTACCAGTACTACCATTTTCTTCAGTTTCATCTTCATATAAAATTTTAAATACTTCTCTATTCATTCTTATACTATCAATAACTTGTTCAAGTCCTTCTTTTGTAGAAACTTGTTCATCTCCATATATTTTTGCTAATATATCTTTCTTTTCTTTAAGTAATTCATAATATTTTTCTATATTTAATTGATAAACTGTCTCCTTTATAAGTTTGCCCACATTTTCTTCATTACATTCAGTTTCAGTAATAGTAGATGGATCAGTAAAACTTGTATCAATAACTGTATAATATGTCATTTTTCCATCAACTTCTTTTGCTTTACATTCGAAAACTGCACTATCTTCTATGATTTGAAATAGACCTACTTCTTTAAAGTATTTTAATCTATCTAAAAGATTTTTTCCATTAACATTTGTAAGATTATCTGTTTCATATTTTTCAAAGGAATCAGTAACGTCCGAAAAAACGGTTGATAAAAGTAATGGTATATTTATATTAACCTCGGTTTCTCCAAATATTTCATTTGATGTTTCTACTGCTTTTGTAGCTATTAATTTATTGCTCTTTTCAAAACTTCCATATAAAAAGAAATTCTTTGCCTTTTCAACAAAAGACGCTAAACCATTTTCTTCACAACCACTACCTTCTACAGAACTACAATCAGTAACTTTGATTATTGAAGAAACTGGAGTACCTATAGATACTAGTAAAATTGGAATTCCAAATAGTATTACTAATATAAATCCAAATATACCACCTACAAATATTTTAGTTAAATTTCCTTTTTTTAAAACTGCACTTGAGCCCTCCTCTAATTCAGTCTCATTTTCTTCATCGTCATTAGATGTTTCAGGTGATAATCTATCTTTTTTACTCCATTTTTTTGCTTTTTCCACTTCGCTTGTACTTGCTTCTTTTTGTGCACTCTTTGATGTTGCAGGATCTAAACTAGTATTTTTTTCTTTTATACCTTTTAACGCATCAGGTGTGTTGCCAGTTCTCATACCAATATCTGTCTTTCCTGCATTTACTTCTGTATTAACTGGTCTTTTAACTGTTGTTTGTATGTTTGCAGTATTCGCTGCACTTTTTGCTGTATTTGCAGTTTGCACTGCTCCACTAGCTGTTCCTTTTGCGGTGGCTAGAGTTCCACTTGTAGTAGCACCTGCTGTGGCAGTTCCTGCTGCGGTTGTGGTTGCTGCAGTTGTACCTGCTGCAACTGCTCC
>ENA-ORRN01002636-ORRN01002636.1-human-gut-metagenome-genome-assembly--contig:-NODE-2636-length-11128-cov-3.337759_pt1 | contig 11128 bp, 10 predicted proteins | sample MGYA00242174_ERZ509132 | MGnify/ENA primary metagenome ERZ509132 (study PRJEB26280, sample SAMEA2338671) | human gut metagenome | biome: human gut; feature: human-associated habitat; material: faeces...
GATCAAAAGGGTGGGGCGCTGACGTTCGACGGGGACTTCGTAGTTTCCGTTCGCGTCTTTGGAAAGGTAAATTCTGATTGCGTTTTTAACTTCGTTTTTTGCCTCTGAGATATTCATTACGTATCCTCCTCGCTTTGCGACAAATCGTCGCCGTCCAGAACAATTTTATATGCGAAATACGGAACTTTTATATCCTCCGCGTTTTCTCCGTACAACAGAAAACACACCTTATAATCGGGGTTTTCGACGGGGAAAGTTCCGTAACCGTCGGTAAAATACAAAAGCGCGCGGATTTTCGCGCCGCGTTTCTTATCGGCGGAAAGCCTTTCGAAAACAGGGCGGAAATCGGTTCCGCCGCCGCCTTCAAGCTTAAAGTTTTTCATTTTTTCCTTAAAATCTTCGTCGCCGCCGATAATTTCGTCCGAGCAAATTTCGGTGTCGCACTGAATTATGCGCAGCCTTAATTTATCTTTTTCGGAAATCTGCGAGCAAATCGAATAAACTTCTTTTAAGAATACTTTTACGGGTTCGCCCTCGGTGCTTCCCGAAACGTCTATCGCCACGACGACCTGCGAATAATCTTTCGCGTCGCTCGTCTCTATATTTTCGATAAGAGGGACGTTTTTATAAAGGCTTAAACCGTAACAATAAAATATATAATCGAAATCGTCGCTCGGAGCTTTTCTTTCGTTCGATTTTATAAAACGCTCTAAAAGCTTGCGGTAATCTTTCTTTCCGCCCGTAACGATTTCGAGCTTGCGCCTTAATTCTCTCTGGTCTCTGCCGAGCTTCGGCAAAACGACTTTGGATATCTCTATCCACTGCTTTTCCGCGTCCTTATCCTCTTCGCCGTCGCTGTTGTCGTCGCCGCCGCCCGCGCCGCCGTTGTCGCTTTTTTCATACCACGGCTTATGGTCGCACACCTTGAAAACCGCCGCGATTTCTTCCAGCTCCTTTTCCTCTTTTTCTTTCAGAAATTTCGAGCAGAAACTTTCCGTTACCCCGCCGAAACCGTCGATAATCGACTTATAGACGCGCTTCCTGTAATCGAGCCGCCTTCTGTCCCCGAAGGCGATGCCGAGCATGTCGGTGTAATACGAGACGGTTATGTCGCATGCCGCGTCGTAAATTTTCTCGTCTTTTCCATTTGCTTTAAAAGGGTGCAAAAACATATCGTGCAGGAGGGTGTGGCAAAGCCCGAGCGAAATTATATCCGCGCCTTTCGTAGCCGCCTGATAGATAAGCTGTTTTTCGCCGAAAATTATTCTCTTTCCGTCGGTAAAGCAAAAACTTCCGCCGTCTTCCGCGGTCGGAGCGATTTTACCCACCACGAAAGCGAAATAAGGAAACGACGACGCGAAAGAGCTTACCGAAAGGCTTAAAATTTCGTTTGCGTTTTCGTGTACGTCGCTCATCTTCTCGCCTCTCTTACCATAGGAACAGCCTTCATTTCTTCGTCCAGTTTATCGTATACGCCTATGCCCGAACGCACCGCTTCGCGGCACAAAATCGGATCCTTGCGAAGTTTTTCGTCCAGAGCGAAATAATTTCTGAAGTCCTTTCGGCATAAAATCTTTAAATCTTCATAAGAAAACGGCGGCTTATCGAACCATAAAACAAACGGTTTATCCGCGTTTTTCACGATGTAACTTTTAACGCAGTCGGAAACTATTTCCGGGTCGGAAAAGAGGGGGGAATCCTGAATATATTTCAGAACCGACCCGTCGGTTTTTGCGCAAAGGGCAATTACCTCCCTGTCGTCGGCATATTCGGAAATCGACGAAAAAAGCGTCTGAATGGCTTTGGGCGAATTACGCTTCAGCCCCCGTATTATCTTTTCGCGCTCTTCCCTTTTTCCCGACGGTCTCGAATTCATATACGCCATGAGATAGGGAAGCACACGCATTTTTTTATTCTGCACGGCATAAGGAAGAAGCTCTTTGACGATTTGCTGCGGCACGGTGAATTTTTTGCATAAAAGTTCGGCGCACTTTCTGTCGTCCTTGTCTATAATTCTCAAAAGAAGCTCTTTTTTTCTTATTATGTTGCCGTCGCATATTTCCAGAACGGAATAAAGTTTATCGTAATCGATCGTAAGCAAATCGATTTTTTGCGAACTCAGCCTTATTTTCAAGCCCTTTTCGGCTATTCTGTCGAAAAGCCCCGCGGGCATATCGTTGGAAAGGGAGTTGGGGACAATTATTCCCCTGTCCTCTTTAACCGATTTATCGAAAACCTTATCGCTTAAAAACGCGTCGTCCGAAAAATAAACGTAAGACGTTCTGTCGCCGCCTAGCGCGGCAAGGCACACCTTTTCGTCCGCGCGGACTTCGTCCGAAAAAAACCTGATGTTTTTCGGGTTTTTCGTTACGGCGATATACGCGATTTCCTTATCGGAAAAATATTCTTCGGGCAGAAGTTCGAGCGAAGCTCCGCCGCTTGCCGCAACGACTTTCGCAACTTCTCTGTTTTTTGCCGCTTCGCCCTCTAAATACCGATAACCGAGAGGATAATCGGCTACGGCAACGAGCGCGACTTCCGGATCGGCGCGAACGGAATCGGGCGCAAAGCGGATAAGGCTTCCGTCCGAGCCGAAGCACGTTTTTGCAACCTCTTTATCGGCTTTCACACGATCGGACGCATAGCGATAAAGTTCCGGGCGTTTCTCCGCGAGAGCGAGCGTAATATCTCTGTCGTTTTGCATTTCCGCGTCCGTTTTATAAGCCTCGGAATAAAAATGTATCTGCCTTACGGACATGTCTTTTTTTACCGCGTCTTTCATGATTACCCCCTTATACCGATGGTTGTTTTTATCTATTATGTTATTATAACACACATAGCGGATATTGTAAATTTATATGAGCGTTTTTCTTAACGATTTTTTTGTGAAAGAAAAAAATGCGGCGATTACCCGTTTTTTAAGGCTTCGCCGCATTTGTTTTTACTTGTAATTACTGATTGAATACGTCCTTGAACGTTTTGCTGAATTTTACGTTGGGAGCTTTGCAAGCTTTGATTTTGACCTTCTCTCCCGTCAAAGGATTAACGCCGTCTCTTTCGGCTTTATCCTTGATTTCGAAAGTAGCAAACCCCGAAATATGAATGTATTCGCCTTTTTTAAGCGAATCCGTAATCGTGTCTACAAACGCGTTGAAGTTAGCGTCCGCCTCTTTGATTGTGATCCCGAGCTTGTCCGCATACGCTCTGATAAATTCACTTTTGTTCATGTTTTTTCCTCCGAATTTTTTTATTTTCGCAAGCACTGCGAAAGCGTCGTTTTCCCAAGAAAAACAAGACTTTTTGCTCATCGCCCGCCCGCTTACGCCTATTATATCATATTTTCAGAAAAATTCAACCCTTTTGAGGAAAAAAATTTTTTTTATAAAAAAATTCACGGTTTTTCCCGCTTTTTCGACGGGTCTCCCCGCATGATATTCGACAACGCGGCGTTTTGCTTGACAAAATCAATATATAATGGTATATTTAAAAAGATATAATAACAATTTTCATTCGGACGATAACATGCAGGACGAACAATTAGTTTTAAATTTAAAGAAAAAAAGACGATTTCAAAGGCTCGACGCTTTGAAAAAACTCGTTAAGATCGAAACTTTCGAAGCCGAAAAAAACCTTAAGGCGAATATGAATTTTCAATGCCGCACCGAATTTTCGGGGTTTAATACGAACCCGTCTCTTTCGGCATACAAACTCATGAAAAACGGTTTCCCCGTTCATTCCGTCGTGGACTACGCTTCGCTTTCGGGCGCGGCGGAACTCATGAAAGCCGAGAAGATTTTAGGCGGAGTTTTTTACGTCGGAACGGAAGTAGTTTGCCGCGGCAAGGATAAGGAAAACGTAAGAATGCTGTCTTTGGGCATCCCTCACGGAGAAATCAAGCCCTTCAACTTCGAACTTTGCTTTTACAGAAAACTGCACAACGATTATACCGACGAGATTCTTAAAAAAATCAACGAGCGCATGAAAAAATTCGGCATAACCGTTTCCGCGCCGCCGAGGACGTTTTTCAAAACCACTTCCGTGGAAGACGTTTTTATCTGCTTTGCAAACGCGATTATCGAAAAATTCAGAACGGGCGAAGCGATAACCGATTTTATCGTCAACGAACTTTCCGTCGTTCTTTCGGAAGACGACGAGAAGAGGCTCGAGGACACCGCTAACATTTTTTATAAATCCGACCTCGCGGCGACCCTTTATAACAACTATAAAATGAAGCTCCCCGAAAGAAAAGCCAAATCGGTTTCGGAATTCGTTTCCGCGAGCGACTCGCACGGGGCGATTTCTTCCCTTCTTTTAAACGGGGACGAAAACAAGGCTGTCGATTTTGCAATTAAAAACAAAATCAAAAGCATTACTTTCGATATAGACAAGGTTTCGCCCGATTTCGACGCGGCTTTGTTTTACGATAAATGCATCGCGGCGGGAATAATTCCGCTTGCGAGAATGGTTTGCGATTATCCAAAAAAGAAACTCGTGTGCGAATTTGCGGACGAGAAAACCGCCGAAGCATACCGCGAAACGACGTTCGCGGTGATAGGACACGAAATTTCGTCCTCACTCGATATCGCCGACGGGCTTTTCTCCGATCGTTCCGTCGAAAACACGCCGGATTTGAAAGACAGGCTTCGTCTTTTCTCCCGTATCGGGCTTAAAGGAAGCAACATAAACGATTTGTGATCTGCAATACGCTTTTTCTAATCATTTCTTCATTTATTTTCGGCGGGCGGCAAGCATTTTTGTTTGCCGCCCGCCTTTTTGTATACTTTTTGTTTTTTCGGTCGATAATGCTTTACGTCATGAAAAAAGCAATCTCTATGAAAAAAACGATTTTTTACGCCGCAACTTTCGTCGCGCTGTGTCTGAGCCTTAAATTGAACGGCGGAACGGTTTTTAAAAGCGGCGAAAACACCGCGTTTTATTTTTCTTCGTCGGCAGAAATCTGCAAAGAGGAAACCCCGAGCGAGGAGGAAAAGCTCTTCGGAATATACTTAGGCACGAAAAAAGGCGAACGTTGCGATATGAGCGAAAGGGAAATTTCGGAAACCCTCGAGGCTTTAAGCGCAAAACAAATTTTCGCGGAAAGCGGCGAGACTTTCGAAAACGTATATTACTACTCGCCGAAAATACCCGATTTCGTAACCGTAAACGGCAGAAAAATCAATATTCACGTCTCTTACGGCAAAAAAAACAACGAAAAAATTAAAATCGCAACGCCGATAAACTACGGCGGATATTAAGTTTTTCTCGTCGCCGACAGAATGCGGGTTGAAAAATTTTTACATATCGGGTATAAAGCGCAATTTCGGCGTCAATAATCCTTAGCGACAGATAGCGGGATTATATCGCCTCGCTTTTGCGCGAATATAATCCCGGATAAAAAAAATCGGAGGAATTTAAATGTCTGAAAGGAAAAACAAAAACACATTCGCTTACTTCATCAAGAAGAATCTCTATTATCTCGTGACGGGAATATCGCTTCTGATCATCGCCGCGGTTATAACCGTCGTGCTTGTCACGAACAAAAAGCCGATCGAAGGCAGCAAGCCCGATTCCGTCCCCGGCATCGAAAGCGAACTCCCCTCTTCGGGAGACGAGCCGAAAACTCCCGACGAATCCAAGGATAAGCCCGACAAAACGGGCGAATCGGAAAAACCCGCAAATCCCGACGCACCCGACGATAAGGAAGACGAATCGGGGAAAACAACCGATAATAAAATCGTGTTTTCTCTGCCCGTGGCAAATTCGACGGTAATCAAGAGTTACACGTCTTCGACCGTGGTTTTCAACAAAACGCTCGGCGTTTACACGGGGCATATGGGGATAGATTTTGCCGCGGAAGCGGGTACAGCCGTCGTTGCGGCGTATGACGGAACGATAGAAAGCGTCACGTCTTCCTATCTTCAGGGTACGACGATAACGATAAATCACGGCAACGGACTTAAAACGATTTACAATTCCGTGGAAGCAAACGAAAATCTTGCCGAGGGGCAGAAAGTGAAAAAAGGCGATACCATCGCAACCGTGTCGGATAACAACAGACAGGAATATAAAGACGGAGCGCATCTTCACTTCGAAGTTATCGAAAACGGAAAGAAAATCGACCCCGAAACCTATCTGCTTTCCGCCGAAAAATAAAAATCACGCATAACAAAGAAAAAAACCCCGTAAAATGTACGGGGGATTTTTTTATGCGAAGAATGATAAAATTTTTACTCGTTGCCGCTCTTCTCTTTACGTCTTTGACCGTCGGCGGATGCAAAAAACCGAAAGAAAGCGCGGCGATAACCATCGACGTAAATTATGACGAAAAAGAGGGCATCATAAGCGGAAAAGCCGCCTATAAGTTCGTAAACACGACAAAACGCGTTTTAAGCAGCGTGCTTTTCAACCTGCCCGCAAACGCGTATAACGGCAAAAATTCGCCCTGTACAAAGCGAAGAAAAACGGACGCGTATTATGACGGAGAGTCGCTCGGCGGAATAAAAATAACGTCGTGTACGCTTGCGGGCAGTCCCGCTTCGTTCGTTATTTCGGACGACGAACTTACGCTTTCCGTTTCCACGGGAGAAATAAAACCCGAAAGCGAAACAAATATCGAAATAGAGTTTGAAACCACGCTCCCGAAAGCCGCGCTCAGGCTCGGGATAACCGAAAATACCGTTAATCTTGCGGAATTTTACCCCGTTTTATGCAAACTCACCGATATCGGCTTCTCGCCTGCGGGATATTACCCTATCGGCGATCCGTATTATTCCGACGTCGCCGATTATTCACTTTCGATCGGCGTTCCCTCCCGATTTACCGTTGCCTGCTCGGGTTCGCCCGAGAAAACCGTTATTGACGGCGAAAGGACGAAATATTCCTACACTTTAAAAAACGGGCGCGATTTTGCCATGGTTTTATCCGATAAATTCTGCGTTTCCGCCGTAAAGTCGGGGAAAACGGATATTTTTTACTATTCCGCGGAAAAAGACGAAAACACCGAAAAAATTCTCGCGGAGATAAAAAGCTGTTTCGAATATTTCGGCTCTTCTTTCGGCGAATACCCTTATAAGACTTTTTCGATCGTCGAAACGGAGTTCATTCTCGGCGGAATGGAATATTCGGGGTTGTGCTACGTTGCCGAAAATCAGGCTCCCGAGGAAAAGCTTTACGCCGCTCTTCACGAAACGGCGCATCAGTGGTGGGGAATTACCGTCGGGAACGATCAGATAAACGAGGCGTTTTTAGACGAGGGGCTTGCCGAATTTTCCGTTTATCTTTATCTCGATTCCTCCGGTAAAAACACGGAAGCCGAAAGCATGGAAAACGAGAGAAAAGCCGCCTATAAGTCGTTTTTCGACATAAAATCAACTTTAAGCGGAAACAAAAACACATCGATGAAACGCGGGCTTTCGACCTTTGAAACGGAAGACGAATACGTCGCGATCGCATACGATAAAAGCTTTATTATGTTCCGCGAACTTCTCGGCACCGCAGGGAAAAAGCGTATGCTCTCATCGATGAAAAAATTCTATGCGAACAACAAATTTCTCTCCGGCGGGACGGAAGAGCTTATAAAGGCTTTCGGATATAAAGAATATTTTACGTCGTTTATAAACGGAAAAGTCATCGTTTGACTTTTTCTTAAATATTTGACTTTTTTTTAAATAAATGCTATCATTGAATTGCAAGGAAAGATTTCTTGCAATTTTTTTTAATCGGCGACGATTGCAGCCCGACCCGAGCTTAAGGAGATGAATTTTTATGCCTTTTTTTGAATATAAATGCGCAAAATGCGGAAAAATCTTCGAAGAATACGTTAAAAAATACGACGACGAAGTTAAATGCCCCGTCTGCGGAGAAAAAGCCGACAAAAACTACAGCGGCTCCGTTTTTTCGTCCACCGGGAAAAAGCCGAACGGATGCACGGGAAACTGCAAAACGTGCGGCGGATGTCATTGAAATTTTTAAAACCGCTTGAAATTCGCCTTTTGGACGGCGAATTTCAAGCGGTATCCGCATTATCTTCGGGCATACTTCGGACAGGCTTTGGGCGGACTTTATGCGGATTTAAAAAATTTTATTTAAAAAATATAAATTATTATAAATAATGCCCGCCGAACTATTGACAAAAAATATAATAAATGTTAAAATTTTAAAGAATATAAACTATATTTGACGAATTGTATTTTATGCTTCGTCAAGGAGACAAAGAATGAAGAAAATTATTGCTTTAATCTTATCGCTTGCGCTTTCCGCAACGCTTTTCGCAACGCTTGCGTCCTGCGGAAAAGACAAAAAATCCGACACCACCGTTAAATACGAATGGAACACCACCGAAGATTCGGACGGCGTTGTAACCCTTACGTCATACTCCGTTTCGGACGCGGCTAAAGACCTTATCTCAGACAAAAAGTATACGGAACTTGCGGAAGGATTCACAAAGAATGCTCCCGACGGCAAGAAATACGATAAAGACACCGTTAAAACGGTAACCATTCCCGAAAACGTAAACAAAATCGCGGCGGGCGCCATAGACAGCCTTTCCTTTATCGAAGAGCTTATAATCGGCGAAAACGTAACCGAAATCGAACTCGGCGCTTTCTCCAACCTCTCTTCGCTTAAGAAAATCACTCTTCCCTTCACCGGTAACAAGCTCGGTGCGGCGGGCGAAAAGAAGCTTTTCGGTTATATTTTCGGAACGGCTTCCTCTTCCTCCCTCACTTCCTGCACGCAGACTTATAACGACGGCGACAGTAACAACACCGCAACTTATTACGTCCCCACGACTTTGAAAGAAGTAGTCGTTACGGGTACGATCAAAGAAACGAGCCAAACTTTCAAAGTCGTTAAAGACGAAGACGGAAAGTATATCATAGACGAAGAAAACGGAACGGAAGTTACTTTCGTTTCCGAAAAGGAGAGCGCGGTTCAGCCTTACGCTTTCTACGGAATCACCACCATCAAAAACGTTACCGTAAGCGGTAATCTTATTTTTGCCAACACCTTCAACGGCTGTACGGCTTTGCAGAAAGTGGTTATAAACGGCGAAAACGTCGAAGTGAGAAAGAGCGCGTTCAACGGCTGCACTTCTTTGAAAAACGTTACCGTTAAAGAAGACGAAGGCTTCAAAGGAATCGTTACGATCGGCGAAAGCGCGTTCAGCGGATGTACCGCCCTCGGCGTAAGCGACAGCTTCTCTCTCGGAAAACTCGCTCTTCCCGACGCAGCCAAAATCGAGGCTTCCGCATTCAGCGGCTGCACCGGAATGGTTACTCTCAGCCTGAAAAAAGGTCTTAACGTTGAAGAAGCGGTTGCCGAGAAGGCATTCAACGGTTGCACTGCTCTCATCAAAGTTTCGGTAGGCTCGAACGTAATTGCGGACACTTCGGATAATCAGATTCTTGAAGACGGCACGCTCGGAAAAATTTTCTCTTCCTGCAACAGCAAACTCTATAAGAAAGCCGAAAAAACCGAAACTCCCGCAGAATAAAAAGCAATAACAAAACTTAAATTCAACGCCCGACGGAAATTTTCCGTCGGGCGTTTATTTACCCTTTCCGAGTGTTGCATTCAGGTTGACAATTCCATTATCCCGTATAATTTTAAAATACGCCCGCAGACCTTTATTTAAGGTCTGCGGGCGACAATTTGTTTATACTTTTTGAGCTTTGAATTTAACTTTTAAAGCAACGATCTGTATAACTCTTCGATATCTTCAACCGACGTTTCTCTCGGGTTGCCGGGGCGGCAAGCGTCGGCATAAGCCGATTTTGCAAGCGCGGGGATATCTTCTTCTTTTACTATTCCTTTAAGGGTTGTCGGAATTCCTACGTCCTCGGAGAGCTTTTTAACAGCGTCAACAGCCGCCTTTCTGTATTCCGCCTGAGACATCTTCTCAACGCCTTTAACGCCCATGGCAATCGCTATATCGCGGTATTTCTCGCCGGTGTAATCGGCATTGTACGCCATAACGGTGGGAAGCAAAATAGCGCAAGCCTTGCCGTGAGGCGTGTCGTAATAAGCCGAAAGGGTGTGAGCCATCGAGTGGTCTACGCCTAAGCCGACGTTAGAAAAGCCCATGCCGGCAACGTACTGTCCGAGAGCCATTCCTTCTCTGCCCGCTTTTTCGTTCTTAACAGCCGCGCGGAGAGAGCGGGAAATAATTTCGATAGCTTTTATATGGAACATATCCGAAAGCTCCCACGCGCCTTTGGTTATATAACCTTCGATTGCGTGCGTAAGCGCGTCCATACCCGTTGCGGCGGTAAGCCCCGCGGGCATCGAACTCATCATGTCGGAATCGACTATCGCGACGATAGGAATATCTTTGGGGTCCACGCAGACGAATTTACGTTTTTTCTCTTCGTCGGTTATAACGTAGTTAATGGTAACTTCCGCCGCCGTACCCGCGGTTGTGGGAACGGCGATAATCGGCGCGCACTTGTTCTTCGTGGGCGAAACGCCTTCAAGCGAGCGAACGTCGGCAAATTCGGGATTGGTGGCGATTATGCCGATAGCTTTCGCCGTGTCCATAGACGAACCGCCGCCGATTGCTACGATTACGTCCGCGCCGCTCTTTTTAAACGCCGTAACGCCGTGTTTAACGTTATCTATCGTAGGGTTAGGCTTGATTTCGCTATATATCTCGTATGCGATGCCGTTTTCGTCCAGAACGTCGGTAGCTTTCTTCGTAACGCCGAATTTAATCAAATCGGGATCGGAACATACGAACGCTTTTTTGAAATTTCTGTTCTTAATCTCGGTTGCAAGTTCTTTGATAGCCCCTGCGCCGTGATAGCTCGTTTCGTTTAAAACAAATCTGTTAACCATAATGCAATACTCCTTTATTATATTTATTTTTTCTTATCCGGGAGATTTTTAAACCTCTTTGTCGATTCGGGAAGCTTTTAAACCTCTTTTCCGACAATATTTTACACCCGACGGGCAGCAAAGTCAATACAAAATATAAAAAACACTCGATTTTTCACATAATCGGAACAAATCCCGCTTTTTCTCGGCTTCGTTTTATCCTTCAACCTCGTTTTCGTTTTGCGGCTTTTGCGCAGGAGTATTTTTAAGCTTTTTATCCGAATCAAGCTCGAAAAGCGCGGCAAATTTAGGGAAA
>ENA-ORRN01002638-ORRN01002638.1-human-gut-metagenome-genome-assembly--contig:-NODE-2638-length-11120-cov-2.953547_pt1 | contig 11120 bp, 10 predicted proteins | sample MGYA00242174_ERZ509132 | MGnify/ENA primary metagenome ERZ509132 (study PRJEB26280, sample SAMEA2338671) | human gut metagenome | biome: human gut; feature: human-associated habitat; material: faeces...
ACCGGACGCAAGGATTTCATATAAGCGTCCACACATTTCGCCATTTCCTCTTCTGATAGCTGTCTGATTTTCTCAAAATTTGTCATTTTCCTGCCCTTCAGCCAACAACCAATCTCCACACCAACATAGCCGCCGCTATATACGGGATAAGTGCTTTTGGCTGTTTTAATTTTCCTTCTTTGATGTTAATATTATTGTTTTTAAGTTGGACGATCAGTTCCAGCCCGACGGCTAAAAGCATAAACAATAAATAATCTGTTAGATCCTTACCACATCCGGCCAAATACATGGCACACAATATATATGCCAGGCAATCAGATCCGCCGTATAAGCGCCGGAATATAAACATTTGTATAGCAACAAAGATAAGCAAATTTATTACAATATCCTCTCCGGGATTGGAATAAATAAGCCATACGATTCCACCGGCTAATCCGGGTACATAAACCATATCCGGAATAAGCTGTATGTAATGATCTATCCATGCTGCCAAAAGCAAAGATCCTATCATATATGCCTGTGTGATCTGCATTACATCTCTCTGCTCGCTCTGGCATATCTCTGCCCATCTAAATAACAGTAAATAAGCAAACACTATCAAATGCTGCCATTTACAACATTTACGTTGTAATGTATCACTCAATTTGGGATCAGGATCCTGTAGTTGCAACTGCCAGCCAATCTGATAGCTGCCATACGCCAACAGGATCCATAATATCGTAACCATCCTATCTCAGCCTTGTCCGAAACTCGTCTAACACAGTACCGGATACTCCGATTACGCTGATTGTCGGATGATCCTCCAGCTTCTTGTCTCCCTTATACGCACGTACCGTTATCTCCAGATTCTGATTCTCCGGCGTATAAAGCGGCACCATAAACTGTAAATGCTCCGTGATCATATATCCCGGACAGTCTGTATAGTCATATACTTTGTTCAGAGTCGGATCCAGTGCAGTCATGCTCTCCGGGAAAATAACTTCCACCCGGTCGGCATAGCCCCAGGTCGTAAACGTAAGTATTCCGCTTTCTCCACATTTGAATATAGGATCGTGCGGGGAAAGAATACGTTCTACGCTGCTTGCCAACGCAAATTCCGTCGTTCCATAGCTTAGACTATTTTCGTTTCCAACATTGTCCACAGCATACCCCAGCAGCGTGAAATCTCCGCTAAAAATAGGCTCGTCATTAGTAATTGTAATATTAATGTATCCATTCTCATCCGGTGTGTAGGTTTTCATCACAGCATTATCAGAATTGCTGATTACGATATAAAAATCCTTTACTCCGCTCAATTCATCTTCTGCGCTCGCCCGAATTGTAATTGATCCATCCCGCCGGTCAATCAGATCTCTGTCTTCCATTATTTCCAATCCGCGGATCACCGGCGCTTCTCCGTCCGCTATTAAAGTGATCTTATTCTTTTCATCCAGTTCATGCGCCGAGTACACTTTATCCGATTCTTTGTCTGCTTCCGCAACCGGAATAACCTGTATCGTCTGTCCAGACAGATCTCTGCTGATTGTAAATTTCTGTACTCCCATAAGGTCTCTGTTTTTGTTAGATCTCACTGTATAAGAGTATGAATATTGCTGCAGCGCCGTTGTGCCATCCGTCGAATAAGCCAATCCATTTGCATCAGTCCTGATGGATGTATCTGCTATCTCAGTGGATGCTGTGCGGATTATATTTCGGGCTACGCTGCTATCATCTGATACAGTCTCGTAGATAGTCTCGTTAAGCTGGTATCCCCGGCTTGCCGTACCGTCCATATAAGCCTCATTTTTTAAAGTAAATGGTGTAGTGCCATCGGCACGCACGTACCAGATCTTATCCGCTGCCGGATATACATTATCTACAGATTCATCGATGGACAGCTGCTTTGTGTAAATTTTCCATAGTACATCTTTGGCGTCAATAAGGATATGCGTTGTCTCACTGATATTTCCTGCAACATCGACCGCTGCAATATGCAAATACTGATTGTATGCTGCTGTTACCACATTTACATGCGGATCCTGTACATAATTTGCATTGCCGGTAACAACCGTATCCCCATTTTGGTCTACGAGATAGTAATATCCCATCACGCCACTAACCAGCGTGTTTTTCGTAACATTAGATCCGCATAGCATTGATGTGCTTCCCGTTAGGTAAGATTCCACTTTATGGTAATAATCCGTACCATTATCGCTTGGCACCTGCCATGTGACGCGAATCGATTTTCCATCCAATGGCTCTTTTGTAACCTGATCCGATATCTTGTCCGGGGCTGCAAAGTCGGTCGCCGTAACCCCGGCAAGATCCAGGCTTTCCTGATAGCCAATGGCCTTGGAGTGCAACTCACCAATCCCGGATCCGCTACGCTCTCCGCTATTCATTTCATACATCAGTGCATATGAAGAATTGATATAATTACTGCCACCATATGCCGGTTTCGATGAAATAACCTGTCCTTCTGTCATTCCACATCCTATTCTCCCCGTTAAAACAGCTTCCTGAACGCTCACTGAAAGATAACTTTCTGTCTCGTGCTCGCTTTCAAATTCTATTCGTATATTTGTGCTTCCTGCAGGAATTGGTATGTCATATTTAAAGTACCAGTTAATTCCATAAAACCAACTCGAACCACCCCGAGTTGCACTTGGTATAAAATACGATGTTGCATTTGCCGATGGATTAGGAATATAGTCATCATCAGCACCATCTTTTCTCCACTTTGTTACAGAACCATCTCCGTTATAATGTAGCCACACATAATCTGTGTCTTCATATACAGCTTGATCGTTATCATCAAAATCATAGTTAGCATGAGAATAACTGGAATAATTATTCTCACCGCCGTAATTTCCCGCTATAGCTCTTTGATATTCTGTCCTAATAAATGACTCAATATCATAAATACTTTTCTGAAAAATCAAACCGTTCTGGTTATAAACCTTTAACGTTCCAGAACCAGCACTAATTCTATGGCCTCTCTGCTGATTTATCAAACCACTAAAATGTAAATACTTGAAGCCATCTGCCGATACATTGGCAATTCTTTGCTTGACATAATACCGATCATCGTCATCATCCTCATAGGAGTAATTATTATTCCTAAAGGATCCAATAATAGATCTTGACGTATCGCAAGCTGAGGTATGATGATGTACAAGTCTTTCCCCTGCTGTACCTCCTTGATAACCGGCTCCCCCACCAGCCATACCTGCTTGCCCTGCATTGCCATCAATTACACTGGCCGCGCTTCCACCAGCATTTCCGTTGCCATGTGAAAATGCTCCGCCGCCTCCACCAGCAATCAGAAGAGTTCCTTTTTGATTGGACACAACAGAAGTCATGCCCCCACCATTACCAAAAGAAGATGCGTTACCGCCACCATTGTAGCCATTTTGACCACCAACTACGTATGTTAAGATCTCACCTTTTCGCAGCCAAAATGTTCCGGTAACACTACCACCATAGCCTCCGGTATAGGAACCATAGCTTTGCCCCTGTGCTCCCATAGCATTTATAGAATAGAGACCTGTATACGGTACAGTATATTGCTTTGCTTGTCCTTCAAAGTTGTATGCCTGGTTAATAATCGTTGTGCTACTGATATCATTAGCACTATTGACCCGGATCCATGCCCCGTCCTCTCTCTTTTGATAGACAAGATAGGTCTTATTATTCTGATCAGACTGTGACCAGGATAAATCTACCGCACCTTTTCCGTCGTTTGCATCATAGTTATCCACTGACTGCAGTCTAAGATCTACCCATTGCGCATACAATGTCATATCTTTGGATGGTATAATTTGATCCCCAGCTCCGCCAGCCGGCAGACTAAAATCCGGATCATAATACCATCCGCCGAATGACCAGCCATCCTTGGTCGTAGACGGTAAAGTAATCGGGTCGGGCTGATACGCAGCTTTCAGCGTATCTACATTTCCATCCGGAGCCGTAAATGTGTATATGTTATCTTCCAACCACCCTCTAAAAGGCTGCTCTCGCATCCATTCAACAAAATGCTTCGTCCCTGCAATAGTTTCTACCGGCGATCCACCATTCGCTACAAAGGCTACCTGATAGCCATCTGGCGCCTGAATTAGATCCGCCTGTAAGACATAATTTTTCAAATATAACTGCGTAATTGATTGTTTATCTAATCCGCTATATTTTCCCCCTGCGGCATCAATTACCAGTGTGCTTTCACTTTTACGCCACTGTGCATATAACGTAATTGTTCCATTATCTGTTTCTGTCCACGTAGACTCATCTCTCCAATCTACGTTACTAAGATTGTATATCTCTGCACTATCTGAAAAAGAGACTCCCGAACCGTCTGGTTTCGTATTCCATCCAGTAAATACATATCCAACTCTGGTATAATTATTCTCCGTCAAATGTGTAACAGGAGTTACTGTCTCACCTTCATATATTGTTTCGTTGTTGTACATGTGATAACTATAATCCATATAACCATTATATTTTTTTATGTTCGGGTCATAAAATATTCTATACTGGTTCCAAGAAATCTTTTTACACCAGTGCGCAGATAATCCCACTCCCTGCTCTAAGTTCCGGCAAAAAGGACAAAGGTAATAATAAAAAACAGGATTTTTTTCGCTTCCAAGATCTAAGTACTGTATGGATGAGGCTGCCTCCCTGCTCATATATATATTTGAGTCTTCCAAAGGCTCCCCACAATCGGCACAGAATGCCTTCCAGCCAGAATAATAATACTGCATACATTTTTGTGTACCGAATTGAATACCATGCCAATTTTCATCACTGGTATAACCATCATGAATACACTGTCCCGGACGATGTACAACCTTCCACGATCCAACGGGTACTTCTCCCCATCTGGCTACTTTGTAATAATGCTCCCCGGTTCGTAAACTCCGCAAAGATGATTTTATGCCGGTATATACAGTGGTACTGTCATCCTCCGCATACCATGTATAATTCTGGTCCCCGGCACAGGTTGTAAATGCCTTTCCGTCTGGGCTGAACGATACGTAAGGGCTGTTATAAATCGTCTTCTTATCAGCTGCTTCTGCCTGTCCCGGAAACAGCAGCATCAATCCCAGCGCCAGCAATCCCATCTTTGCAGCTAAATAGCGCTTTTTTCTTATCATCTGTATCCTCCTTTTTCATTTATCAATTTCAACTGCATATGGAAACCGGAGAATAAAAAATCCGAGTGGAGCATACTGCTCTACTCGGACGAATATTGTCGATATTTAATTTATATGATATGATAATCACGCTGTCGACTCTTTCCAGCAGGAAGGAGGTGTACACCTTGATCTATGAATACATATTAGCATTCTTTATCTCTGTATTGGCAGGTATCGTTTCTTACTATATCTGCAAGTGGTTGGATAGGGATGTATAGACAGCACCAGCCCAAAACGGATGCTCTACCGTAAATTGAGCAAAAACCCCAGTAGTTGCACCTACTGGGGTTTTGCTTTGTACATCTTTAAATACATACTAGCTTCTCATAGCTACTATAGCATTTTCACTACACTTTTTCAAGTAGTTTCACATAGCAAAACCTTTATAACAACGCAAATATATGGTATGATATAGTTCTGGGAAAGTCAAAGAGCCAAGGCGGCTGCCCCTCTCCGGAGGGTTCACCCTCCAGCGTTATGAAAGGAGGGCGATAAGATGAATGTTACATATGCGGATTTATTCCAATTTTGTATGTTTATTGTTGCTCTTATTGGTCTGTGCTATCAGATCTTTAAGGATAACAAAAAGAAATAGCCGCCACTACTGCAATAGTGACGGCTGTTTTTAGTACTAAACAGTTATTTTGCTATTTGGGGTAGCCGCCTCTTTGGCTTTCCCTTTATCTTTACTATACCATCACTCTCGGATCATTTCAAGTAATTTTATACAGCAAAACCACCCAAAACTTTGGCCAGTGGAAGGGTGGTATTTGCTACTCAACTTATTTTGGTCAACCCACCTTGTGGGGCGGTTGTTCCTTTTATATATAATAGCACCCTTATCCCCGAACGGCAACCTCTTCTTGCTGTTCGCTTTTTTCCATCAGTTTAATCGCATCTCGATGGAACTCTTCCAGTTCCTCCGGTGTCAGGACATCTTCCTCCCCTGTCCATACCACCGTATCTCCGTCCAGTGTTACCGTCTCCCCATCTGGATTCACTGACCGTGCCGAATGTATTTCGGCCCCAATATACTGATCCTTTGTATTCTCCATTTTCTCGTCTCCTTTCCCATTAACGCTGTGCATGACATCGACTACAATAAGTCACTTCTTTTTCTACAACCGTGTGCGTCTCTTCATCCCATTCTTCCTCGGTATCTGTAACCCATTCATGCTCTGTACCATCAAATCCATCTCTTCCCAATTCGTTTCCACAACTCGTACAATAAGTAACTCTGACACCGTGTTCATCACAGTATGTTGCATCAACTTCTACTCTAGTTTCTGGAGTGTGTGGTAATGCCGGATCCGTTCCTGTTGCTCCTACATCCCCACAGATAGAGCAGACCATAGTCCAATCTCCACCGCCGTTACAAGTAGGTGCAGACGGCCAATATTCCTTGACATAATTATGATTACAAGGGGCCGGAGTGGGTACTGGTGCCGGTGTGGAAGCTGCGGGCGCTGCTGTCGGTGCCGTGGTTGGTACCGGCTTTGCTGTTGCTGCGGGTGTACCAGTCTTACCGGTGCTGGTAGTATTGGCTGCAACTGTCGTTCCTGATCCCGCGGTTGTTGCCGGCTTCGGAGTTGCCGTTGCCTTAGGTTTCGCAGTTGCTGCTGCTTTCGGCGTTGCTGTGGTCTCCGGCTCCTTTGTCGCTACGGGCTTAGGAGTCGGTGTTGCCGTCTCAGTCACTACCGGCTTCCCCGTCTCCGTCGGCAATAAAGTGTCCACAGCCGCCTGTGCCTCTGCAGTGATATCAGGATCCCTTGTTTCCGTCTCAGCCATTATCACTTCTGCAGCATCCTTATCCTGTGCCTTCCCACATCCTGTAAAAGATGTGACTGCCAGTGCCGTCACTAATATAGCACAAATAATCTTTTTTTTCATTCTTCGTCCTCCCAGACCTTTCAGCCTTTTTCTATGTTTATTGTATAAATATAGTCTTCTTTTTTGTGTCCAATAGTACGGACTCAATTCTTTGTTTTATCTTTTTTTGATATAATTATTATATCATTTTGCAGAATATCTGTATACATTTTACGGCATTTTTTCTGTTTCGATATTTTGGACAAAAATGCCGATAAAACAAAGAAGTACAAAGACCTCTATATATTACATGACAATTCTCGTCAAAATCTTACAGTCCACCTTCCGAGTTTTTCGTCCGAGTTTTTCGTCCGATTTCCATATGCAGTTGTCAAAGATCATCACAGCAAATATCGCTGTAAAGTGGGGGCAGGGCTCGAACCTGCCGGTCATCAGACCCGATTTCTTTGTCACACCCACTGACTATCTATTCACAGATTTTTACAACACGCAGAGAACCCTGTGCCAGTGCAGCATAAAAAGCTGCTACATTATCGTTATCCATGTAGATATTTACTCTTTGTGCCGGAGTCGTAGAGTCAGATGTACTGATCACCGCACCGGCAGAGTCAAATACTTCCTGGACAAACACATTTCCCCATACAAGGGATGCTGCCATATCTGAAGATGCGTCTGTCCAATTATCATCTGTGTTTGCCAAGGACTGTGAGGTATCCCCTTTATTGGCATTTTCATTTACCTGATAGATGTTGATTCGGTCTCCGGATCGCAGGACGCCTCCCACCACCTGATACAGATCATCGGCCTTGAATCCGGCCACTACCGGCTGCGTCATATCCTTTGTGATGTCATTAACAGCAGTAAACATCCCAGTGGTAATAATGGATCCCTGATCTACTGCATATACGCTGATCAAATCCGTTAGATCTTCTGGATTACTTACTGCGCCGGACGGGATCAAAGATTTATCTACCTCTTTTTGAGTGATATAGTCTGCCGTGATCAAAGTGCCTTTGGGTACCGGCTTTGTGGTTACATAAACCGACCCTTTTTCATAGTCGGACAATGCCGTTTTTTCAGCGTTAAGTAAAACCGCATATACTACAGCTGCCACCAGCAGCGATACGATAATCACTCCCGGCAAGATACTTCTTTTTTCTTTCTTTTCCTTTTTCATTCTGTCCATCCTTTAATTATTTTTTACAATGTCTACCAACTTATCTTTTTCAGCTGGGACGGTGACACCAAAATAGCCATCGACCTGATAGCTGATCCGGCTGTATACACTGGTAGATTCAATGACTTGTCCATTGGGTGACGTTGCACTCCCTAGCGTCTCGGTTGCCGAATAGTTAAGCCCCTCTCCAAATGAGGTCACTTCTACCTCTGATCCCCGCACGTTGTATACGATATACTGCTCTACCCGAACCGGGCTTGATATCAGTCCTGTAGGGTCTTCCCATTGGTCGTTAAGACCCATATTTATCTTTAAAGCTTCCTGGTAGATGCTATACGCCTGCTCTGGATCCTTTATAACCAGGTTATGATTAATGCCATATTCCTGGATATCGATCACGGCAGATGCAAGATTTGACGCTGCAAGGGTATCTTCCGTATGAGTTTTAAGTGATATGTATTCCCGTATCTGTAAGGCAAATGCTACCGTTGCTACGAGGAACAGCAGGACGTATACCATCGTAAAAGTTGCCAACTCCCCTTGTCGTTTTTTGGTTATCCATCTTATCATGATTAATTTTTGGCCGTAGACATTCTGCGTACTCTGATCGGTATAGTTCCGTCCTCAAAAAAGAACCGCAGCATATCATTTCCGTCCATATTAAGCTGTTCTATCGGCAGCTTACAGGTTATCTGTAGATATACCGCGTTGCCATAACCTGCATCCGTCATGGTGGATCCTGTCAGGTCAATATCTGTGACCTGTAGATCTGATAAATCTTGCATAAGGCTTGTCCGGCTTGCTGCATCCAGATATCCCATAGTCTCCATGGTAAGCATGTATTTACGGGATATCTGCTTTACATCTTCATTTAGGCTGAGTATCTGATATAAGCCAAAAAAGACTGTAATCAGAATCACCGCAGCAATCACCATGATCATTGAGGGCAATATGTCTACTACGCTTCCTTTTCTCTTTTTCATCATCCCAAAATACCGATTGCCTTATTCTGCATGGCGGTTACGATTGCCTGAATAAAACTTGTCAGACTATCCTTCATGACTACGCATAATAACAGTGCGATAATGCACAGGCCCACCGTAACCAAGATTCCATCGATTCCACGGCTCTTGTGATAAAATACCTTCTGGGCCAGTTCCATTGCTTTCAGCTGCATTTTTGCCATTTTCATCTTCATTTTCGTTCCTCCTATTTTTTAAGATATTTGTAGTTACATGTATCAGAAAGACCCGACCGACGCATACATCTGTGTGATAGCAGCATACAGGGCTACACCGATCATTGCGCCCATAATGCCCATCAGACAAAATGTAGTTATTCGGTTGAGTTTTTCTTTCTTTTTAAGTTGCAGACTTGCCTGCATATCCGTGATCTGCTGGGATATATCCCGCAGTAGTTCCATCGCCTGTCCAGATTCCCGGGCTTGTAACAAAATAATGCAGAGCGAATCGATAAATCCATTGTCAAATTTTTTGTTAAGTTCTTCCAACGATTTATCAAATGAACCGTTAAAATAAATGGTAGTAGAAAACTCACTCAGCGCATTTCTTAAACGTCCCGCCGGAAAGGACTGATAACTCTCTGACAAGGCATCAATCATAGGCACCCCTGCGTGAATCTGTACCTGTAAAAGACTGTACAGCGTCTGAATCTGTGGGGTCATTGCGTCATTATCTTTGTTGTTCATATACAACAATAATAATGGCAGCAAAAAGAACCCAATCACCATGCCAACAAGTCCCAAAAAGGCATTTACATATATTCCAACCGTGAATCCGATGGCCGCCAGACAAATACGAATAGCCAGGTATTTCACCGGATCGATCCACGATCCGAAATGATCTGCTGCACCATGAGACATTAGAAATCTACGAGTTTCTTCGTAATCAAAGAAAACTTTTTTTTCGTGCAAGATTCCATCAATGCGGATGTATGTCCTATGTAGTGCTGCCATGGGGTGATAGGTCTTTCCCACATAGATCACCAGCAAAAACGATAATATAGCTATAAGCGCCGGTAATATCTTTAAACTAATTTCTAATGGTGTCATAACTTTTTACCTTTCTTTCATAATTGCCAGACCAAATATGAGATAGCAGATGCCCGCCACGCCCAGAGCGATATATCCTACCAAACTATGGAACAATATATCCCAGATAGATGCCTTTACCATGGTGTCTACCACTAAAAGGACAATTAACAGCATTACTGACAGAATCACCATTTCGATGATGGCACTGTCTGCTATAGCTCTGCGTTCCTGGCTGGCTCTTTTTGCGTCCATCAGGTTCCGGCGGAGGCTGTCTACTATGACCTTCAGATTAGCCGTATAGCGCGAACACACTTCGAGGTTAATAATTATTTCTTTAAATTTTTCGTGCTCAAATTGGTCTGCCAGCCCCATCAATGCTGCAGAAACATTACCTGTGGTCTGTGCTTCGATGTAGCATCCTTCCAAGGCTTCTGCCAATATCGACGGAGTATACTGTGCTGTTTGATGTAGGACGTTCGTAATTTCACCCTGAATCGCCGAAAAGTTTCCTAACTGATTTAAAAATTCCAAAAGAGATTTATCTATAGTCTTAAAATTTCTTTTTGCAAGAATCATTTCTGCGATTTTGATGATTAAGAAATATCCCACAGCTGCCAATAAACCGGTCATAGTATTCTTCGTGACAATCAACGTTCCCAGATACGCTCCAGCGGTTGTCAATACTACAAGTACTGCCCATGCTTCAAAAGACAACCCTCTGACTATTTTCCCAATCCGGCTATAAGTGTACAGTTTTTCAGGATTTTCGATAATCTTTTCAAGTCTGGTCTTATTTTTTTTATCCCGGATCAGCAGATTTGCGTGTGCTTCGACCTGACGTCTGGCCGTGGTCTCTTTAATGGATCCTCTGGCAGCTGTCAGACTTTTT
>ENA-ORRN01002639-ORRN01002639.1-human-gut-metagenome-genome-assembly--contig:-NODE-2639-length-11119-cov-4.910792_pt1 | contig 11119 bp, 6 predicted proteins | sample MGYA00242174_ERZ509132 | MGnify/ENA primary metagenome ERZ509132 (study PRJEB26280, sample SAMEA2338671) | human gut metagenome | biome: human gut; feature: human-associated habitat; material: faeces...
CGGCGACCTTGTCGTCCTGACCCTTGGTCTTGGGGGAGATAGCCATGGAGTAGCAGGGATCGGGCATCTCAAGTGCAGGGAGCTCGACCTCGTTCTTGGGATCGCATACGGTATCGCCGGTCTTCCACTCCATCTTGCCGACGGCAACGATATCGCCGCAGCAGGCTTCCTTGACCTCGGTGGTCTTCTTGCCGCAGATGGTGTAGAGTCTGCCGAGCTTGTCGGTGCTGGAAGCACGGACGTTGCGCAGCGAGAGGTCGGCGGTGATCTTGCCGGAAACGACCTTTACAAAGCTGTATTTGCCGAACTGATCGGAAACGGTCTTGAAAACAAAGCCGCAAACGGGCTCAGCGGACTTATCCTCCGGAGCCGGAACGTAATCGCAGATCGCCTGCAGGACGGCTTCGGTGCCGACGTTTGCCATTGCTGCGCCGCAGACAACGGGAACGACACTGCGCTCTGCAAGGCCGGCCTTGAGACCGACAACGATCTCGTCGTCGGTAAGCTCCATGGTGTCGAGGAACTTTTCCATAAGCTCTTCGGTAACTGCGGCAGCTTCCATAAGCTCCATGCGCATCTCTTCGACCTTGTCGGCGTCGGCAGCAGGGATAGCGACCTTTGCGGTCTTGCCGCCCGTGGTCTGGTAAGCGGTGCTGTGAACGAGGTCGATAACGCCGGTGCCGTCGGACATGGGGATCATGACCGGGCAGATGGCTGCGCCGTATTTCTCTTTAAGTGCCGAAAGAACAGCATAGAAGTCGCCGTGCTCTTCGTCGATCTTGGAGATGTAGAACATCGCAGGAACGCCTGCGGCCTTGAGGTATTTCCAGCTTCTTTCCGCTCCGACGGTGATGCCGTCCTTAGCCGAGCAGAAGATGATGCCGGTCTCAACAACGCGGATAGCGGCGAGAACGTCGCCGACGAAGTCAAAGTAACCCGGGCAGTCGAGAACATTGATCTTGCAGCCGCCGAAGTTTACGGGAGCGACGGAAGTTGCAATGGTGATCTGACGCTTGATTTCTTCAGCGTCATAGTCGCAGACGGTGTTGCCGTCGGTGACCTTGCCCATACGGTCGATAGCGCCGGTCGTGAACAGCATGCTCTCAGCAAGGCTGGTCTTACCGCTGTTGCCATGACCCATGAAGCAGATGTTGCGGATGTTTTTGGTTTCGTAGCTCATGTGTTGCTTCCTCTCTTGAAAGATATATTAAAAAATTAATTTCGTATAAAACGCAATCGATTTATTATACACTATTAAATATTTAATAGCAACAATTTTTTACGGGGTGCTTATCGAAAAGCTAAGTATGACAGTAATCAGCAGCCACGCAAGCAGATAGCTGAGCGCCGTTACGACGCTCGGCAGGGCGCTGAGGCTGAGAATAAACATGACAAGCATTCCGACAACGGCACTTACGACGCTGAGCATAACGCTCAGCCTTATGCGGCTAAACAGCATTTTGCCGTGATCTGCAAGGCTGACAAGTGCGCTCAGGCCCTCGCGCGAAATAAGTGCGGCAGGCTTGCTCGCCTCGGACGGCTCTGCGCCGGATATCGCATATCGCTCGGAATACGGCGGAAAGTCAAAGCCGTCGGTCGGCATGTCAAACTTCACAGAAAGCATCGAGGGTGTGATGTTGAAATCGCGCACGGCAAATATGGCGTGGCGATCTGAGCCGACAAGCTCCTCAAGTGCACTCTTTACGGCATCCGAGGCCGTGTACTCCATCTCGAACACACCGCAGATAACGCCGGCAACGGCTATGTAAACGCCGTTATTCAGCACATACTTTTCGGGAAGAACAACGCCCATAAGGCGCATGAACGCGGCATTTCCGCAGTAAACGTCCTCGCCGTCGATCATTGCGGTAAGGCCGCCGCTTTCGTGAACCGAGAAGGCCTCGACGGGCATAAGACCGCCTCCGGCCTTGCGCATGAGCTCTGCAAACGGATGCACCATGGCGCTTCCCGAGGCCGAGATTATGCTGCCGGCAAAGGAAATGATGCGCTCCGGCTCCATGCCGGCGAAAACGCGTGTGCGGCTTATTTTTACGCAGCCCTTGGGGAACAGGTCGCCGTCTGTAACGATAAGGTGCTTTGCCTTGCCGATGTCATAAAGCCCCGACCAGCCGGCTATCGTCGAGCCGCTTCGGATAAGGCTCTTTATCGAAATGAAAAACGGCATGGGGAAGGTTATGAGCATGGCAATGGGCGCTGCGCACACGAAAATGCCGGAGAGAATGTGAGCAAAGGATGAAAAGTCCTTGCTTATTACGGCTGCAATGATGCTCAAAACGAGCGCTGCAACGACGAAATACGGAGTGAGCACGCCGAAAACCGACTCGTCGGGCCCGTCCTCCTCCGTGCGGCGAACAATGCCGTCAATGGGCTTTCTGCCCTTGACGAGGGTGATGTCTCCGCCGGAAAGCTCCGATTCGGCCGTCACGACATAAGGGTGCTTTGAAGCGGCTGCGGTGTTTAGGATTATTTTGCTGCTGCGCGCGTTCATGACGCTTCCGAGCAGCGTAAAAGCTATCGTCAGCGCAGGAATGACGCAGAAGGGAACGACCTTTTCGCTCACGCTTGCCGCCGAAAGAAAAGCGTCGATCATGCAAAGCAGGCACGAGACGACGATCAGCGCGCTGGCGTGCAGCTTGAACCGGACTATGCTCATGATGCCGGTCGTTATTATATCAAGTCCGCAGAACATTACGGATATCATCATGATAAGGCACACGGCGCTTTTTACGCCGGCATCGGCAAACGCACCGGGAACGGGAAGCCCGTAGGATATGTAAGCCATCAAAACGCAAAGCACAAATGCTATCCGCGTTCTCAGCCTCAGCCCGGCAATGTGCTTGCCGTAAAACCTTGCGGCCTTGTCCGGCTGCATCTCCTCGCCGAGATCTTCCGACTCGTAACTCGTCTCGCCGAGAGTCACCTGACTCTGTTTTATCTTCATTGCGATAAATGCAAGCGCGCTTATCACGGGAACGGCGACGGATTCGCGGAACGATTTAGGCTCTTTGCGAGCCTTCTCCTTTTTCGGCGGCTCGGGTTCAATGACGGTGTAATCGGCGTCGGCGGCATATTTGTCGCCGGTTTCCTCATTTATGCCCGAGCCTTCGTAAAGCTCGGGTTCCGCTTCCTGCTCATGATCGTCGGAAACCTCGTCGCGCACCTTTGTCTGCTCTGCGGCAGATACGGGCGGCTCAAAGGTCTTAGCGGAAAGCGAAGCTTCCTGCTCGCGCAGCTTTGTCGGCTCCGGTTCGGACTGCGCCGCCTCCTCCCGGACAGGTTCAGGCTCGATGATGCGCCACTGCGGCCGGGGAGAATGCTTAAACTCGGCGATTATGCGGTCAACCTCGTCAAGCTCCGAGCTACTATCCGGCACTGCGGAGCTGATAGGCTCGGCAGACTCGGGATTTGCCTCGCTTGTCTCAACAGGCGCGCCGTCGGACTCAAACTCACGCCGTATCCGCTCGGGATCGAGCTTTGACGTGCTCTCTGCGCCGTCGTCTTCCGCTTCAAACTCCTCGATGATCTGCGTTGCGTCAAAGTCAAAGCCGTCCTGCGGTGCCGAAGCCTCAAAGCCGTCGTTTACTACAGCTGAGAACACCTGGTCGGACTTTTTCGATGTGTCCATTACCGGCACACTCGGCTCAAAAAACGGCTTTTCGGATACAGGCTCCTCGTCAAGCGCCCCGAACTCACTTAATATACTGTCAAGATCAAAGTCGAAATTGACAGAGTTTTTGTCATTTGAAGATGAACTCATAAATTAACCTCGGTCAGCCTCTGCGCTGGCGCAGGACTTCGTACATGATTATTGAGGCGGCGGCGGAAGCGTTCAGAGAGTTTATCTTGCCTGCCATGGGGATGCTCACGATAAAGTCGCAGTTTTCACGCACGAGCCTGCCCATACCGTCGCCCTCGGAGCCTATAACGATCGCGCAGGAGCCTGTGAAATCCGTGCTCCAAAGCTCACTGCTGCCGCCGGCTGCCGCGCCGTAGACCCAAACGCCCTCATCCTTAAGCTCCTTGAGAACGGAAGGAATGTTCGGCACGCGTGCTATCTTCATGTGCTCGGCAGCACCTGCCGAAGCCTTGCCTACGATGGCGGTAAGCCCTGCACTGCGGCGCTTGGGGATTATAACTCCGTGCGCGCCGGCACATTCCGCGCTGCGGATTATCGCACCTAAATTTCGCGGATCGCTTACCTCGTCGCAGACGATGATAAAAGGCTGCTCGCCTCTTTCCAGTGCAAGAGCAAAGATGTCAGACACCTCGCAGTATTCGTTAACGCCTACAAGGGCGATAACGCCCTGATGCGCCTTCGTGACCGACATGTTGTCAAGCTTCCGGCGGTCGGCATCGACAACGACTATTCCGGCCTCGCGCGCTTTCGACGCGATATGGCCGAGGGTCTTGTCCGTCTCGCCCTTGGCGATAAATATCTTATCTATGCTGCGGCCTACGCGCAGAGCCTCGACAACGGCATTTCTGCCCTCGATTATATCGTTTTTGATCTCAAAATTGTTTTCTTTGTTTTGCATTTCTTCACCCGTGCTCACATTTGCAGATAATAATACAAAATACATATTAACATATGCTTGCAAAAGTTTAAAGGGAAAAGTTTTTCCCTGCGACAATTTTTTTGTGGACATTATCACAATTTGGTTGTAAGATGCAAGGTAGCATACTGTAATATAAAATTAGTGTAATTATATCCTGCGAAAGGAAAGCGATATGAAAAAACTCAATAATAAAATCGACATGTTCTGTTACAGGCACCCGAGATTCGGCATTCCGAACCTGATGCTGTATGTTGTCGTTATAAGTCTTGCTGTCTGGCTGCTGAGCATTATGGACAGCAGCAGGACGCTGATGAGCTACTTTGCATTTTCGCCCGAGCTTATTTTAAAAGGACAGGTATGGCGCCTTATCACGTTTATGTTCATTCCGCAGGATACGAGCATGTGGGCGCTGCTGTTTTTCTATTTTTATTACTGGATAGGCAGCACGCTCGAACGCGAGTGGGGCACGGCGCGATTTAATATATTCATCTTCTCCGGTGTTCTGCTCACCATCATCTACGGCATGGTGATCTATCTTATCACCAAGCAGTCGGCAAGCATCGGAACGTACTACATCTATCTTTCGATGTTCTTCTCCTTTGCTACGCTCTATCCGGATACCCAGGTTCTTTTCATGTTCATTATTCCGGTCAAGATCAAGTGGCTTGCGTATATCGACGCTGCGTTCTTCATCTTTGAAATGATAGCAACACCGTTCCCGTTCAATCTGCTGCCGCTTATCGCAATGTTCAACTACTTCATATTCTTCGGCGCGGATCTCATATCTGAGCTGCGGTCGAAGCGCGTGCACTACAGCAAAACAACGGTCAACTTCAACCGCGAAAAGCAGAAGATCAAATACGAGCAGCGCCAGAAGAACTACACCTATAAGTGCAGTGTCTGCGGCAGAACAGACGTGGATTTCCCCAATCTTGAATTTCGTTACTGCTCAAAATGCGCAGGCTACCACTGCTTCTGTCAGGACCATATAAACAACCACGTTCATTTCACTGAATAACGATAAAACAGGGTGGATAAGGATATGGAAGAGAAGAAAATAACGGCTAAGACAGTCGTTGGCATAGTGATATTTGTTGCGCTCATTGCAGTGCTTGTCATGGTCGTGATGCGCGGCATTGCGGCAAACAAAGCGCTTGAAGAAACCGCGGAAAGCCCGGCCGTAACGGTGCAGCCTACGCCGACACCGACTCCGGAGCCTACGCCGACTCCCGTGGGACTGCCGGACTTCAAGCCGCATTCCGTTGACGGAACCGAGCCGGAGAGACTCATTTCCAGCACGGCGATCATGGTTGACGGCGAGGTTGTCGAGGAGTACGAAAGCGACTACGAGATAAACTTCGACCTGCCGGAGAGATACACAGAGCTTGAGGGCATCGTCACCTTCCGCGGCGATAACTTCCGCAGCGGCGCAGCCTACGGCACGGCCTCCGTCAGCAGCAAAACGCTCACGAAGGTCTGGTCGAAATCGACAAGCGGCCTTAGCGATACCGATGGTACCTATTGGTCCGGCAGCGGCTGGACGGGTCAGCCGCTCATCGTAAAGTGGCCCGAGGCAACGCGCAAGAACATAAGCGCAATGTACGATTGGGCGCGCGAAAAGGAAGGCCTTGTCGAGGTCATATACGCAACGCTTGACGGGCATGTGTATTTCTATGAGCTTACAAGCGGCGAATACACGCGCGAGCCGCTCAACCTCGGCTTTAACTACAAGGGAGCGGGCGCTCTTGATCCGCGCGGATATCCGATACTCTATGTCGGCTCGGGCGTTGACAGCGTAAACGGAAGATCCCGCGTCAAGGTCGTAAACCTTATTGACAACAGCGTTATGTTCGAGTTCGGCCACAATGAGACCTTTGCAAACCGCGGCTGGCATATGTTTGACTCTTCACCCCTCGTGAGCGCGGAGACAGATCAGCTCATCTATCCTGGTGAAAACGGAATACTCTACATCATTCATTTGAATACAAAATACAACGAGCAGACAGGTGAGCTGTCCGTTGATCCGGACAATATAGTCAAATGGAAGTATAACGGTGTGCGCAGCGGCAGCCGGTATTGGCTGGGCGTTGAGTCCTCGGCGGCTATAATCAATAACTATATTTTCCTTGCCGATAACGGCGGCAATCTCATGTGCCTTGATCTGAACACACTGAAGCTCGTATGGGTGCAGGATGTGCTTGATGACACAAACTGCTCGCCTGTTGTCGATGTTGAGGACGGCCACCCATATATTTACATCAGCACCTCGTTCCACTACGGATGGCGCTCGTACTCAACGGCGGAGATACCCATTTTCAAGATAGATGCCGAAACCGGCGAGATAGTCTGGCGCACGGATTACACCTGCTACACCGTGCAGGATCTCTCCGGCGGCGTTCAGGGCACCATCGCAGTAGGCAAAAATAAGCTCTCGGACATGATCTTTGTTCCCGTTGCGCGCACTCCGGGCGCAAGCTCCGGCACGCTCGCGGCGCTCAAAAAGGACACCGGCGAGGTCGTCTGGGAAAAGGAAACGTCCATGTACAGCTGGAGCAGCCCCGTGGACTTCTATGACGCCGACGGCAACGGGTATCTGCTCTACTGCAACTCGGGCTTTAACATATTCCTGATCGACGGAAAAACAGGCGAGCAGCTTGACTATATGAACCTCGGCGGCAATATCGAGGCTTCACCGGCAATGTATGGCAACTATGCCGTTGTCGGAACGCGCGCAATGCGCACATATTGCATACAGGTGGGTTAATTTGAACATATAGAGGTAAAAGAAAAAGGAAGGGAAAAAGACAATGAAATACGCGATTTTTTACTTCAGCCCCTGCGGCGGAACAAAATCCGTCGCGGACATCATCAGCAAGGAGCTGGGCGACGCTCCCATGCAGGAGCTGACCACTCCGAGCATGAACACGGCAATCGACCATGATACGCTCACGTTCTTCTGCTTCCCGGTTTACGGCGGCAGGATACCCAAGCCCATGTATGATCGCATGAAGATCATAAGCGGCGATAAAACGCCCTGCGTTCCCGTTGCCGTTTTCGGCAACCGCGCCGTTGACGATGCGCTGCTCGAGATGAGCGAGCTTGCCGAAAAATGCGGCTTTGTGACCGTTGCCGGCTGCGAGATGGTAGCTCCGCACTCGATCGATCCTCAGTTCGGCGCAGGCCGTCCTGACGCAAGCGACAAGGCAAAGCTGCATGAGTTTCTCGAAAAGCTCAAGGCAGCCGAAAGCTTCAGCGCCGTCAAAATGCCCGGCGATCCCGGCTATGCCAAGAAAAAAAGCGCGGCGCTTCCGCTGTACCCCATGGCCTCCAAGGAGTGCATCGGCTGCGGTATCTGCGAAAAATACTGCCCGGCAGGCGCGATAAAGGGTAAGCATATGCGCACCGTTCCCACAAAGTGCATAAGCTGCATGCGCTGCGTGAGCATGTGCTCGACCGAGTCGCGCAAGGTTCCGGCGCCGATGCGCCTTGCCGCGCATCTTACGCTCAAGAAGCTGTGCTCCGAGCGCAAGGAGCCTAAGTTTTATCTGTGATCTCATTCAATTGCAAAATATCTGACAATTGCTTGTTGTGCTCGGTCGGATATATGTGATATACTTAAAAAAGACCTGAGGCAAATAAAATTGGAGCAAAGGAATAAGGAAGGAGCTACATATGGCAAGAGAAAAAATCATTGCGCTCGGCAAGAAAATGACCGACCGCATACCCTACAAGCTCGGACTTGAGAAGCTCACAGAGTCCGATCCCGAGTATTACGGCCTTGAGTGCGTCGTGACCGACGACGAGGCCGACGTTGCACTGGCAATGGATCTCCGCAAGCCCACAACTCCCGAGAAGATCGCAAAGAAAATGGGCAAGCCCGTTTCCTACGTTCAGAAGATCATGGACGATCTGTCCGCCAAGGGCGTTCTGGAGTACAACTACGATACTCCCGACGGCAGCCGTCAGTATGTTCTGCCCATCTTCGTTCCCGGCGCTGCCGAGCTTATGAATATGAATCTCGAGCAGGTCGAGAAGTACCCCCAGATAGCAAAATTCTTCGAGCGTATGGCGTTTCTGCCGCTGACGAAGATCACTCCTATGGTACCTCCCGGAGGCAACGGCATAGGCATGCACGTTATCCCTGTCGAAAAGGCCATCCCGGCGACCAACGAGTCTGTGAGCATTGAGCATATCTCCCACTGGCTCAAGAAGTACGAGGGTCAGCTCGGCGTCGGCTACTGCTCCTGCCGCAACGCAATGCGCCTTATGGGCGAGGGCTGCGGCGAGCTTGAGGATAACGTCTGCATCCTTCTCGGCGACTATGCGCAGTACCTTTGGGAGACCGGCAAGGACGTGAAAAAAGCAAGCTACGACGAGGTCGTTGCGCTGCTCGAGCGATGCGAGGAAAACGGCTACATGCACCAGATAACAAACGGCGACGGCCCGGACGAGATATTCGCTATCTGCAACTGCACCGTCGGCTCGTGCTTCGGTCTGCGCTGCTCGCAGCTTTTCAACAACCCCAACTGCTCCGCCTCCGCCTACCGTGCGCGCGTTACGCCCGAAAACTGCGTTGCCTGCGGCAAGTGCGTCGAGGCATGCCCGACAGGCGCGGCAAAGCTCGGTCAGAAGCTGTGCACCCGTGAGGGCGCGGTGGAATACCCCACCGTCACTCTGCCTGACGAGACACTCGACTGGGGCAGGAAGAACTGGAACTACAACTACCGCGAGGATAGCCAGATCCAGTGCTACGACACAGGCACCGCGCCCTGCAAGACCGCCTGCCCTGCGCACATTGCAATTCAGGGCTACGTCAAAATGGCCGGCGAGGGCAGATACGACGAGGCGCTCCAGCTTATAAAGCAGGATAACCCCTTCCCGGCGGTGTGCGGCTCGATATGCAACAAGCGCTGCGAAAACGCCTGCACGCGCGGCACGGTCGACGACCCTATATCCATCGACGCGATAAAGAAATTCATCGCCTCGCGCGAAATACACGCGGAGCATCGCTATATCCCCAAAAAGATCCGCCACAAGGGCGACGAGATCGACTACACGCAGAAGATCGCCGTCATCGGCGCAGGCCCTTCGGGCATGAGCTGCGCGTATTTCCTCGCGAATATGAGCTACCCCGTCACCGTTTTTGATAAAGACCCCATTCCCGGAGGCATGCTTACCAAGGGTATTCCTTCCTTCCGCCTTGAAAAAGACATTGTCAATGCCGAGATCGATGTTCTCCGGGAAATGGGAGTTGAATTCAAGTGCGGCGTTGAGGTCGGCAAGGATGTCACCATCCCCGAGCTGCGCGAGCAGGGCTACAAGGCGTTTTATCTCGCCATCGGCCTGCAAAAGGCCGTCCGCCTCAACGTTGAGGGCGAGGAGCTTGACGGCGTTATCGGCGGCATTGATTTTCTGCGCGGCGTAAACCGCGGCGAGACCACGTCTGTCAGCGGCGACACGGTCGTTATCGGCGGCGGCAACGCTGCGATCGACGTAGGCCGCGCGGCGACCAGGCTCGGAACCGGCAAGGTGAGCCTTTTCTGCCTTGAAAGCGACGAGGAAATGCCCACCGTTCCCGACGAGAAGAACGAAGCGATAGCCGAGGGCATCGAGATAAACAACTGCTGGGGTCCGAAGCGCATCATCGGCGAAAACGGCCGTGTCACGGGCGTTGAGTTCAGGCGCTGCCTGTCAGTGCGCGACGAAAACGGTCGATTTGCGCCGAAATTCGACGAGAGCGAAACGATCGTCGTTCCCTGCGCGAACGTCTATGTCTCCATCGGTCAGTGCGCCGACTGGGGCAATGTCCTTTCCGGCACAAAGGTCGAAACGCAAAACGGCCGCCTTGTCAAAACCGCGGAGATCACCTGGCAGACCGCCGATGCGGATATCTTCGGCGGCGGCGATATCGCAACGGGGCCTAAATACACCATCGACGCGATCGCAAACGGCCGCGAGGGCGCAACGAGCATCCACCGCTTCGTGCATCCCGGCCACAGCCTGACGATCGCGCGCAATCTGCGCAATTTCAAGGAGCTTGACAAGTCGGATGTCGTCATCCCGGTCGAGAAGCTGAACGCGCCGGAACGGCAGTTTAACGAAAACGACGAGAGCAAGACCAAAACCATGCGCGATAACCGCGTGGGGCTTACCGAGGCGCAGGTCAAGCTCGAGGCCTCGCGCTGCCTCAGCTGCGGCAGGACGGTCGTTGACGAGAAAAAGTGCATCGGCTGCGGACTTTGCACCACAAAGTGCAAGTTTGACGCGATCCACCTCAACCGCACTCACCCCGAGTTTGCAAACTACATTAACGGCGACTATGCAAAGCAGGCAGTGCTCAAGCACGGCATAAAGCGCGTCGCCAAGCTCACAGTAAAGCAGCTTTTTTAGTGGTGCATTACCGCAGTAACGAATACGCATATTGCGGTTGCCCGGTATCGAGGGTGCATACAAAGCCGTAAAACTGCCGCACTACATTAGTGCGGCACAGTCTGTCGAGAAACCCGGCTGCGGAAACCGGGTTTCTAGTGCATTTAACGGGG
>ENA-ORRN01002642-ORRN01002642.1-human-gut-metagenome-genome-assembly--contig:-NODE-2642-length-11111-cov-3.226755_pt1 | contig 11111 bp, 9 predicted proteins | sample MGYA00242174_ERZ509132 | MGnify/ENA primary metagenome ERZ509132 (study PRJEB26280, sample SAMEA2338671) | human gut metagenome | biome: human gut; feature: human-associated habitat; material: faeces...
CCTTCAATGAAGGGTGTTTGCCATCTTTATGCTGGACAAACGCTTCTTTAGTGGCATCTTTCAGTATTTGCTGTTGCCTTTTGCCAATATTGGAGTACTTGGCAATAATGTCAACAAATTTGTTTATACCAACTATTTTGTTCTTTTCGTTAACATTGTCAATGAACGAAACGGGATTTAAAGGAAATGGTGTGTGAGGGGCATTTATACATTCTGTATGAGTTTCTGCAAAAAAATCATTCATTTTGATTTTGTCATCTTCACTCAATCCCTTAAAATCAAGGAATAGAAAATTGACCTGACCTTGTGTCTGCTTATATAGTTGACGAAGAAGTTCAAGTGCAAATTGAGTCTTTCCGGAGCCAGACTTTCCTGCTACAGCAATGTGTTGATTGTTGTAGCGAGTTGAATCGTTAAAACAACAATATACATCCTCTCTTGTTACGATATTATATCCCACTTTGATTTTAATAGGACCAGAAAACACACTTTTTGTGATGTGTTGATTTCTATTCTCAACGCAATCGAATCTTTCGGGAGTATCTTCAATCATATCAATTCCCTTTCTGAAATATTCAGTTAAGAAATCGAAGAAAGTGTATTGTGGATTATTTTCAAACAGGTAATTTATCTTTTCTAATCCATGATCAATATGTAGTTTTATATACTTTGGGATAAGCTCGTCATTTTTAGTTATTCCATATGCCTGACAAATTAAGGCAATGTAGAAATCTCTATACTGTCCATCAAACAGGATATGATCCTTGTATTCTTTTCCTTGTGAATCGTATGTAGAAAATTCCTGTTGAGTGAAGCGTTTACCTGTAGACAAAGAATAGCCTAATGCAATACGAGCTATTACATTTTCTTTTGTACCCCCAGTAAGTTTTTTTGTTAATTGGGTTACAATGGTTTGATTTTCTCCTGATGTTTTGATGTTAATTTGCATATCCGCTATTATTATATTCTTCAAAAAGATTTTCTGGTTTCACTTCAACAAAGTGCGAACCATCTTTTTCATTGTTTATCAAGTAGGATTTATTTACAATTGGCTGAATATATTGATATTCTTCTTCCGTCAATTCTTTTTTTAGAAGAGGAAACAGAATCACTTGTTTTGAAACATTTGGATAGAACTTCGTGAGTACATTCTTTGTATGTTGCGGGTCAAATTTCTGCATTGGGCTATCTATGAAAACAGGAAACTCAATTTCTGTTTCATCAACCAAAGCACTTAATAGTGCAGATGCAAACATCTGACGTTCTCCCATGGAGAGAATGCTATTATCAATTTTCTTATCATCATATCCAAATAGGCAAATGTCAACATCATCACCATTGCCGTTGATGTCTACAATGACTTTTTTAACAAGATTGGTCTTGTGTAAATATGATTGAAGTTTTACTTCCAGTTTTTTTGCTAGAGCTTTTTTCTTTTCTTCTTTAAAGCGAATAAGGAATTTTTGTATTGTATTGATTAGGCGTGTAGCTTCATTGTCAACTGCTCGGTTTTGATCCGAAACATTTATTTTTTTAGAGAGAATCTCCTTTTGCTTTTTATGAGCAACTACTTGTTCTTTAAGTGACTCTATTTCACTTTGTCTTTTCCCAATTTCTACACCTATAGAATCTATCTGACGGTCGATATTTTCTTTTCGGGTTCTCAAATCCTGAACGTAATCACTCTCTGCTTTTTTCTCGGCCTCGCGAATATTCTTTTCGATTGTGTATAATTCAGATTTTGCTTTGGTGTATTTATTAATTAGATTCTCAAAAGAAGATTTGCTATCTTTGATTTTCGCAATAAGATGCATAAACTCTTCAATCTGCCCCTGACTAAAGTCATGCAATATACAGAAGTGTTCAAACCTACTTTCATCAGAAACATTATAAAAATATTTCTTAATGAGTTGTCTGATTTGCTGTTCGTAGAAGTCTCTAGTCTTTATATCAATTGAGAAATGGAGATCCTTCTTTGCTTCTTCAATATCGCCGAGTATGACATCAGTTTTATCATTAATTCCTTCCAGTTGAAGTTTATTCTGTTTATACGCTTTTTCCGTTTCTAATTGTGTTGAAAGTTCAGACATAATACCTCCTGCCAAGCCAAATGGGATAAGGCTGTATAAATCTTTAAGGCTGTCATCTGCTTCCCTTAGTACTATGTCAAGTTCGGCCTTCCTATTATTTAATTTCTGCAATTCGTCTACAGACATAGTATCACCCTCACGAATCAATTTTGATTGAAGTTCGGCTGAATTATGGCGTTTAAAAGCTCGGTCTTCTTCCAGATTACTAATTTCCTCAGTCAACCTGTCAATTTCACCTTCTTTGAAATCAATATCTGCAATTAGCCCATTAAACTCGCGTTTCTCTTGAGGTTTAGCAGATGACTTCCTATAGTCATCCTGGATTCTGACTAATTCATTTTTTAAATCTTCATATTTTTGTATGCCAAGAACTTGAGAATATGCAAGACTTAAATCCCTTCGTTGTTCTGGAGTATTTATTTGAGCAAATGAAACTATCTTTTCTGCATCAAAGAAAAAGAATTTTGCAATTTCTATTGGAAGTATGTAATCCCGAATAAATATTTCCTCTTCTTTTGCAATTTCCTCTTTTGACCCCGTGAACAAATCGTTCTTCCGACCATCAATCAAAATTTCTAACTCGTCATCATAATTCGTTGCACTATCATAAGAACGAACAATGGTTATCTCGGTGCAAGGCGTATCTGGAATTTCTACATCCGTAAATGTAACGGACACAGAGAATCGAGTTACACCTTCTTTCTGTGCAGCAAAGTTGAGACTATTACCAATGTACTTACTATAACCTCCTTTTTCGTCAATTTCTTTACGGTATAGTTCATCAACCTTTCCCATGTTCTTACCATATAGGCACCAAACTAATGACATGAGAAAAGTTGTTTTACCGAAACCATTATTACCACTGACGATAATCAGATTCCTATTCCCATCGGGAAAAAGTTCGATCTTATTCTTCCCTTTATAAATTCGGAAATTATCAAGTTCTATTTCGCGTATCGTCATGACTTCTTTTTATTTACAAATTCCTCTAAACGAGACTCAATTTCTGTTTTCAAGCCACGGCGTCGCTGCATAAGTGACTTGCTTTTCTGAAGCATGAGAAGTTGCTCTATCAATTCACCTTCTTCAAGGTTCTCTTGGCAAATCTCTTTCATCAAATCTGCTTCCAATTTGTTTTTTATCTTGCCCTCTTCCATATTTAATGAGGAATTATAGATTTTGTTATATATTTCTGATACTTGATGTGCAAAGTTAAAATCTCGATACCAATTTACTTGAATTGCAATCAATTCTTGATCGGTAATAAGTTTTATTTCAGGATTATGCTGTTGTAATTCATGTTGAACATTCAGTAAGCCTTCCAACATTTTTGCTCTATATGTGAAGGTGTAGGGTCCCATATCATTCACGGCCCTTCTTCCATCACGTCGCAATGGGAATCGGTTCTCGATGATATTACGTTCTTGATCCAATTTTAATCTAAAATCATAAAGCGGTTGCATCCATTCTCTTCCATTTTTTATAAGCAAGCGCATGGATTTATCATCTTTTACTACGGTACACGTCCAACAGCCAAACCTACTTCTGCCACAAGTTCCATGACTATCATCTGTAACAACTGAAGGACACTCATAATCATCCGCACTCGCATCTGCATATATATTGAACAAAATATTATTATCGAACCCCCAAGGTGATGGTATGCCATTTATGATACCCCAAACTTCCTCTAACATTAATTCTTTTATCGGTGCATATACATATGTATTTGCCAAAAGAGTATGTTTTGTAAGACGTTTACCGTGAATTTCATGTTTCTTGATTGAACGGGCACGAGTCGCACTTTCTTCTTTTCTTGTTCCAATTAAAATTATAGCTTCCCCACATTCGTCAACTTGTTCTAATATAAAACGAGCAGTAGGCTTAATTTTCATTTTCTCAGTACACCATCTAAATGCAGTATTCGGGACAGGATAACCTTTCCCGATAACATTAACCCAGAAAGAATCTTCTAATCGAGGTGTAGTCTTTCGGACAAAAATGGGCAAGTCTTCTTCTCTCGCTTTCTTTTCTATCTGTTCAAGGACTTGGTCAACATACGATGCAATTATAGGATTTTCAACCATTGTATCATTACATACTACGTATATTGGTCTACGAAGTTGAAATGGTCCCGGTAGTTCTTTTAGCTTTTCGAGTGCAATCCATACAAGCATTAATAATACCGTCGAATCTTTTCCCCCACTGAATCCTATAATCCATGGTCGGGTAGATTCGTCAGCATACGCATACTGATCGAGGATTTCATCTATTATATATTCAATACGTTTATTTCTCATTTTAGCTTTTTACCATAACTCAGACACTTGATTTAGTGTTGAGAAGTTATGAATTTCTTATCCACTAAATCGTCCAATTCTACATCTAATAGATGTGATATTTTAACTAAGGTTTCAAGGTCCGGCTGTGAACTATTTGTACACCATTTTGAAACAGTTGATGGGTTGACCTTTAATTGCTCACATAGCCATTTATTTGTCCTCTTCTTTTCTGCTAAAACAACTTTCAGACGGTTTATATCAGTTTTCATATCAACAAAATTTGTTATTTGTCCGCAAATATAGTGATTTTTTTTCACTTAACAAAAGAACAGATTGTTCTATCAATGAAAATTGATTGATTTACAATGTACCAAATACGATTATCAACAAGGACATTTACGGCTAGAAACATCACCCATACTGCGTGAAGCGTTATTGAATGCCTGCATCAATAAAGACTATGCTGAACCTTCTCCCATTCAAATCCGTGTGTATGAAAACAAGTTGGAGATAATCAACGGTGGGGTATTGCCTGAAGGGTGGACGGTGGAAACCTTATTGTCCTCACACCGAAGTATGCCTTACAACCCTGATATTGCTAATACGTTCTTCCGTGCAGGTGAAATTGAGGCATGGGGACGCGGTATTGAGCGCATCATCACAGCTTGTAAGAATGACGGATTCTCCACGCCGGAATTCCGCTATGATGTTTCAGGTATCTGGACAACGTTCAAGTTTGAATACCCAGAAAGGGCTACGACCCAATACAACCCAGAAGCGACCCAGAAACCGACCAGAAACCGACCAGAAAAAGCAAGAAAACGTCATTCTTGAACTAATAAAAGAAAATCCTTTATACAAAGGAAAGAGTTGGTAAGTCGCTTAGGCATACATGAAAGCAGCGTAAACGTCGGTTAGTTTCACTCCAAGAAAAAGGGATGATAAAACATATCGGCCCGAATAAAGGCGGCTATTGGGAAGTCCAAAAAGGATTTTGAACCAAGGTGGAGAAGTTTTCATGATTACATGCCTGACATTCAAAAGAAAGCTGTATATTTGTAATCGATAAAGGAAACCTCCACGCAATCTGACGCAGAACGCTGCAACAATCCGGTGGAGCAATAGCGGGAGATTACTTCTTTAGCTAAAAGATACATCAAAGATATTCAGCCACTTGAAAGGATAGTTCGATTCCTGGTGGCACCACTAAAAGAAAGTTACCTACAGTAACTTTCTTTTTTTTGTTCCAATATGGCTGAAATGCAATATAAAACAAGAAATGTTTCCTCCAATGTTTTAACCGAAATAACACCGACATCTACTTTGTCTGATTTATCAGCCCCACATCAGCCCATTGTACCGTATTTTTTCGTATCTTTACCACTCAACCATCCCAAGAAAACCATGCATATCCGACTTGTAAAATCTGACAAGAAACGTTTCCTTGACCTGTTGCTTCTGGCCGATGAACAAGAGTCGATGATAGACCGCTATATAGAACGGGGCGACTTGTTCGTCATGGAAGAAAAAGGCGAAGCAAAAGCCGTAGCCGTAGTCACTCGCGAGGGGCAAGGAATTTATGAACTTAAAAACCTTGCCGTAGCTCCCGCCTGCCAACGCAAAGGTTACGGACGTATGATGGTGGAGCACGTATGGCATTACTACGCAGACTGCCGTACCCTGTTGGTCGGCACGGGCGACAGCCCGCTAACCCTGCCGTTTTACCACAGTTGCGGATTTACATATTCACACACCTTGCCCGATTTCTTCACCCGACATTATGACCATCCCATCATAGAAGGAGGCATGCAACTGAAGGACATGATCTACCTGAAACGGGAAAAACAAAACCCCAAGCGGGACAGTGCAGTCCCTACTTCAGATACGGAGCCATAAAAGACCATGGCGTTTCAAGAAAACCGACAAACCTCCCCAAATGCCTCTTCTCTATTCCCTTGCCTCATTTTGCGTTTTCCTCTCGTCTTCTACATAAAATACCCACAAAAACAAAGGTTTCGTTCTTTTATTCCGGCCTTTTTCCCCTGACAGCTTGCAGATTCCGCTTTTTTTTACGAATATTGCAACACTTTTAGAAAGCGAGGAAAACTCAGAACTTTAGGAGGCTCACAAAATATGACATCATCCACACTGAAAGAACGTGTACAAGCCACGCTGAAATCGGAAGACACGGAAGGGACGTTCGAACTTTACGTCACGCGCACTCCGGGCTATCTTTGGGCTTTGCTGTTCAAGAAACTACATATCCACCCCATCGCCGTCACGCTGCTCTCCATCGTCATCGGGGCATTGGCCGGTTACTTTTTCTGGTGGGACGACCTATACATGAACCTCATCGGCATGTTTCTCCTGATATGGGCCAACTGGTACGACTGCGCCGACGGGCAACTGGCCCGCATGACGGGACAAAAGACGCTAATCGGACGCATTCTGGACGGCTTTGCCGGCGACGTGTGGTTCTTCTCCATTTATTTTTTCCTGTGCCTGCGCCTCACCGGCGAACCGGCTCCGTGGGGGCAACCGTGGGGAATATGGATTTGGCTGATTGCCGCCTTCTCCGGTTTCCACTGCCATGCCAAACAATGCGCCATGGCCGACTACTACCGCAACATCCACCTTTATTTCCTCAAAGGAGCATCGGGAAGCGAATTGGACAACTATGCCCAGCAAAGCGCCCTGATGCGGTCGTTGTCCTGGAACCGCAAGGAATGGTTTCACAAGATATACCTCTATTTCTATGGCAACTACACGCGAGGACAGGAACGGCAAACCCCAAAATTCCAAAAGTTCTATGCCCTCGTCCAGCAACGCTATCCGGACGGGTTGCCACAGACGTTGAAAGAGCAGTTCCGGACAGCGAGCCTTCCTTTGATGAAATACACGAACATCCTGACTTTTGATACGCGAGTCATCGTGCTGTTCGTATCGCTGTTCATCAATATGCCGTGGCTCTTCTTTGCTTTCGAGATTATCGTACTCGAAGCCTTGCGTTACTACACCCGCCATGTACATGAAACTTTTTGCGACCGGTTTACAAAGGAGATAGAAAATGGATAAGCCACTCAACGTCGTATTGCTGCTAGCCGGAGGACATGGCTTCCGCATGCACACCGACCGCCCCAAACAATTCATGGAGATTGCAGGCGAGCCGGTCATCTCCTACACCCTGCAAGCCTTTCAACGCCATCCCGAAATCGACCGCATCTACGTGGTTTGCAATCCGGAATGGAACGAATTTGTAAAAACTACGGCCCGAAACGGCAGAATTAGCAAGCTTCACACGCTGTTCCCGGCCGGAGACACCAGTATCGACTCCCTGAGAAACGGTATCGCAGGCTTGCATGCAGAACTGGGGGAACAGAACCCTGCCGTCCTGACCCACGAGGCCGTGCGTCCCTTGGTGACGGACGAAATCATCAGCCTCAACCTGAATACTTTCCGCACACACGGAAATGCCGTCACCGCCGTCCGCAGCCAAGAAGCCTACATGGTAAGCCCCGACGGGATTTCTTCGGGAAAGTGCATCCCACGCGAACTGCTGTATCGCGCACAGACCCCGATAACCTTCAGTCTGGACGACCTGACAGAAGCGTTCCGTAGGGCAAAGCAAATCCAAATCAGCCGCAGTCAATCCCTGTACACTCTGATTACGGAAGTTTTCCCTCTGAAAAAACTCTACATCTCACCCGGTTCCGAACTTAACTTCAAGCTCACGTTGCCCGAAGACATCGAAACCTTGAAGGCTCTTCTGACTTATCGGAAACAAAAGTGAACCGCAAGCCGTTTCCCGATTATTTCTTCGGTGGAAGATAACCGTGACGCGACCGCCACGCGTAATGCCATATTTTAAACAAAGGACTCCAAAGGACTCCAAAGGACTTCACCGGGATAATCCGTCAGGAATCCCATGTTGCGCGACACCTTGCGGCGGAAACGGCCGAAAGGCGTCTCATTCGCATCATGCCGTATGCGTTCGTCATGTTGCCCGAAATTCCCGGCTTTCATGATTTCTGCCAAAAGACGCTGCCCTCGTCCGGGCGACGGCGGCACCAACAAATGCTCGTCCTCCAGTCCGAAAACCGTTTGCAGCACATACATCACCGCACCGGCAAAACGCTTGAGATGCAAACGCTCCAAGCACCGCACGGCTTCCTCCCGCTCAGCTTCGGAACAGGGTTGCCTCAACACAAAGTGATAGTCCAGTAATTGACGCAAACCGATACCTTCATCAAACAAATGACGGTAAATATGCACCAACAGATACACACGGTTCATCGCCAGAGTGGGCACAGCCACCTCGCCCACCCGTTCGGGCAACTGCACCTTATGAAGCAACGACAACGTTTTCCATTCCTTAAAATAACGTTGCAGCCTGAGATTCATCCTCCAACTGTTCATCCATGAAGGCGTAAAATGCAACTCTATCTCAGCCTCCTTCAATACGGGAAAGTCCACATGATGATAGACCACCTCCACACCGGGACAATACTTCCGGGCATAATCCACCACCACCTTGCGCCCGTCGTTCATCCACAAGTCGATGTCGCCGGGCATACGATGCAGCGGACGGGGATAAAACAAAGAATTACCCTGTCCTTTCAACAGGACGGTGCCCATTCCCTCTTTCAAAAACTTGTCATACACCATCACGAGCGTCCGGTTGAGCCTGCGGTTGCGGGTTTCTATTTGCTGCACCAATCCGATCCAAGGCATCACGACATCCATCGGGGGCTTTTGAATGATGGACAAACGCTCCACCCCATCCAACACAATGGCAGCCACAGCCTGTTTACACGCCATGTCATACACAGCCGCCCATCCGGCTTTGTCCAACGCCACATCACGATCGTGGCACGTCCCGATTCCTAAACGCAGAAGTTTGAAGAAGGCTTCGTCAGCCTGCATATATTTTGTTTTTCCCATCTTTATTTGTCTGTCTTTTTCACACCTTGTTTCCACAAACGTTTCTGCAAAGATAACATTTTTTCGAAGCAAATCGGCATTCCAATGCAAAGTTATTTTAAATCACTCATTATAAACCTATTACACCACATACAAAACCCCCGAATTCAATCTCAGCAGAATGAAAAATCAATCTCAGCCAAACGATTTTTCAATCTCAGCCAAACGATTTTCCGATCGAAGGAGATTGAAACCGTAAAGTCTGCACAGTAATTTCCGACACGCCTTTCCTTGTCCCGCCTGCTAACGAAAACAATCGTTTCTGTAAATTAAAACAACTTAAAAGGAAGAGGATACAAGGAAAAAGAAGTATATTTGCATCTAACAATATCAAATCAATTCAAAAAATGAAAATGAAGAAATTAAGCACAATGGGAGTAGCCCTTCTCGCCATTGTATTGGCAAACAGTTGTGGAAGCAGCAAGAACGCCCTACAAACCAGTGCATTGGAAGGCGAATGGAATATCATCACCGTAAACGGAAAAGAGGCTACGGCCGATAAGGATGTTTTTATCGGGCTGAACCTGAAAGAGAACAGAGTATACGGCTGTGCCGGATGTAACCGTATCATGGGAGCCATCCAGGTGGATAAAGACAAAGCCGGGCACTTGTCTTTCGGGCAGGTGGCTTCCACACGGATGCTTTGCAGCGACATGGCTACCGAACGTGCCGTGCTGGAAGCTTTGGAAAACGTAACCGGCTATAAGGGTACGGAACAGGAACTGACCCTGACAGACGGCAACGGCAACGCCCTGTTCACACTGAGCAAACGTCCCGCCGCCACTTTGGCTTCCTTGAACGGCAAATGGAATATCACGAAGGTCTACGACGAAGCGGTAGAAGATATCGAAAAGACGGAGAAAACACCGTTCCTTGAATTCAATGCCGACAAAAAGACATTGCACGGCAATGCCGGATGCAACATCGTAAATGGCGGCATCGAACAGGAAGAGGGAAAACCCGCTTCACTGAAGTTCGACAAGTTGCTTTCCACGATGATGGCCGGGCCGGGCATGACGGTAGAAGGCAAAGTGCTGGAAGCCATGAACAAAGTGAGAAGCTTTATCGTCAAAGACGAGCATACGGCTGCCCTGTTGGATGAAAACGGCGCGGAAGCGTTGACGTTGGTGAAACAATAAAGGCGCCTATACCTGAAAATATTAACCGGGGGATGCCTGATTATCCAAAAGGGCATCCCCTTTTTAAACATCAATATCATGAATCATTTCTTTATGCATGCTCCCAAGTGGAGAACCGGAGCGGGCGTACTGACCCTCTTGGCATGGCTCGCTTCCTGTGGCCCGAACAACAAAACGGTGGAATACCCCTTGATTGAAACGGCCAACACCAACGCACTCGACATCGCAAAGGTGGAACTGACGGACTCAGCTACCATCCTGCACACCGACGCGTATTACCGTCCCCACAATTGGATTCGCATTTCTTCGGAATCGTATCTGCAAGCCGGGGGAAAACGGTATATGCTGACCGGTGCCGAAGGAGCCGAGAGCGTGTCGTTGGTACGCGTGCCCTTGAGCTTCACCGTGCAGCCGATGTCGCCGGCGGCCAGTTCGGTGACCTTGATGCGATTCTTGCCCGCGACGGCGAAGAGCTGCGAGAGCTTCTCCTTGTTGCCCGTGCGGGTATTCAGGAGTTCCATGCCTTCGGTGATTTTGCCCCGGATGACGCGCAGGTAGGATATTTCGCCGATGTGCTGTTCGATCTGGCTTTTGAAGATGAACGCTACGGCCGGAGCCGC
>ENA-ORRN01002645-ORRN01002645.1-human-gut-metagenome-genome-assembly--contig:-NODE-2645-length-11107-cov-5.177434_pt1 | contig 11107 bp, 7 predicted proteins | sample MGYA00242174_ERZ509132 | MGnify/ENA primary metagenome ERZ509132 (study PRJEB26280, sample SAMEA2338671) | human gut metagenome | biome: human gut; feature: human-associated habitat; material: faeces...
CCTTGATTATTTTGGAGTTTATGCGACTTCGTCGCAATCTTCTGCAAACTTAGAGTTATTAGGGCTAGCTTGATTATTCTGTTTTCAGCAATAGTGCATTTTTTTCTTTTTGTGAGTGGTGCCGATTATCGTTTGTAGATGGATTCATCTATGGGCAACCTGTATAAAAATACGTGAAGCGGAAAACCCTCGGCCATGCCATTCCGCTTGTTGTAACATTACACCAGTCCAAAGTCCGATTGCAGCGATAAATGTATGCGATAGACTATGGAAACTGGAATTTCATATATAATGCATATATATGAAAAATAGCGTATTTCTGTTGATATCGGTCAATATTTTGCGTATTCAAAGGTGTAAATTGTAACCAAAGGATTGCGAACGTTTACGTAGTTTTTGGGTATAAAACTTATAGATTATTTGTTTTAAATCAATTCTTGTGATACCTTTGCATCAACAAACACTGATTTTCAGAATTACATGCTACATTAATACTAACAGCTAAGACATTCAAAAATGATGAAAAAGGGCTTCGACGTGGTGTCGAGGCCCTTTTTGAGTAGTACGCCCGGCATGAGTATTGTTCTGAAATCTTAAAACATGCAAGCCTCGGTGACTTTTTGGGGGTAAGCAATTTCTATTCTTTGTCTTTTTTGCTTGCATTACTTATCCGTGGTATAAAAATGTTATGAATGATGTTGTTTTCGTAACAAAATTTCGTATTATGGAATAAATAACTGTCATTATATTTGCGTGTTTTAAAATGTTGTTTTACTTTTGCAACCGCAAACACGAATACACTTATATGTTGCTATTAATTATTGCAATTTTCAAACAAAGTGTTAGAGAGGATTGAGAAAAAGCCGTGTTGGCTTGTAAATAAAAGAAATAGATTCTTCGGGTAGAAAGTTGTTTAAAGGTATCAACCAAACATTATAATATGGACGCAAAACAAGGATTGTATGCCTCAGCCTACGAGCACGATGCGTGCGGCGTGGGTATGGTGGTAAACATACATGGAGGCAAAAGTCATGAGTTGGTGGATAATGCTCTGCGCGTGTTGGAGAACATGCAACACCGTGGTGCCGAAACTCGTGACAAGACAGGTGACGGTGCTGGCATTATGGTGCAGATTCCTCACGAGTTTATTCTGCTGCAAGGTATTCTCAGAAGCATTGCTCAGAAAACATTTCGGCACGGAGATAAGCACCATCGGAGGTATCGGACTGAAGGATATCGCAAGAGAATACACAGAGCTCAACCAGGCAGCTTTCTTCCCCTCTCCTGTAGTGAAGGCAGAAGAGAAGTATTTCCTACCCAACAACGGCCTTTTCAGTTATAGAAAAGACGGCATAGAGCATGCCTGGAACCCCGAGACTATCACCAAGCTGCAGCTCGCCACACGCTTGGGCAGCTATAAGCAGTTCAAGGAGTGGGCGGCAATCGTCGACACCCATTCCGCCACGGGAGATGCTGAAAAGGGCGAGCGCCCCATCTTCCTCCGCAATCTGCTCACCTTCAAGAAGGCAGCCACGCCAACACCGCTCGACGAGGTGTAACCGGTGGAGAGCATCGTTCGCCACTTCGTCACAGGAGCCATGTCGTTCGGAGCGCTCAGCATCGAGGCACACGAGGCACTTGCCCTGGCAATGAACCGTCTCGGTTCACGAAGCAATACGGGAGAGGGCGGCGAGGACAACGCCCGCTACCACACCGAGGTAGACGGCGTGTCGCTCAGCAGCAAGACCAAGCAGATTGCCTCAGGCCGTTTCGGCGTTACAGCCGAATATCTTGTCAATGCCGAAGAACTTCAGATCAAGGTGGCGCAGGGCGCAAAGCCTGGTGAAGGCGGACAGTTGCCCGGCTTTAAGGTGAACAAGATCATTGCCAAGACACGTAATGCCATTCCTGGAATCACGCTCATCTCGCCACCGCCACATCACGACATTTATTCAATCGAAGACCTTGCCCAGTTGATTTTCGACCTCAAGAATATCAATCCCACCGCCGCAGTCAGCGTGAAGCTTGTTGCCGAGAGCGGTGTGGGCACCATTGCAGCCGGCGTGGCAAAGGCAAAGGCAGACCTCATCGTCATTTCAGGAGCTGAGGGCGGCACGGGTGCAAGTCCGGTATCGTCGATGCGCTTTGCCGGTATCTCACCGGAAATCGGACTTGCCGAGGCACAGCAGACACTGGTGCTCAACGGTCTGCGCGACCAGGTCCGCCTGCAGACAGACGGCCAGCTCAAGACTGCACGCGATGTAATCATCATGGCAATGCTTGGCGCCGACGAATTTTCTTTCGGCACCCTGCCGCTCATCGTGCTCGGCTGTCTGATGATGCGCAAGTGCAACACCAATACATGTCCCGTAGGTGTGGCAACGCAAGACGAGACCCTACGTGCCAAGTTCCGCGGACGTGCCGAATACGTGGTCAACTTCTTCACATTCCTTGCCCAGCAGACGCGCGAGTATCTGTCAGAACTCGGCGTAAGACATCTTAAGGACATCATCGGCCGCACAGACATGATAGAGGTCATTCCGCAGGACAAGTCGTCAAAGTTGGGAACCATCGACTTCAGCCGGCTGCTCCACCGTCCCGACACGGACAAGGCACTCCATTGGGACCGTAGCGAATTCACAAGGGTCAGCGGCGTGAAGGATGAAGATATCATCAGTGCCTGCGAGAAGGCGATAGAGAACAAGGAGGAGGTGAATCTTGACTACGCCATAAAGAATACCGACCGTGCAGTCACCACAATGCTCTCTGGCGTCATAGCCAAGCGTTATGGCGAGGAGGGACTGCCCGATTCCACCATCAACATTAAGTTCAAGGGGTCGGCAGGCCAGAGCTTCGGAGCCTTTGCCGTCAGCGGCATCAACGTCAGACTGGAAGGCGAGGCAAACGACTACTTTGCGAAGGGACTCTCCGGCGGACGCATCAGCATTCTGCCCCCATCACGCTCGAGCGCCGACTTCGTGGCTGAAGACAATATCATTGCCGGCAACACTGGACTCTACGGAGCGACAGGTGGCGAGCTGTATGTCAACGGCCGTGTGGGCGAGCGTTTCGGCGTGCGCAATTCAGGAGCCACAGCCGTCATCGAAGGTGCCGGCGACCATTGCTGTGAGTATATGACCGGTGGCCGCATCGTGGTGCTTGGTCAGATAGGCCGCAATTTCGCCGCCGGTATGAGTGGAGGTCTGGCTTACGTTTGGGACCGTGAACATACTTTTGATTATTTCTGCAATATGGATCAGGTGGAGATATCGCTCGTCGAGGAAAGTTCGGCACGCAAGGAGCTCCACGAACTCATCCGCCAGCATTACCTCTACACGGGTTCTGCCCTGGCACGCCGCATGTTGGACGACTGGAACCGCTATGTGGAGGACTTCATCCTTGTCACTCCTATCGAATACAAGCGGGTGCTGCAGGAGGAGAAGATGCGCCAGCTGGAAGAGAAGATCGCCAATATGCAATTAATAAATAACTAAGGAAGATATGGGAAAACTAAAAGCTTTCATGGAAGTGCCCAGGCTTGAAGCCGGGTATCGTCCTTTACACGAAAGAATACATGACTTTGGCGAGGTGGAGCAGACTCTCAACTCGCGTGACCGCATGGCTCAGGCAAGCCGCTGCATGGACTGCGGTGTGCCGTTCTGCCATTGGGCTTGTCCGTTGGGCAACAAGGATTCTGAATGGAACGACGCTCTCTGCAAGGGCGACTGGGAACTGGCTTATCGTCTGCTCAATTCCACAAACGACTTTCCTGAATTCACCGGACGCATCTGTCCGGCGCTCTGCGAAAAGGCTTGCGTGCTCAATCTTACAGACCACGCCCCGGTAACCAACCGTGAGAACGAGGCTGCCATAACAGAGACGGCATGGCATGAGGACTATATCAAACCGATGACCTTCCCACGCAACGGCAAGAGTGTAGCGGTGATAGGTGCCGGTCCTTCGGGTCTTGTGGCTGCCAACCGTCTTAATCGCATGGGCTACGGCGTGACCGTGTTCGACAAGAACGAAGCGGCAGGAGGTCTGCTGCGTTACGGCATTCCCAACTTCAAGCTCTCAAAGAACATCATTGACCGTAGGCTCGACATCCTCATCGAGGAAGGCATACGGTTCGTATACAATACAGTGGTGGAAGCCTCTTCATTGCCCGAAGGCTTTGACGCCTACGTCCTTGCAACAGGAACACCCGAGGCACGTGACCTCAAGAACGTGCCCGGTCGCGAACTCAAAGGTGTACACCTCGCCTTGGAACTGCTCTCGCAGCAGAACCGCGTCCTATCTGGAGCAGAGTACTCCAAGGACGAGCGTGTCACCTGCAAGGGCAAGGACGTGCTCGTCATCGGCGGCGGCGACACCGGTTCCGACTGCATAGGCACCGCCCATCGCCAGGGATGCAAGAGCGTCACTCAGATAGAAATCATGCCACGCCCCGTGGAGGGTCCCGACGACCCGAAGAATCCATGGCCGAACTATCCGCGCGTGCTCAAGACCACGTCGAGCCACGAGGAGGGATGTACGCGTCGCTGGAACATCAACACACTGGAGTTCATAGGCAAGAACGGAAAGCTGTGTGGCGTCCGTGTGCAGCCCATCGACTGGCAGCCGAATCCAGAGGGAGGCCGTCCGTTGATGGTTGAGGCTGGCGACCCCGAGGTGATAAAGTGTGAGGCGTGCTTCCTCGCAATGGGATTTCTCAAGCCTCAGCACCCTGACTATCCCGATAACGTATTCGTCTGCGGCGATGCCTTGAACGGAGCCTCGCTCGTGGTAAGGGCTATGGCAAGCGGCCGCGATGCGGCGCACAAGGTGGACAGCTACCTGCAGTCAGTTTGAGAGAACAAGAAATTTTTGTAGCTTTATTTCCCCAAAAGAGAAAGATATATGTGCGGAATTGTAGCAATATTCAACGTAAAAGAACAGACGCCGGAGCTGCGCACCAAGGCTCTGGGCATGAGTAAGAAGATACGCCACCGTGGTCCAGACTGGAGCGGCATACATTGTTCGGGCAGTGCCATACTGGCGCATGAGCGTCTGAGCATCGTCGATCCCGAGAGTGGAGGTCAGCCTCTGTTCTCGCCGGATGGCAAACAGGTGCTGGCCGTCAACGGCGAGATATATAACCATAAGGAGATCAGGGCAAGATATCAGGGGCGTTATGATTTTCAGACAGGTAGCGACTGTGAGGTGATCCTTGCGCTTTACCGCGACAAGGGAATTGACTTTCTTGAAGACCTGAACGGTATTTTCGCCTTTGCCCTTTATGACGAGGAGCAGGATGCCTTCCTCATAGCCCGCGACCATATCGGAGTCATTCCTCTTTATATAGGATATAATGACGACGGAAAAGTTTTCGTGGCAAGTGAGCTGAAGGCTCTTGAAGGCGAGTGCGACCGCTATGAACCGTTCCTGCCCGGCCACTATTATTGGAGCAAGGACCCCGGAATGAAGCCTTGGTATAAGCGCGACTGGATGGAATACGACAATGTGAAGGACAATCCCGCCAGCAGCGATGCCATACGCGATAGTCTTTGTGCGGCAGTGAAACGCCAGATGATGAGCGACGTGCCGTATGGAGTGCTGCTTTCGGGCGGTCTTGACAGTAGCGTCATCAGTGCCATCACCGAGAGCTACGCCGAACGCCGTATCGAGACAGACAGCCAGAGCAGGGCTTGGTGGCCCCGTCTCCATTCGTTTGCCGTGGGACTCAAGGGAGCGCCCGACTTGGCGAAGGCGCGTCAGGTGGCTGACTATATCGGCACGGTGCATCACGAAATCAACTATACTATTCAGGAGGGATTGGATGCCCTTCGTGACGTTATCTATTTCATCGAGACCTACGATATAACCACAGTGCGTGCCTCCGTGCCAATGTATCTGCTGGCGCGCGTGATAAAGTCGATGGGCATCAAGATGGTGCTGTCGGGTGAGGGAGCCGATGAGATATTCGGTGGCTACCTATATTTCCACAAGGCGCCTTCGGCAGAGGAATTCCATAAGGAGACCGTACGCAAACTTTCCAAACTGCATCAGTATGACTGCCTGCGTGCCAACAAGAGTCTTTCGGCATGGGGCGTGGAAGGACGAGTGCCGTTCCTCGACAAGGAATTCCTTGACGTGGCGATGCGCACCAATCCCAAGGCAAAGATGTGCAGCATTCTCCCAGACTCCGACCCGAAGGCGTCTATGGAGAAGCGCATCGTGCGTGAGGCATTCGAGGATATGCTGCCCGAAGAGGTGGCATGGCGACAGAAGGAGCAGTTCAGCGACGGTGTGGGATATTCGTGGATAGACACTCTGAAGAAGATCACCTCTGAAGCCGTGACCGACGAGCAGATGGCACATGCTGCCGGACGTTTCCCGATAAACACGCCTCTCTGCAAGGAGGAATATTATTATCGTTCCATCTTCGAGGAGCATTTCCCCAGTGAGAGCGCAGCCCGCAGCGTTCCCCACGAGGCAAGTGTAGCTTGTTCCACAGCTGTGGCTTTGGAGTGGGACGAAGCGTGGAAGAACATGAACGACCCAAGCGGACGTGCCGTTTCCGGCGTACACGAAAACGCTTTGGTGCACTAAAAACATAGTTCCTGTTTATAAAAGTAGCCGTTTTGCAACGTCAAGAGAACTTACTCTTGCATTGCAAAACGGCTGTTTCTTATGATTGTCTGATGCATAACCCCAAATCAGTCATTCACTCATATATAACGGCAATCACTCCTGCATACGAGAACTATAGGAGACATTCGCGCAATCATGCCGAATTCAAAATGCTATATTTTTCAGCAGATGATGACGGAGTTCGGGAAATAATGTATATCTTTGCCTGTATGTTTCGCTCATAGAGAGACGACACGATTTTGAAGTAATGTAAACTTAAAACAGAATGAAAACGATAAACACGAGAAAGACTATACGAAAGTATTCCGACAAGCCCGTAAGCGACGAACTCCTCAACAGACTCCTCGCTGAGGCAATGCGTACCCAGACGATGGGAAACCTGCAGCTCTACAGCGTGGTGGTGACACGCTCGGCAGAGATGAAAGAGAAGCTCGCGCCGGCGCATTTCTGTCAGCCGATGGTTACGCAGGCGCCGGTGGTGCTCACCATCTGTGCTGATTTCAACCGCACCACACGATGGGCAGAAAACCGCAAGGCGACGCCGGGATACGACAATCTGCTCTCGTTTCTGAATGCAGCCACCGATGCGTTGCTGTATACCCAGACCTTCTGCAACCTCGCCGACGAGGAAGGACTCGGCTACTGCTTCCTCGGCACCACGGTGTATAACCCCAAGCAGATAATCGACACGCTGAAGCTGCCGCGCCTCGTGATGCCCGTTGCCACGATAACGCTGGGATGGCCCGACGAGAATCCGCCGCTCACCGACAGACTGCCGCTGCAGGGCATCATCCATTCAGAGACCTACACCGACTACACCCCACAGCTCATCGACGAGTATTATGCCGAGAAGGAGGCGCTGCCGGAAAACGAGGAGTTCGTGCGTGTCAACCACAAGGAGACCCTCGCACAGGTGTTCACCGACCTGCGCTACACCAAGAAAGACAACGAGGCAATGTCGGCAACGATGCTCGATGCCCTGCGCTCACAGGGATTCCTTGACTAAGGAGGAAGATCCTGACAGTAAGAAAACTAAAGAAACACAACAATAATCAAAACCTATGTTACGCCCCTCTGCCATAAGTCATTGGTAGACAAGCAGACCGTGCGCACAGTTTACTATCAAGACCTATGATAACATTTTTCATTAGCTTTGTAGCCCTTGTGCTGGGCTATCTCTTGTATGGAAAGTTCGTAAGCAAAGTGTTCGCTCCTGACGACAGAAAGACTCCCGCCGTGGTGATAAACGACGGCATCGACTATGTGCCGATGCCCAACTGGAAGATTTTCATGATCCAGTTTCTCAACATCGCCGGCACGGGACCGATCTTCGGTGCCATCATGGGAGCCAAGTTCGGTCCGGCGGCATACCTCTGGATTATCCTCGGCTGCATCTTTGCCGGTGCCACCCACGATTTCTTCAGCGGTATGCTCTCCATGCGTAACAACGGAGCCGACCTGCCCGCCCTCATCGGCAAATACCTCGGCAAGACTCCGCGCAACGTGATGCTCGTGTTCTGCGTGGTGCTCCTCATCATGGTGGGCACGGTGTTCGTGTATAGTCCGGCAGAAATCCTCGGCCATCTCAGTGGCGGTTCGCTCCTATGGATAATAGTGATATTCGCATATTACGTGGTAGCAACGATGCTCCCCATCGACAAGATTATCGGCAAGATATACCCCATATTCTCCTTCTCCCTGCTCTTCATGGCAGTAGCCCTCATCGTGATACTCCTCATCAAGATGCCGGTGCTGCCGGAGCTGTGGGACGGCCTCGGCAATATGGCAAAGGAGCAAGACCCGTCGTTCACCGACAATATCTTCCCTTGCCTCTTCATCACCATCGCCTGCGGAGCTATCAGTGGTTTCCATGCCACACAGAGTCCGCTCATGGCGCGCTGCCTGAAGAGCGAGAAGATGGGACGCCCCATCTTCTATGGTTCAATGATTACCGAAGGACTCGTGGCTCTCGTGTGGGCTACGGTGGCAATGTGGTTCTTCTACGATTCGCCGACGCCGGGCTATGAACAGCTCGCAGCGGCAAAAGGCTTCCATACGTCAGCGCCGATGGTGGTTACTACCGTATGCCAGGATTGGCTCGGAATACTCGGTGGCGTGCTTGCCATCCTCGGAGTGGTGGCAGCCCCGATAACGAGCGGCGACACCGCTTTCCGTTCCGCCAGACTCATCGTGGCGTCAGCCTTGAAGCTCAACCAGAAGCCGAAGATGAACCGCCTGTATGTCTGCCTGCCCATCTTCGTTGTATCCATCGCCCTGCTCGCATGGCAGAGTTCCAATCCTGACGGCTTCAACGTGATATGGCAGTATTTCGGATGGTCAAACCAGACACTCTCGGTGTTCACACTGTGGGCAATCACCGTGTATCTCGTGCGTAAGAACAAGCCATACGTCATAACCCTCCTTCCAGCGTTGTTCATGACAGGCGTCTGCTCCACATATCTCTTCATATCCAAGCAGGCATTCGGACTGCAGGAAGACCTGGCATATTACCTCGGTATCCTCACCGTCATCATTGCAATGGTGTGGTTTGTGGTATGGATAAGGAAATACGGCGAGAAGGCGAGAGAGATAGGCGAGACCTCCACGGACTGATGACGGCTAATCCTGCAGCATTATGAAAAACCGCCGCAGCGTGTTCCTGCGCATTGCGGTGCCATTCCTTTTGGGAGTAGTGATGGCGTCGCTCGTCCATCTGCCAGTGCAGCCCCTCGGCTGGGGACTTGTGGCGGTGGTCATGGGCTTGGTGTCACTCCTGCTATTCAATAGCGGCAGGTCATCATCCTGCTTTGCATGCCTGTTCGCATTCGTTGGCGGAGCATTTGTGACGACTCTCAACCGGGAGTATGCCACAGGTGCTCCGCCTGCTGATTATATGAAATACGACGCCGTGGTGATGAGCACTCCGCAAAGACACGGCAAGGTGGTCGGCTTCGACGCCCTCGTGGTGGATGTGGCAGACCGCCGCGTTTCTCCTTTTATGGCGAAGGTCAGCATTGCCGGTCTCGACACATGCCGCCTCGGCATTGGCAGCGGCATAGAGGCATTGTCGGTTTTCACGGTGCCCGGGCTGAGAAAAGATTCTAAGCTTCCCGTACAGAGAAAAGCTGCCACGGCGTCAGAACGGCGATTCGACTATTTCCGTTATCTCCAGACCCAGGGCTTCAGGGCGCAGACCTTCGTTTATGCCTCCGACATGAAGTTGAAGCAGATCTCCGCCACTTCCATTCCCGTTTGGCATCGGTTGCGGCTGCATCTGCTTGCTTTCCGTCAGCGCCTGATCGCGCAGTTCAGAAGAGGCGATGTGTCGGGCGGCAATCTCGCCGTGATTTCAGCACTCACCCTTGGTGACAAGACGATGATAGACCGTCATGTGCGCACGGTGTATAGTGTGTCGGGAGCGTCGCATGTGCTGGCGCTTTCCGGTCTGCATATAGCCATCATATATACTCTGCTGATGCTTCTGCTTGATGGCAGACGACTGTTCCGTCTGCGTATAGCGGCACGGCTTCTCGCCATTGCCACGGTGTGGTGGTATGTCATGATTGTCGGACTGCCCGTCTCTGCGGTCAGGTCGGCGCTGATGCTGTCGGTATGTAGCGTAGTGGCAGTGGCAAACAGGGAGAGCCTCTCTCTCGACCACCTTGCGCTGGCGGCATTCGTAGTGGTGGCGGTGAGTCCGATGAGTGTTTTCGATGTAGGGTTCCAGATGTCGTTCATAGCCGTAGCCTCTATATTGCTCTTTGTTCCGCAGATGGAACGCCTCCTGTTCCGGTCACCTATCTGGCAGCGCCAGCCCATGCGCTGGGTTAGTGGGATGGTTACGGTGTCGCTTGCCGCACAGTTGGGAGTGTCGCCCCTTACGGCATATTATTTCGGCAGGTTCTCCTTTTATTTCCTCCTCACCAATTTCATTGCCATCCCCATGGCGATGCTCCTGCTGTATGGTGCCCTGGCGATGTTTCTGCTGTCGTGGCAGCCGGTGGTGAGCGGTCTGCTGGCTTATGGACTCGGTTCGGCAGCCCAGCTTCTCAACGATGCTCTCGCCCTTATCGCCGGTCTGCCGATGGCGAGCATAGAGAATATCGCCATAAGCCCGTGGCAGGTAGTGGCGGTTTATGGCGTCGTCGTGCTGGTATGGCTCGGAATGCGTATGATTGGCGGCTATGGAGTGATGCGGCCCTTCAGAATGGGCAACGAACCATAAGGGATTTGAGGTAAGCCAAACAAAAAAAACACTCTTCTGTAAGGACAAAAAACAAGCAATCCCCAATGATCGATTCGGTATATAAAGACAAAAAACATGCAATCCTCAATGACCGATTCGGTATAAAAGGACAAAAACCAAACAATTCCCAATAACCGATTCTGTATAATTACGTCGACAGAAATATATGCCGGAATTTCCCCCACAGCGTGGGGAACAGAACCCCCTAATGTGGGGTTTCATTCCCCA
>ENA-ORRN01002647-ORRN01002647.1-human-gut-metagenome-genome-assembly--contig:-NODE-2647-length-11096-cov-4.016031_pt1 | contig 11096 bp, 6 predicted proteins | sample MGYA00242174_ERZ509132 | MGnify/ENA primary metagenome ERZ509132 (study PRJEB26280, sample SAMEA2338671) | human gut metagenome | biome: human gut; feature: human-associated habitat; material: faeces...
CGGCGAAGACATTCAGCTTGGCGACCCGCGGGTTGTCGAGGTTCGAGTTGGCGTAGAACTTGTGGTTGCCGGCCGTGTTGATGCCGTCCGAGGGAGCGCCTCCGATCGAAAGCATCATGCGGTAGTTACCCAGATAGAGACCGTCGAGACGCACGTAGACCCACTGGCTCTTGATCGGCTTCGAAGCCAGGTCGAGCAGGAAGTCGAGATAAAGGCCGTTGTAGAGCTTCAGCTCGATACCGGCCGTGCCGTCGTAGATATAGAGCGACTTGTAGATGTTGCCCTGACGGTCGCTGCTGATCACCTTGCCCTTGATGTAGTATTTCGAAGCCTCGGGCCACTCCATGAGGCCGTCGAACTTGGCCTCCTCGGACGTGCGGGTTCCGAACTTGAGGGTCTTGGTCGTGGAGAAATTGTCGTTGGTTCCCGTATTGGAGATCGGGCCGAACTTCTCCTTCACCTCCTTGATAGAGATCGGAGTAAGCCCCATTGCGGCCATATCGTCGTCCACATAGAGTTTCTGCGGAGCCGGAGTGTCGAAATCGTTGTAGCAGCTCACGGCCACCAGACCGACGAGAGCCGCCAATGCTATTTTAAGACTTTTCATAAATTATGCTTTGCGCGATTAGAAACGGAAATAGACATTCAGGTAATAGGTCGTACCGAACAGGTAGAAATACTTCGAGGGGAAGCGGCCGTAAATCTGCTCGCCGCCCTCGCCGCGGACCTTGCTCATACGCATCTGCTCGTAACCGCCCGTGCGGATGTCCTGATCGTTGAGGATGTTCTTCACCTCGAGGCTGAAGCCCAGCATGTAGACCCGGTGGATATACCAGTTCTTGCCGATATTGGCGCTCAACGTATATGCGCTGTCAAACTTCTCCTGCTTGCGGAGGGTCTTGATCGACGAGAGGGCCGATGCCTTCTGCGCATTGGTGGCCGTATTGGAAGTCAGCACATTCGTATAATACTTAATGGCGGTAGCCGTACGGTACATCGGGTTCATCGAAAGATAGATGTTGTCGTAGTAGTTGAAGTTCACACCGGCGAACCAGTTGCGCGGTCCGCGGTAGTCGAGACCGATGTTGAAAGCCAGTTGCGGCGAGCTTTCCACATGATAACCGTCCCAGTTGACCTTATCTTTCAGTACGATCTTGTCCACGTTGTCAACCGTCTGCACGAAGTTGGGATTCGACGTATAGGTATAGTCGCCCCAGCTCAAGGCACCCACGACCGAGAGGCCGTTCCATACGGGAACCGAAAGGCCCAACTCAACGCCGTAGTAGCGTTTGTCGATGCCGCTCATGGCGAAGTTGGTGAACGAACTGCGGGTATCGTCGTAGAACGAGATGACCTTCGACTGGTCCTCGATCGTCGTATAGTATCCCGAAAGACGCGCCTTGATGTAGGGCAGGTTGAGGTTGTAGGTGAGGTCTGCGCCGAACACCTTCTCGGCCTTCAGCCCCGGCGTGGTCGTGTTGCGCGTACGGGGCGACACGAATGCCGTCGCGAACTTGGGCGCCTGCTGCATGTAAGCCACATTGGCCTCGATCGAATGCGCTCCAGAGAACTTGTAGCCCAGCGCAAGTTTCGCATCGTAGGTCAGGTAGTCGAGTTTCTTCGAATCGCCTTTCGAATCGTTGGGGAACAATCCCTTGCGCCACATGCCCTCGCGGTACATGTTCGAGTAGCCGACCGATCCGGAGACGCCCAGCGAGAAACCGCCGATGCCCCACGTGTAGTTGGCCCAGGCATTGGTTTCGAGCAGGTGCGCCCGGTAGTAGTAACCGTACTTGTCGCCGACACGGGCAATGCGGGCGTGCCCCGTAGCCCAGTAGTAATCCAGGTCGTTCTGGTAAGCCTCGGCGCTGGCCATGTCGCGCTCGGCGAACTTGTCGATGTCATACCAATAGTCGCCGCCCAGCAGGTCCTTGATCTCCGAGTAGTAATTCGTGCGGTTGACGCGCAGGTTGGCGCCGCCGACGATGCGCATGTTGTGGCGCATGTTATGCTGCACGTTGACCGCCAGGTTGTAGTCCAGCTGGTCGGTGTGACGCTCCTCGATCATGTAGTTCGAACGACTGTTATTACCCATCAGTTTGGACAGCACCGGATCGGTGTCGATATTCCGCATATTCGTCTGGAAGAATTTGTCGTAGTCGAGCATACCGTCCCACACACCTTTCGCTATGGCGCCATCCATCGCGTAAAAATAGATCGTCTCGTCGGTAGTTATGCCCGGCACGATCTGCGTCTTATCCGAATTCGGCATATAGCGGTAGTAGTCGCCGCGGGGGTCCGCTCCGGCGTTCCACGTCAGGGCCGAATAGCCGTTCCTGCCGAAACGCAGCGACGTGGCGGCGTTCAGGCGCGTGTTCTCCGACATGTCCCACGTATAGTTGAGCATCACGATCGGCTCGTGGGTGTTGCGCACGCGCGAGTTGCGGAGCTTACCGGCCTGGTAACCCACATTGGGGTTGTAGTAGTTGTTGCCGAACAGAGCGTAAGCCTCGTCGGTCGAAGCCTGCTGCGCGCCGCGCTCCGAAGGCGAAGCCAGCAGCGTCAGCGCAAGGCGGTGGTTCTGTCCGAAAAGCTTCTCGGCCGAAGCGAAATAGGAATAGGAGTTGTAGTAAACGCCGTCCACATAGCCGTTGCCGCCCTGGCGGGTTCCCACCGAGAAGGCGTACGACCAGCCGTTGTCCAACTGTCCCGAGCCGTAGGAAACCATCGCACGGAAACGGTACATCTGGTTGCCGTTCGACACGCTCACGCGGAATCCCTTGCGCATCTGCGAGGCGCGGGCGTTGACGTTGGTCATGCCGCCGATGCCGCCGATGCCGAAATCCGACGCTTCGAGGCCCGTGTAGTTCTCCTGGTTACGCGTCGCGTCGTTCAGTCCGCTCCACAGCGACCAGGGACCGTAGCCCGTCATGGCGTCGTTGAAGCGGATGCCGTTCAGGTAGATGTCCGAGTACTGCGAATCGTAGCCGCGGACGTTGAAACGCATCTCGCTGAAACGGTACGATGCGATGTTGTTGAAGAGGTCCTTCGACGAAGAGAGCGACGAAGGCAGCGCCTGCGTGTCCGACGACGAGGAGTCGCTGTCGAATTCGGCGAAAACGGCGTCGTCCAGAACCGCACTCTGCCCCGACGGCACGATGATCACCGACTTGAGGTCCTGCACATGCTTATCGCCTACGCGGACCATCAGGTTGAGATCCTCGAAGTCGGGCGTAGAGAAGAGCACCGTGTAGCTGCCCGCAGGAAGATTCTCGAAGATGAAGTTGCCGTCCTTGTCGGTCATGGCCGTCAGACCCAGCGATTCGATCTTCACCTGTACATTGCTCAAGGCCACGCGACCGTTGCGCGAAACCACCTTACCGCGGATGCCTCCGTCCTGCGCATAGGACGTGAAGGTCACGGCGGCGAGCATCAGAATAAGTAGAACTTTGAGTTTCATACAAATATTTTAGAGTGTTTATTTGGCGATGTAGATATATACGGGGAAGTGGTCGCTGAAACCGCCCTGGAAATCGTTGCCCACGAACGTACGCAGCGGATAGCCCTTGTACTGGCCCTCCTTCTGGATCATGTAGGGACGGCGGAAGATGCCGCCGTAGAACTTCGAGTTGCCGGCGGGCTGGATTTTCAGACTGCCCGTGGAACCGGTGGCGAGGTTCTCCGAAACGATGATGTTGTCGAACAGGTTCCACTCGTCGCGGTAAGCCAGCGTGCCGTAACCCGCTTTCAGCAGGCCGATGAAGGGGTTGAACATGTCGCCCTTGCCGACCTCCTTGATCTTGCCCTTGGCGTTGAGGCCCTCGACGATGCTGTCATCCGTGGCATCGTCGTTCAGGTCGCCCATGACGACCACCTTCGTGGCCGGGTTGGCGGCGGTCACCGAGTCGACGATGTGCTTCACCTGCTTGGCGGCAGCCAGACGCTTGGGGGCCGAAGCCTCCTTGCCGCCCAGACGCGAAGGCCAGTGGCTCACGAGGAAGAAGAACGGCTCGTTCTCGATCGTGCCCCACATCGTGACGAAATCACGCGTCCTGAAGTTGGGCAGTTCCGGCATCTTGAACGGAATGGCGGCGCTTCCCTCCAGCTTGAAAACGTCGGGACGGTAGTAGAACGCCACGTCGACGCCGCGTGCGTCGGGCGAATCGTAATGCACGATGCGGTAGTTGCCGGGCGCGAGTTTCGGCTGCGCGATCACATCCTCCATCACCGAGCGGTTCTCGATCTCCGAAACGCCGATCACCACGGGATAATCCTTATCCTCGGCGGCGATGTCGAACAACACCCGTTCGAGGTTCCCGATTTTCCTGGTGTACTTGGCCGAGTTCCACTTCTTGGGTCCTTCGGGCGTGAACTCCTCATCGAGGACGCCGGGATCGTGAATGGTGTCGAACAGGTTCTCGAAGTTGTAGAAGACCACTTTGTAGGGCTTCTGCGCGAAGCATGCCACCGCGATCAGCGAGGCAAACAGTCCTGTCAAAAAGATTCTCTTCATAAACGATTTTTGTTGTTAAGGTTCAATTCATTGTATCATAATCCCTACCAGTCGGCGAGGTTCTTCTGGCTTTTCACCGCATCGGCCACGGCCGGGTCGAGGTTGCGGAAGAACTTGAAGCCCGTCAGCTCCTCGATCTCCTTCACCGAACGGACAGCCGATTCGATCGACGTGGCGGCTCCGGCGTCATCGTTGGTGAACACGAAGCCGATGGCTTTCAGTTCATCCGCCTTGAATTGAGAGATCTGCCGGTTCTGGTTGCCCCGCTGGCGCAGCAGCACTTTCCAGCAATGCGACGGCACGGCGATCGGTCCGTTGGCATTGTCGATGGTCTTCGTGCTCTTGAAAGCGGCTCCCGTCACCACATAGAGCGTATCGTAGGTCTGCAAGCCTCCCCAGCCACGGACTTTGCCCTCCAGCGAGGCCCAGATATTCTGATTCAGCGTGCTGTTCTGGGGCATCATGTTGGTGCCGTAGTAAGTCATCCGGTTCGGCTCGTAATTGTTGTAACGCGAAGCCTGCGGAAGCATGTGCCCGCGGTCGTAACCCCTTGCACCGTAACCGCGGCCGTTGCCGCCTGTCCCGATGTATTGCTGGTCGCGGGTGGGAATCACGGGCAGCTGGTCATTGGGATCGTAATTGAAATCGTTGACCCGGCTCAAAACGGGCGTTTCGTAGACCTTCTTGAAGATCGGATAAGCCACCCAATGCGAAATATGCCGGTCGACATCGTAGCATACCGAATAGTTGCGCAGTTTTCCGCCCGGAAAGAACTGATTGCTCACAAACGTCGCATAATAGGTCTTATAGATATAAGCGTCGTCGGAACGATATTCGGGCTGCTCGCCCCACGAACGGTCGTAGTCGATGAAGCCCGCGGCCCTCTGCGTCAGCGTCAGGGAGGTGGAATAACCGTTGGTATAGGTTACGTCGATCCGCGCCGTGCAGTCGTCGTCGGAATTGTTTTTGTCCAAATAGAGGTAGGCCGGGTCCCCGACGTTTCCGCCGACGGAGGATACCTGCTTATTCAAATCGAACGAACACCACTCCGCATCCCCGCCCTGCGAGACGATCGTCGCCTCGAAGGTGATGCCCGACGGGCCTTGGGTCGAAATCTTGTTCGTTGTGGTTGAACTGCTCACGGTCTCTGCAACGAGCGTCGCGAGGGACTCCTTGTCGCCCCCGTCGTCCTTGTCGCCGCATCCCGCAAACAGGACAAGCATCGCCGACATCGTCACGAGCAGCATGCCTATCTGTCTAATTTTCAACATCATTCAGAATAAAGTATAACATTTGGTCCGCAGACCCATTTAGAAACCAAACTCTTGACGGGGAGTTATCCCCGCCAAGAGTGGTTGGTTTTACAAGTCGGTTTCCTCGACTGTTAGAATTATTCGGCAGGATTAATTGCAATAGACTTCAAATACATTGCCTTGACTGTATTTGTTAGCTCAATCGTAATATTACCCGAAACCGGCGAAGATGGAGTAAACGTATAATCCGTAGCGTTCAATACCAGCGTAGTTATTTCACCAATTTGAGTACCACCGACTTTTACCGTCAGTTTACCATCACCACCACTGGCAACAGAGGCGTTAATGACAATTTTAGCTATTTTTCCGGAATAAGCTGTTGTTGAAAGCGTATAAGTCCCATTTACAGGATTTTTACTGGATCCAAACTGAACACCCTTTCCATTATTCTGATCCCAGCCAATATAACCTACAGCAGATGAAGTCCACTCCATTGCAGGCTCACCTTTGGTTACAGTTCCGCCAGCAGTAGTCATATCACCCGACGCCAAAGTCCAAAGATAAGCAGGTCCCTCATCACCGCTCGCAGGCGCAGCCTGCTTCAGAGCAACCGTTGCAACCGTCGCACCGGCAACTTTGGCAACCAGATTGGCCGTATAGGCTGTCTTATCCGTGTTGTCGCCTTTCGCGCTTACGACGATGGTGTTATCAGTCTTGGCGCCGAGCGAGAACTTGTCGGCATTCGTACCCTCGATTGCGAACGTTACAGCCGAAGCCGTCGTGTTGGTAACCGTATAGTTGAGCGTTTGAGCCGCGGGAGAGGTTGCAGCGAACTGCTGGGGAGCGGAGATTTCGACAATCGGCGTCGAAGAATCGACCGTCACCGACGTAGCCATCGTCTGGAGATAGTTGGCCGTACCACCGAGCAGCCAGCCTTCGACAGTCACCGGTTTGCCATTAAACGACGCCCACTCCGGTTTGCCATAGGCAACAGAGCCTTTCGTGGTCGTACCGGCGATAACGACATTGTAATAGCTGCCGCTGACAGTAAACTCACCGTTGTATTTCACATACTTGTACACAGCCTTATTTTCCAAGGCCGTTGCGATATAGGCCGAGACAGCCGTGCCGTCCATCACCTCGGGAGCAGGCGTGTTATAGCTGCCCGTGCCGGTCTTGGCGACCGAAAGACCCTCCTTGCCGAACTGAATGACGCCATTCCGCAATTCGGTCGTTCCCTTAACGGTAACGGCATCGTTAACAGCTACCGCAGGAGTCTCGCCAAGGAACGCCAGCATGACACCCGACGCATCGCCGATCAGGATACCCTGCGTGTGCATGGCTACGACCGTAGCGGCGACCTCGTAGTTCTTGCCGGCTCCGGCTGCGATAGCCTCGGCAACCGTACCCTTCGTATAATCCACCGAAGGAACGACGAGTTCCGAACCGTTGCCGCCTTCATAAAGTTTGAAGTCGTCGATACGCAGACCGTGGTTTTCAAGTCCTGCATAGCCGTCGAAACGAACCCAGATCTTGTCGGTCGAAACACCGGCGGGCAGTTTGAATTCGGCGGTGCAGAGATACCAGTAGCCGGAAGCGACTTTTTTGACTTTCAGAGCAACGGGAGCATAGCTCGAACCATCGGTAGACACCGAGAACCGAATCGTTTCATCCGTCATGTCGCCCAGCACTACGCCATTGGAATAGTTAATCTGTTGAGCGGCAGTAAACGTGAAGGTGAAATTGGTGTTCGATGCGATATTGATGTCATTGATGTTGAAAACCGAAGTCGATTTGTTCATCGAAACATAGGGAGGACCCGTAACTACCGTCGTTTCATCCTCGGCAGGATCGAAAACCTTGCCGCTGTTGGCTACCGAAGCGCTGTTGCCGGTGTAAGTAACGGCCTTCTGATCGAGCGAACCGCCGCGGGTCCAACCTTCGAACTTGTCCACATAAGGCCAGTAGCCATCGACTTTCTCGACCTTCGTGCCGCAGTTCTCGCTGTAAAGAGCGTTACCCGTCGGAACATCGCTGTCGCTCTGTACGACCGTGATCGTAGCCTCGTCCGTAAGCGGGAAGCCCTCGACCGTGGAGCTGGCGGTCAGAACAAGGATTGCGCTGCGCTCTCCCGAAGCCTGACCCAGCGTGAAGGTAAGCTGCGTCGTACCGGTCTTGCCCGACATCGCGCTGGGAGTAACCCACTGCGAATCCCCGGGGTTCTTGAATGTCAGGGTCCAGTCGCCTTTCGAAACGACCTCGACCGTCTGTTCGAGCTTGCCGCCCTCGAGTTTCCCGGCGACAGTCACCGACTCGCCGCCGTTCACGGTAATTTCGGGCATGCCCGAATAACCGCCCTCTTCGTCATCGTCCGAACATGCGCTAAAAGCCGTCACGGCCAGCGCTGCACAGAACAATGTCTTCCAAAAATTTACTACTTTCATAGAGTTGAGTGTTAGTTAAAAAATGTATTGTTTGTAGCCAAAATTTTTTAAATTCACTACATAATGACAATATTATGCCTCAAAGTTAAAATTATTTTCCGGACCTGCAAAGGTTTGTAACATTCTTTTAATAATCAGATCGGTCCGAATTGCAACCCTTTTCCGTCCGAACAGCAGTTCGCCGACGGGGACAGAAGACCCGGAACATGCGCTCGGGCATACTCCGGGTCAGCAGTATCCGCTCGATCAGCGTATTCTGTCGGCTGCGCGCACCAGCAGTTCGTCGCGGAAAATCGCACGGGCCGCCAAATAGGCAAACAGCAGGCAGACCAGAGGCAGCACAATGGCGGGCTTGAAGCCCTGCGTATGGAACGTCAGGTCGGAGAAGACCCGCCAGCTCAAAAAGTAATAGACGCCTTCCATCACCAGCGAGCCTAACAGCAACACCATTTCCACCACACAGAGGCGTATTTGCAGCAAACGGCGACGGAACAGGAAAATCGTCACCAGCGGCAGCGCACAGGCCAGCGCCAGCAGGACGCCCATATAGACGGTGGACTGGACAAGCTCCCCTTCGGCGGTTTTCAACCCGAAGGCGTAAAGCCCGAACTCGCCGGCGTCACCCGCAAACCACGCCAGCCCCGAAAAGAGCGTCACGGCCATAAGCGCCGCAATGATCAGCAAATAAAGCGTTTGGATTCGTTGTATCATCATTTACAAAGTTTTGTCGATCAGGTATTTGTTCCGCTCGGAAGACCCTCTGTTGATCAGCTCGCCCAAAAATCCGGCCAAAAACAGCTGAACGCCGAGAATTACGGCCAAAATCGCCAGATAAAACAGCGGCTGGTCCGTAACCGCCCGCAGGGGCAGGGCGTGGCTCTGCTTCCAGAGCTTCTCGGCGATGATCCACACCGTCGTGCCGCCGCCCATGAGGAACATCAGCGTTCCGAGGCTGCCGAAGAAGTACATCGGCGAACGCCCGAAATGCGTCATAAACAGCACCGTGATCAGGTCCAGATACCCTTTCACCGTGCGTTCGAGGCCGAATTTCGAACTGCCGTACTTGCGGGCGCGATGGTCGACGACCTTCTCGCCGATGCGGCCGAACCCGGCCTGCTTGGCCAGGAACGGAATGAAGCGGTGCATCTCGCCGTAGACCTCGATGGCCTTCACCACCTTGCGGCGGTAGGCTTTCAGTCCGCAGTTGAAGTCGTGGAGTTTGATGCCCGAGACGGTGCGCGCCGTCCAGTTGAAGAATTTGCTGGGCCAGCGTTTGCCGATCGGGTCGTGACGTTTGAGTTTCCATCCCGAAACCATGTCGTAGCCCTCTTCGAGGATCATGCGGCGCATGTCGGGAATTTCGTCGGGCGAGTCCTGCAAGTCGGCGTCCATCGTGAAGACCACGTCGCCTTCGGCGGCAGCGAATCCGCAGTAGAGTGCGGCCGACTTGCCGTAGTTGCGGGCGAACCCGATCGCCCGCAGGGCGGGATAGTGTTCTTTGAGGCGTTCGAGCGTCTCCCACGAGCCGTCGGTCGAGCCGTCGTCGACGAAGACGATTTCGTAAGAGAGGCCGTTTTCGCGTGCTACGCGGTCGATCCAGGCCGTCAGTTCGGGGAGCGACTCCTCCTCGTTGTAGAGCGGTACGACCACCGAGATATCCAATCGCTTCTCCATCCGGTTACTCCTCCGTATTGTTGTCGAATCGTTGCCGGGGCTGTGCGAGGGCGGCGAGCACCAGTCCGAACAACAGGCCGAGCAGGGCTTGTCCGGCGACCGACGAGAAGGTGATCCAAAGAGGCGACTGCACCATCAGGGCCATTTGTGAGATCATTTCGCCGGTATACAACCCCGTTTTCGAGAGAAGCGCGAACGATTGTTCGTAGAGTTCGGCGTATTTGTCCGTGAAGAGGATGCGGCTGGCCAAGATCGTATAGGCGGCGTTGATAACGCCCACGAAGAGCGCCATGGCGACGATGAATCCCAACCGCCTGCCGTATCCGTACTCCTCCTCGCGTGTCGAGCGGGATGTCGCCCGTTTGCGTGTGTAGTATAAGAGCAGCCCGATGTAGAGGGCCAGTCCGATGAGTCCGAAAAATCCCGCTCCCGTGGCGTCTCCCAGCAACGAGCAGACGGCCGATGCGCCGCCGATGACGGCACCGTACTTCGCGGCGTCGTTCCAAAAATTCGTCTGGTTCATATTGAATTGGATCGTGTCATTATGTCCGTCAGTTGAGTTCCGCCGCACCCTGCCGCACGATTTCGGGCTCTTCCTGCGTGAGGTCGACCACCGTGGTGGGCACGATCGAACCGTATCCCCCGTCCACGACCAGCGCCACTTCGCGGCCGTAACGTTCGTGGATCAGTTCGGGGTCGGTCATGTACTCCGCGTCGTCGTCGCTTTTGAGCGATGCGGTGATGAGCGGGCACCCCAGCTGTTCGACGATCGCCCGCGGAATCGCATTGTCGGGGATGCGCACGCCGATCGTCTTGCGGCGTTGCAGCGCCTTGTCGGGCATTCGCGACGATGCGTCGAGCAGGAAGGTGATCGCTCCCGGCAGATTGCGTTTGAGAATCTTGAACGCGGCGTTGTCCACCCGGCAGTATTCCGCCGCCCGCGAGATGCCGTCGCAGATGATGCTCAACTCACCGGTCTGTTTGCCGCTGAGTTGGCGCAGTCGTTCCAGACCGCGTGCCGAGCGGAGCGAACAGCCGTAGGCGTAGACCGAATCGGTGGGGTAAACGACCACGCCGTCGCGCTCCAAGGCTTCGACGACACGCCGTATCTCCCGTTCGGCGGGATTCTGAGGATAGATGCGCAGGATCATACGTCGGCAAAGATACGAAAAGTCGAGCGCAGAAGCAAGCGTTAGCTTGATTATGCCGAGA
>ENA-ORRN01002649-ORRN01002649.1-human-gut-metagenome-genome-assembly--contig:-NODE-2649-length-11093-cov-2.868001_pt1 | contig 11093 bp, 8 predicted proteins | sample MGYA00242174_ERZ509132 | MGnify/ENA primary metagenome ERZ509132 (study PRJEB26280, sample SAMEA2338671) | human gut metagenome | biome: human gut; feature: human-associated habitat; material: faeces...
AATACAAATAATACCACAGAAACAACAAAAGATTGTGTTAAAACAACAAATATTTGGAATGCCGGTTATGTAGGACTTCCAAGATTTGGAGAGATATTTGCCAGTCAACAAGGAAGTGAATATAATAGTTCAAGTAATATATTGTTAATAACACCATATAGCTCTTCTCATATTTGGGTCGACTACAAAGATGGGGACACTATCCTCGGCATTCCTTCCAATACCTATGCTGCTCGCCCATCTATTAATCTAAAATCAAACGTTGTTATAACAGGTGGATCTGGAACTAAAAGTAATCCATTTACAATAGCTCTTAAAGATTAATACTATAATAAAATAGAAGCTTCTTGCTTCTATTTTAAATTGGTATAAAGATAATTGAAGTAATCATGTTGAATGGCTAGATTACTATATTTTATTTTATTGTTTACGCTTTCGTTTATTTTTATTATTTCGTCTATGGTATATCTTTTATTGGTATAATAGGTTATGTTATCATTGCTAGCATTATAGAAAGCTATTTCATTTTTCCATGATCCATCAGCAAATACTGTTATACTTTGGTAATTACTTGCAAATAAATCTTGTCCGGTTGAATATCTTGAATCGTATTCTAAATTAAATAAATTAGCAACTGTTGGTAGTAAATTAACATAACTTGTATACTCTGTATAAGTAGTAGCTTCTAAATCATTTGACCAAATAACCATAGGAACTCTTTCGTTTTCATATTTTTCTTCTATGCTATAAGGTAGGGCATCTTCTAATATATTATTTGCAAGTCCATAAGGGTAGTGATCTCCATATAAAATAATAACTGTATCATCTAGTTTTCCTTGACTTTCCAATCCTTTTAAAAGTACTCCCAATCCATCATCTAATACTTTAAGTTTTGACATATATCTTTTTAATTTTATATTATAATTAAAATACTTTTCACCTTCAAATAAATATAAATATTTATCACCGTAAGTGCTACTACCATATGGTTGATGTGAGGTAACAGTTGTTAACCAAGTCATGAATTTATCTTTTTCTTTATAATTTTTTAAAATATTTACAACTTGTTTCATGAACTCTTCATCACTTGCCCATTCTTCATCTTTGGTATTATATGTAAGTTTTAAATCATCTACATCATAGTATCTTTTAGAACCCATATTAGTATGTATTTCTCTTCTTTGATAATATTTTTCTGTATAATCATGCATACTAGTAGTTTTATAACCTTTATTATTAAATAAATTAAAAATACTATAAGGATAAATATTATTACTATAAGTATTAGCTGTACATTTATTATAAATAGAATACAAACCTATCATACCACTTAATTCATTATTACCTGTAGCACATGAATTTCTTGGAGAATAATTGTTTTTAAAATAATAACCACTATTTAATAATTTATAAAAATTAGGATATAATTCTTCATTTATAAAAATATCATTAACTGATTCCATCATAATAACTATTAAATTTTTATCTTCAAATAAACCAGTATAACTATTTTTATTAGTTTTAGTATTATTAATAAAATATTCATTTAAATAATTTAAAGTTAAATTATCTTCTTTATTAATTAATTCTTGCCACTTAGTATCATTTATATTATTACTATTATTATTATTATTGTTATTAGTATTTATATTAATAGTATCTACATGATAAAAAATATTTTTAATATCTAAAACACCAAACATAGTACTACCAAATTCTCTAATAACAAGACTTGGATTACTTGGATTATTAAATAAATCTTTATTACTAATAGCTTGTAATTTATTTTGTAATATATCAAGATTTAAAGTTAAACTATATAAAAATCCAAATACTAATAAATAACTTATTAAAGCAAGACTTGCTTGTAATTTGTTAAATTTATTGTTTTCTTTAATTTTAATTATTTTTTTATTAATTAAAATATAATAAGTAATTACTAAGATAAAAGGAATTAATATTAAATAATAATACCAATAAAAACTTTTAATAAAATCTATTATATAACTACTAACAGCACCTGCTTGACTAGTTATATTAAAAGATATATAAACACCTAAAAAATTATTAAAACCTGCTTGTAAAATAGTATAAATAGTAATTATAAATACTATTAATATATTAATATTTCTTACTTTATCTTCTTTTAAATAAAGTTCTATATAACTAATAATTAAACTAATTATAATAGTTGATAATAATATTCTAATTGTAGATACATTAAAAATATTATTATTATTTATTAATTTAAAGATAAATTCAATTAGAAAGATACTAGTAGTTAAAATAATAGTATTATAGAAAAATTTATTAATTTTTTTCAAACTTAACACTTCACTTTCAAATTAATTTTATCATATATTTTTAACTTTGTAAAATTGTATCAATTACTTAAAGTATAGACTTTTAATTAGAATTGATTTATAATACTTAAACCTAATATATATAATAAATTAGTAAGAAAATTATAAATCTATAGAAGAAGTGGTGAGAGAAATAAATGAAAAAACTAGAAAAAAATGATTATATTGGAGTTATCAGTTCATCTGGCTTTTTAAAAGGAAGAAATAAATGTGAAATTGAAGAATCAATTAAACTTATAAATGAAATAGGTTTAAATGTTAAATTAGGAAAGTATATTTATGAAAATACTATTAATAATGTTGTAAAAAATAAAGTTAGTGATTTAAGTGATATGGCAAGTGATAAAGATGTTAAGATGATTATTTTAAAAATGTATTTAAAAAATATGTAAATAAACCAATGATTAAATGTGAAGACTTTGGACATTCTCTATATAATTTAGTATTACCTATTGGAGCTAAAGTAATTTTTGATGCTATTAGTAAAAAAATAGAAATTCTTGAAGAAATATTTGATTAATAATAATTGTTTTTTATATAACATAAAAAATACTTTACAGAAATTGACTTTAGATATTTTTAATGCTATACTTACCATAAGGTGTTTTATGAGAGATAATTTATATGAAGCTTTAGATTTTTTTAATTTAGATGAACTTTTTACTTGGGATGATTTACAAGATGTTTATAAACCAATGGCTAAGAATAATCATCCTGATGTAAATGGACTATCAAGAGAAGAATATATGAAAGTAATAAATGCTAATAAATCAGTTTTACAAAATTATGAAATGAAAAATAGAACTTATTTATTAAAACAATTAGAATTAAAGAAACAAGCTTTTTTTGAAATATTAGATAATGATAAACGTAAGTATAATTTAAGTTTAGTATCTGATCTTGTTAATACATATAAAGCCTTATTAAATGGAATAACGGGTTTTAATCGTTTAAAAAAGTTAAAGCAAGAATATAATGAGAAATTAAGTATTATTTTACTTAATCATGAAAAACAAGAAAGATTAAATTTAGAACATAAAAAAGAATCAGTTAAAAAGTTTTTTGTTTATAAATATACTAAAATTTCTAGTTCTTTAGATCTTAATAAGTGTATAGAAGCAACTAAAGTATTATTAAGTGTTTTATAATTAAAAAAGCTGAGAAAGATGATATAGATGATTTAATTAAAAAACTTGATAATATTACTTTTAGTGATTCTAAAAGTGATTTAAATATAATAGATAATATAAGTTCTAGTTATACAATTTATATTAATAAAAATACTGGTTCCCTTGTTTATGTTGATAGTGTAGGGGAAGTTGTTAAATATCGTAAAAGTTTAAGTGATAAATTAGCAAGTTGTAGTTATAAAAAGTTTGATCAAGATTATTTAAGTTTAGAAAGATTCTTATTCGAAAGTAAATATGTAGGGGATAGACAAGTATATATGGTATCAGATGTAGCAGTGAGAGAAGATTTACCATATAGTAGATATTTATATTATCATGAACAAACAGGTTTAATGCTTGTTTATAAAGAAATTGAAGTTATAGAAAATTTTATTTTCTATGGTGAAAATAAAAGGGATTTGTTTGGTGATTTTTCAACGTATTTTAAAATTACTTCAATTAAAAGAGAAGACGTTTTCCATGGTAAATTTCGAGATAGGGAATACTTGTTTCAAAAAATCATGGAACAAACAAGTAAAGTTGATCATGTAAAAATGAATGAAGATGTTAAGAAAAATGGTATTGATATGGGTATAATGAAAAAATCTAGTCGTTAATTACTAGATTTTTTTATGTCTAATATAATAGGCAAGATAATAGGTTTTCTACCGGTTAGTTCCATAATATAAGTACTTATATTAGTTTGTAGATAACTTTTTATATCTTGAAAATTAATGTTTTCTTGTTTTAGTTTAGTAGTTATTAATAAACTAGCTTTTAATTCTAACATGTTAATAAGATCAGCATTGTCATTTACTTGAATAAAACCACGGGTTACGATATTAGGCTTTGTTAAAAGTTTTTTATTTCGCATATCAATATTAGAAACAATTACTAAAATTCCATCACTTGCCATGATTTTTCGATCTCTTATTACTTGACTTGCTACTTCACTTGCACTATTACTATTTATATAAATAGTATCAGATTTTATTTTTTCTCCAATAGTAATTTCGTGATTTTTTAAAATTAAAGTATCTCCATTATCAAGAATAAAAGTATTTTCTTTTTTAACTCCACACATAACAGCTAAATCAGCATGACTTTTAAGCATTCTATATTCTCCATGAAATGGTAGCATATATTTTGGTTTTATCAATCGAATCATTAATTTTAATTCTTCTTTATTAGCATGACCAGATGTATGAATATCTGAGATAGTTGAGTTAGTATAAACTTTAACTCCTTGTAAACATAGTTTATTAATGGTTCTTGAAATACTTAAGGCATTACCAGGAATTGGACTAGATGAAAATACTACAACATCATCTGGTCTTAGTTTTATATGTTTATGTTCTAAATTAGCAATTCTTGATAAAGCAGCAAGGGGTTCTCCTTGACTACCGGTACATAAAATACAAACTTCTTTTGGTTTTAAAGTATTAGCTTCTTCTGGAGATATAAATAGTTCTTTATGATTTATATAGCCTCCTTTAATTGAAATTTCAATATTAGATTCCATACTACGACCGAAGATACAAATTTTTCTTTTATGTTTATAACAAGTTTCAACAATGTGTTTCAAACGATAAATATTAGATGCAAATGTTGCTATTATAATTCTACTATTAGTTTCAGTATCAAAAATATCATTTAAAGCGGCATCAACCATGGATTCACTATTAGATATTCCATCATTTAAAGCATTAGTTGAATCACTGACAAGTAAATCAACTCCTTCTTCTCCAATTCTGGCCATTTTATGTAAATCAGCCATTGGTCCAATAGGAGTAAAATCAAATTTGAAGTCTCCAGTTGTAACAATTGTTCCATCAGGAGTTTTAACTCTAATACCGTGAGAATCTGGAACGGAGTGAGTTGTTATAAAAAAGTCAACTTCAAAATATTTAAATTTTATAACATCATCACTTTGATATGCAAATAAATTATCAAAGCGAAGATTTTTGTCAGCTAATTTCATTTTAATAAGTTCACACGCTTGATTAGGAGCATATATATTTTTAATATCAATCATTTGAATTAAAAGAGGAATAGCTCCTATATGATCTTCATGTCCGTGGGTAATAAATAAAGCTTTTATTTTATCTTCATTAGCTTTCAAATAAGAATAATCTGGAATAGAATAATCAATACCAAGGGTAGTAAGTTCAGCAAAAGAAATACCTGCATCAATTAAAATAATTTCATCATTGTGTTCAATTGCATACATGTTCTTGCCAATTTCACCTAAACCGCCTAAAATAAGAAAACGAGTTACATCGTTTTTCATTAAAAAAAAACCTCCTTTCTTTTTTAATTAAAAGAACTAACTTTAACATTATACATTTTTTTTAGAAAAAAGTCTATAAAAAGTAGATTTTTCTTTAAAAAAATGTTATATTTTATTTAGTAGAGGTTAATATGAAAAATAAAAGAGGTTTTACGTTAGTTGAATTATTAGGAACAATTTCTTTAATTGCTATTATTTTAGCAATTGTATCGGTATCTTATATAAATATTACTAAACATATAAGATTATCGTATTATAAATCATTAGAAGAATCAGTTTTAGTAGCAGGATCAGAATACTATGCTTATACAAGTAATAGACCAAATATGTTTGGAGAAGAAAAAAAGGTGTCTTTAGCATATTTAGTTGAGAATAAATATATAACAAATGTAGTAGATAAAAAAGGAAATACTTGTTCTTTAGATAATAGTTATATTACATCTTACAAGAATTCTTCAGATAAAACCAAGTATTATGTTTGTTTAATATGTAATTCAGATGATTATAAAACAAGTACTTTAGAATGTAATGGTTCTCTTGATTATACTTTAAAAACATATTTAACTATAAATGATACAGGAAGAGAATATCAAGAAGGAACTTGGGTAAATAAATATGTAAAAGTAGAATATAAAACATTAAATGATATAAAAGAAGCAATAGCAAAAGATCAAAGTGGTAATATAAAAAAATGTAATATGACTTTAAAAAATGGATTTAGAAGTTGTACATTAACTCTTGATGTAAGTGGTAAATATGAATTATATGGAACAAATGATGATAAAAGTACAGGTAATATTACTAAAAATATTTTAGTAGATAAAATTAGTCCATCTTTTACTATTTATGAGGATATAACAAAAATAGAAAATAAAGTTTTAAAAGAAACAACAACAGATAAAATAACTGTAAATATAAATGTAAAAGATATAGTTGATAATGAAAGTAAAGTAAGAAGTATAAAATATTCGTTTGGTAAAACAGAAGAATATGTAGTAGTTGATAATACTAAAACTGAATTTAGTTTCACGAAAGAAATAGGTTTAGGTATATCAGATTTAATAGTTGTTGTAGAAGATTATGCCGGAAATATTACAAAAAAAGTAGTAAAATATGAAGTATTTAATAAAACTCAAAAACCAACAACGGAGTTTTGTAATAATATAACTTATAACGGTTATGAACAAATATTAACTGAAGAAGCAGAAAATGGTTATAAATTCATTAATAATAAAGGTACAAATGCTGGGGAATATACAGTAAGTGCTGTTTTAGATGAAAATTATAAATGGGAAGATGGAACTGATAGTGATATAAGTTTTGTTTGTAAAATAGAAAGAAATCCAGTTGCTAAAGAAGGAACTTGTAAAACTTTAATTTATGATGGAACAACTAAAGCTTTAGTTTCTGGAGGGGAAAATATAACTCTTATAAATAATGAAGGAAAAAATGCTAATAGTTATATTGTTAAAATGAATGCTAATGCTAATTATGCTTTTACAGATTTTTCAACTAGTAAAGAAATAGTTTGTAGTATTGGTAAAAAAGATTTAATAGTAGTAGCAAATAGTAATCAAAGCAAAACATATGGATCAAGTGATCCTACTTTAACTTATACTTATTCAGGAAATATTTCAGGAGAAACTCCTAAGTTTACAGGATCACTTCAAAGAGCAAGTGGAGAAGCAGTTGGTTCTTATTTAATTAATAAAGGAACACTTGCTTTAATTGATAATGGAACTTTCTTAAAAAATAATTATAACTTAGTCTTTAATGGTTCAACTAATTTTACTATTACAACTAAAAATATTTCTAGTTTAACTATTACATTAGATAATACTACTTATACATATGATAAAACTGAAAAAAGACCAAATGTAGTAGTTAAAGATGGATCTAAAACTTTAACTTTAAATACCGATTATACTTTAAGTTATTCTAATAATATAAATGCTGGAACTGCTTATGTTAATATAACAGGAATTGGTGGTTATACAGATTCATCATCCAAAAGTTTTGTTATTAATAAACGAAGTATTACAGTTAAAGCTAATAACCAAACAATTAATTATGGAAGTAGTATAGCTCAAGGAACAGGTCATATAACAGTTAGTAATTTAGCAAGTGGGGATATAATAACTAGTATTAAATTAACTCAGTCGACAACTTCTGCTACAACAAATGGAGTGATTACCCCAAGTAATGCTATTATTAATAGTGGTAATAATAATTATAATATTACTTATCAAAATGGTACGTTAGTAATAAACAATGTTCAAATATGTGCAAATATTTATATAAATGGAGCAAGTAAAATAGGAAATAATACTTCTGATACTGTGATGTGTTGTAATTCAACTAATGGTTCTTCTTGTAATATAACCTTACCATCAATTACTCCAAAAAGTGGTTTTACTGCTCTTGGTTATAGCAATGATGGAGATAATTTAACTTCAGCAACCAATCAAGCTAATACAAATGTTACAATTTATAAGCCAAATGAAACAGGTGAACTTCCAAATTATTATGCTATTACTAAAAGTAATTCAAGAAATTCTTATAGCGTAACCTATGATTTAAATGGTGCAACGTCTTATACAATTGGAGGAAGCTGGTATACATCTTCAAATAGATTTACATGTTATGCAGATTATGCTTATAATGGGGATGATTTACCAGATGAGTGTGGTATTACTTTACCAACAATTACAAGATCGGGTTGGACGGTTCATGGCTGGTCTGAAAACTCAAATAACGAATCAGCTACTTATAGTCAAGGACAAGTTTTAACTCTTCATGATGATATAGATTTATTTGCTATAACTTCTAAAAGTATTACATTATCTTATAATACAAATAGTACAACTACAACAACAGATAATTTAACTAATAAAAGAGAAACTAAAGTAATTTACAATACTAATGGTACAATGTTTAATATACCAAGTTATGATAATGGTAAAGTATGTAGAAGTAATGGTGGTGATAAGTACCATGGTTATCAATTACTAGGCCTTGCATCAACCGCATCAAGTAGTAATGTAGAATTTTGTTATGGAGATCAAATCTATCTTGAAAACGATAAAACTCTTTATTTAGTATGGCAAGATATGTATGCAACAGCTGTTGGAGCAGTTAGTAATAACTTAAGACTTCGTTCAGGTCCTGGGACAAGTTATTCTCAAATAGCTTCTATAAAAAAAGGTGATCCTGTTTATATTAAAAGTGCAAATTACGTATGGAACAAAAGTGATAAGCATACTTGGTATCCTGTTATCTATGGTGATAAAATAGGTTGGGCTGCTGGTAATACTTCTAATAATAGTACTTTGAAAAACTTAACTTTAAAAACCAAACCAAATGCTGATAGTTGTAGCTATGCTTATTCATGTAATAGTAATAATAAACTTTTAAGTATAACACCAAGTGATGTAGTTTTAAATATTACATCCAATCCTTCAAAGCGAAAAATGCAACAAACTTTAGCAATTTCTAATCAGTGTGGTCCAATGGTAAGTGCAACAAGTAGCAATTCAAGTGTTGTAACCGCAACAACTGCCGGTTTAATTCAGGCTATATCTGGAAGTGTTGGAGTTAATCAAACTAAAACAGCAACTATTACTTATAAAACCAAATATGGTTGTAGTGAAGATGTAAATGTTTTAGTTAAAAATACCGAAGCAACCGAACCTGATATTACAATTTCTGTTAGTGGAGATTCTTCAACTTGTAGTGGCTCTTATATAAAAGGAGCAACAGCAACTGTTGTTTGTAAATCTGATTTACCAATAACATCATATTCAGCTAAAATTGGTTCAACATCATATGCTGAAACAACTTCAGGTAATACAAAAACATCAATTATTAAATTATCTTCAACAGGAACAAAGACAATAAATGTAAGTTGTGCTAATGCCGAAGGCTCCTCTTCAGCATCAAAAAAGGTATCTATTAAGGTTAGAAACGCCTCATCTTCATGTGGATGTTCAGAGTATTATAATTATGAAACAGCAGGACGTGTTTGCAGTAGATGTACTAGTTGGTATTTATACTTTTCTGATCAGCAAAATTCAGAATTTGGTACATCAGCAGTTCCTGGAACATTTTGTTATTCTTCCTCAAGCAGAAAAGATTTTAGAAAGTCTTATTATTATAATTGCAAATCAGCATCAGCTACTACTGTAAGATGTGATTGGAAATTATATAAATGTTCATCATATGCTTGTAAGAGTTATAAAACTTGTTGTCATACATAGGAGGAGTTATGAAAAACAAAAAAATATTAATAATAGTAATAATATTATTTATTCTAGGAATTATCTTAATTTTAATACCTTTAATTAATAAGACTGGACTAAAAGTTAAACTTTCTAATCTAGTTATTACTGATAATTCTTTAACTATTGATTATACCAATGTATCTAATAAAGTAATAAAAAATAAAAAATTTATGTTATTTTTTCAAAATGATAAAAAAGAATTAATTATGTCTACTATACTTGAAATAGATAATTTAAATATTAATGAAACAAAAACTTATGAATATATACAAGATTCTAGTTTTAAAGAAATACCTAAATATTATTATTTAAAAGAATATAAAAATGATATGGAAATTATTGAAAATATAAATTTAAATACTAAAATGAGTAAAATATTACAAGAAAAAGCTAAAGAAGTAATAGAAAAAACTTACTATTTAGAAACATTTACTAATACTACTTTAACTATTAATGATATTGAAAAAAAATTAAATGAAGAAATAGATATTTTTCATAAAAAAGAATATAATTGTTCTTTAGATAATTCTTATGTTTTAGTAAAAAAAATAAATAATAATTATAATTATGAAACCTATATTGAATGTGAAATTTTTAAAGAAGAATAGTTTGTAATTCTTCTTTTTATCTTGTAAAAAATTTAAAATATGATAAAATAAATTCAGTTAGTGGAGGTATATATGGATTATGAATTAATATCGAAAATAAAAGATAATGTTGATATTGTTGAATTTATTTCTAAATATATTCCACTTGTTAAAAAAGGTAAAAATTATTTTGGTTTATGCCCTTTTCATAGTGATAATAATCCATCTTTAAGTGTATCAAGAGAAAAACAAATTTATAAATGTTTTGTTTGTGGAGAAGCTGGTAATGTTTTTAATTTCATTGAAAAATATGAAAATGTAAGTTATAAAGAAGCTATTAAAATAGTAGGTAATAGTGTTGGTATTTTAACAACTGAGATAAAAATAGAAAATAACAAAAATCA
>ENA-ORRN01002651-ORRN01002651.1-human-gut-metagenome-genome-assembly--contig:-NODE-2651-length-11091-cov-3.456778_pt1 | contig 11091 bp, 11 predicted proteins | sample MGYA00242174_ERZ509132 | MGnify/ENA primary metagenome ERZ509132 (study PRJEB26280, sample SAMEA2338671) | human gut metagenome | biome: human gut; feature: human-associated habitat; material: faeces...
TAATACACCCGTATATGGCGGTTGCGGAACAAAGTATTAGTCTGAAAACACGCCGTAAGACCGAGTTCAAACACAATCACTCGTGGCTAACCGACTTATTTTGCGGTTTTGCGGCGTCCCTTCGCGGCTTCCGCGATGGTATTGTTTTCTTTAAGGAATTTGAAAAGTTTGTCGATGATAAGACCGTTCTCGATATAACCGCGCTGTTTGTCGCTTACCGTTTTAGCGTATTCTTCCGCGTCCTTGCCGACGGAAGCTGCCTGCTCCGCAATCTTGGCGTCGATTTCTTCTTTCGTCGCCGAAATCTTCTCGTCGGTTAAAAGCTTATCGATAACGAGCTGAGTTTTGACGTGTTCCTTAGCGGAATCTTTAAGACCCGCTCTGTAAGCGTCCATGGTCTGGTTGGTATATTTAAGATAATCTTCGAATTTAAGACCCTGATACATAAGTCTGTAAGAAGCCTGCTGTACCATGTTGTCGATTTCTCTTTCGATAAGACTATCGGGAATTTCGACTTCGCTCTTATCGGTGATCGCCTGTATAAGCTTATCTTCGATTTCTCTTTCGGCTCTCTGCGCGTTTGCTTTTTCAAGCTTTTCCTTGATGCTTGCCTTGTAAGCTTCAACCGTTTCGTTGCCCGTTTTTTCCTTAACGAACTCGTCGGTAAGCTCGGGAAGTTTCTTTTCCTTTATTTCGTGAAGGGTAACGGTGAACACCGCTTCTTTACCCTTTAAGTCTTCCGCGCCGTAGTCGTCGGGGAACTTAACGGTGATGTCCTTGGTTTCGCCGACGTTCATGCCTTCGACCTGTTCTTCGAAACCGGGGATGAACGTTCCGCTGCCGAGAGTTAAATTCTGCTTTTCGGCAGTGCCGCCCGCAAACTTCACTCCGTCGATCGCGCCGCTATAATCGATAACGGTAATATCTCCGTTTTTAGCCGCTCTGCCCTCGACGTTTTCTTCGGTTGCATGCTGCTCTAAAAGCCTGTTTACTTCGCTCGCGACGTCGTCGTCTTTAACATTATACTCAACTTTATCTATCTTTATACCTTTGTATTCGCCGAGTTTAACTTCGGGTTTAACGGGTACTACGGCAGAGAAAGTAAGCCCTTTTGCGTCGAGCTTGTCGATTTCCACGTCAGGTCTGTCGATAGGCTCGATGGTCGGCTCTTTCTCGAGAACGTCATAATAATATTTGGAAAAAGCAAGGTTGACGGCTTCTTCGTAAAACGCGCCCTTACCGTAGGTCTGCTCGATAACGGACTTGGGAACATGTCCCTTACGGAAACCGGGAATCTGATATTTACCCTTGGTCTTCTCGTAAGCCTGATCCTGCATGGTAGCCCATTCTTTTGCCGTGAGGGTTACGGTAACCTTAACGGTACTCTTCTCGCCTTTTTCGAAAGTGTATTTCATAACTGCACTGCTCCTTAAACGGAATTTTACTTCCTATAAATTTATCTTGATTGTTTTCGCTCTGCTATTTTAGCACAATTTTATTTTTTTTACAAGTTTTTGTGTCAATAAAATTTACTTTTATCAAATTTTTATATATAATTGGTATAAATATCACCAAGCCGACCCGGTAAGAGCAGGTTTTTATATCGAAAAAGCCCGATTTTCCCGTTTTTACCAAACCATGAAGCGGAGGAATCATGCCTCAGGACGCGTTTACGCTTTCTCAAAGCGCGAAAGAACTGAATAAACTTTTAAGCGGAGCTAAAATAAACAAGGTTTCGCAACCCGATAAAGACGACGTTTACCTTTTAACCTATTCTTCGATAGGCTCGAAAACGCTCGTTTTATCGTCGAACGCCGAAAATTGCAGAATATCCTTTATATCGAAGGAAAAGTCCAACCCGAAAGTCGCGCCGAACTTCTGCATGCTTCTTCGTAAACATCTTCTCGGCGCGTCGATCGAAAAAATCGAACTCATGGGAACGGAGAGAATAATCGCGATAACGTTTCTTTGCAAAAACGATTTCAAAGACAGCGTCACGAAAATTCTTTACGCCGAAATAATGGGCAAATATTCCAACCTGATTTTAACCGAAAACGGGCTGATTTTAGGTTGCCTCAAAAACGCGCCTTTGGACGTCGCGACGACGAGAGTTACCCTTTCGGGAGCGGAATATAAATTCCCGAAGCCTCAGGATAAAGCCGAATTAACTAACGAAAGTGAGGCTATAAGCCGATTATCGGCATTTTCAGGCGAAGATTTCGGCAATTTTATCTTCAACAATTTCAAGGGTTTTTCTTATCAGACGGCAAACGAATTCGCCTATAGATGCGGAGATGAAAGAGACCCCGAAAAACTCTATCGCATAATTTACGATTTATATTTCAATCCGCCGATAAAGCCGAATATCGCGGGCGAAGGGAAGCTTCGGGACTTTTACGTTTTCGATTATCTCACCGTCGGCGGAGAAAAGACGTATTTCGACACGATCGCCGAAGGGCAGGACGTTTTCTACACTTCGCGGGACGTTAAAAAGGGGTTCGACTTAAAACAAAAACAACTCCTCGACAAAATTAACGGGCTTATAAAGAAAAACACCAAAAAGCTTCAGGGCGAAAACGAAAAAATTCTGTCTTGTCAAAACCTCGACGACCTTAAACTCAAAGGCGAGCTTATCACGGCGTATATCTATAAGATTAAAGAGGGCGAAAGCGAAGTTACCGTCGAAAATTATTATGACGATATGAAGCCGATGAAGATTACGCTCGACAAAAACCTCACGCCGAGCAAAAACGCGCAGAGGTATTTCAAAAAATACGCCAAGGAAAAACGCGCCCTCGAAATAGTCGTTCCGCAAAAAGAACAGACCGAAAAAGAGCTTGAATATCTCAACTCCGTCCGTCTCGAGCTTTTAAAAGCCGAAACGGTTGCAGATTTCGAGGATATCGAAAACGAACTTATGGAAGAAGGCGTTCTTCCGAAGCCGAAATTCCGCAAAAAACAGGAGAAAGAAACGCCGTACAGAGTTTACGACGTTGACGGTTACGTCGTCAAATGCGGAAAGAACAACATTCAGAACGACCGATTGACGGCAAGGGCGTTTAAGGACGATTTGTGGCTTCACACCAAAGCTTACCACTCCTCGCACGTAATTATAGAGACAAAGGGCGGGAAAATCCCCGATAACGTGATAGTCATCGCCGCGGAAATCTGCGCATACTATTCGGACGCGCAGGGCGGAAGCAAAGTCCCCGTCGATTTCACCGAGAAAAAACACGTCAAAAAGCCTCCGAAAGCCAAGGCGGGAAGCGTTATTTACACCGACCAACAAACCATTCTCGTTTCTCCGTCCGCACATACGGAACTTTCAAAAGTATAAAAATCGGTCGGAAAGATTATAAAAAACGTCATCGACAAATTGTTGTCGGGAGGAATAATGAAAATAGGATTTTTCGTCGACGTCTTTTATCCGATGATAGACGGAGTTATAAAAGTCGTCGATAACTATGCAAGACTTTTAACGGCTCGAGGAAACGAAGTTACCGTTTTCTGCCCGAGCGGAACCGAAAAACACGACGACGGCATTTACCCTTATAAAGTCGTTCGCTGCGAAGCTTTGTCGGCTCAGAAATTCGATTACGTTCTTCCGCTCCCCGCGCTCGACCTTTTTTTTTTAAACGAGCTTCAGAAAAGCGATCTCGATATCGTTCATATCCACTCCCCGTTCACCGTGGGAATGATGGTAAGGAATACGCCTTGAAAAAAGAAATTCCGCTCGTGGCGACGCTTCACTCGCAATATAAGCAGGACTTCGAGAGAACGCTGAAACTTAAACCGAGCGTAGAAATCGCCATGCGCGCCATCATGCAGGTTTTCAATTCCTGCGACGAATGTTACACCGTCAACGAAGCGATAAGAAAATTGTATATAGACGAGTACGGGCTTACTTCTCCCTGCTTTATCCGCCCCAACGCGACGAACCATAAGCCGATTGACGATAAAAAGTCCGCCTATAAGTTCGTTAACGATATGTTTTCGATAGACGAAAAGGAAAATATGCTTCTTTTTGTTGGGAGGATAAACTATCTTAAAAACGTCGATTTCATTGTACGTTCGCTTAAAATCCTAAAAGAAAAAAAGTTCCCGTTCAAAATGCTTTTCGTAGGTTCGGGCGAAGACGAAGACCAACTTCACGCCCTCACGGAGCAACTCGGATTGTCGGAAAACATAATTTTTGCGGGAAGAATTTCGGAAAAAGAGTCGCTCGAAAAAATTTATGCGCGTGCCGATCTGTTTTTATTCCCCTCTATGTACGACACCAATTCGCTCGTACAGATAGAAGCGGCGTGCCAGGGAACTCCCACGCTTTTCCTTCGCGGAGCAAAAACGGCGGGAACGATAACAGAAAACGTAAACGGATTTTTATGCGCGCCCTACGAGGAAGCCTACGCAGACAAGATTGCAGACGTTTTAACCGACAAAGCCCTTTACGAAAAAGTCTCGGCAAACGCGAAGCGCGACTTATACAAAACGTGGGACGAAGTGACCGACATGATAAACGCCGATTACGTTCGGCTTACTTCAAAAAGCAAAAAATAAAACTCCGAAAAATATAAACGACAAAGCAATACGGCGGGGTGACGAAAGTCACCCGCCGATTCATAATATATCGGTCTTAGATTTTCGATTTTATCCAATTATCCAGAAAAGTCATTTGCTCGGCGGTGTGAAACCAATGTTCGCCGTTTTGCATAATTGTAAGCGACGAGCCTGTTTTTTCGGCAAAGACTGTTATAACCTCTTTCGATGTAAGGTTATCCTTTTCGCCGTATAAAATATCCGTCGGAACTCGCCATGAAATCGGATTTTCGCGCACGTATTCGAGATAATTATACGAAAGAGTCTCCCCGAAGTCCGTCTTTATTTCTTTGCGAGCTTTAAGCTCTTCTTCTGTTACGCCCGCCCAATGCATCATGTTTTCTATAAGATTTTCCATATCGACAACGGGCGATATGAAAAAAGCTTTATCGATTTGCTTTTCGGAAAGCGTGTTCATCGAAAAAAACGCGCCTATACTGTTGGCGATTAAAATTACGGAATCATATTCCCGTTTTTTCTCGTCAAAATACTTTTTAAATTCTTCTTTTGCTTCCCACGGCGTTTCAGACTTATAATCAAAACCAATCACACCGCAATTCGGAAACATAGCTTTATAATGTTCCGCTTCTTGTGCGTTGCCGCCTTTTCCGTGTACGTAAACAACAAGTTTTTTCATGGTATTCCCCTTAAAAAATATAAGATAATCGACTTATAGCGTGGTTTTTTCTTTTTGTTCAGCAGGTTTCGTAATTACGGAAAGAGCGACTATTCCCACAAATAAGATAACGGGATAAATGGTCGAAAACAATAAACCCGTTTTTATATCGGAGGATACGACGCCTTGAAGAGTGGGTCCTATCGTGCAGCCGACGTCGCCCGCCAAGGCAAGCATACCGAACATTTTGGTTCCGCCCGTTTTATATTCTCTGCCCGCCAAAGCGTAAACCCCGGGCCACATTATACCGACGAAAAGTCCGCCGAACGCTATCCCCGCAAGCGAAAAATACGGGTTTCTCGATAAGGATGCAAGAAGATACGCGCACGTTAAAAGCAATCCGCTTCCCGCAAGGAAGGCTTTTAAGTTCATTTTGTCGCCTAAAATTCCGTAAATTATTCGGGAAATCGCCATTCCGAGCGCAAACAGACAAGTTCCCATAAGGTCGCCCGTGGTTTTGGAAACGTTAAGGCTTTTTTCCGCAAAATAGGAAGCCCATTGCGCTATGGCTTGTTCCGCCGCGCCCGAAGCTATCATTAAAATCATAAACAAAAGAAAGCCTTTCATCTTGAAAATGCTTTTATACGTCATCGGGTCGTCGTCTCCGTCGAGCGTTTCGATGGGGCATTTCGCAAACAAAATGCAGTTAACTGCGGGCAGCGCGGCCAAAGCTATAGGTAAAAACACCCATTTTTCGATTGTAAAAAAACTGAAAAAAGCCGTTGCGGCAAGCACCACGAAAATATGCCCCCAGCAATAGAAAGAATGCAGAAAGCACATCGCTCCCGATTTGTTTTTAAGCGGCAAAGCTTCGACAAGCGGACTTAAAACGACTTCTACGAATCCTCCGCCGATTGCCATAAAGAAAGTCGCGATTAAAATACCCGCATAAGGGTGCATGATAAACGGCAGAGTTCCGAGAAAAATAAGCCCGAGCGTTGAACATATCTGCGCGATTATCGTTGACAGCCTGTACCCGAGCTTCATCGCGATAACGGCGGAAGAGCTGTCAACCAGAATCTGCACGGCGAAATTCAGAAAGACTATTAAAGTAATCTGAAATTCCGATATTCCGAACTGCGTTGAAAACCTCACGAAAAGGAGGGGGGATAAGTTGTTGACTATTGCCTGTATTATATATCCGAAATAACAGGCAATCAATGTGAGTTTGTAATTTTTGTTCATGATTTTTACCGTAATTACGGGTATTGTAGCATATTAACGCCTTTATGGCAACTGTTTTTCGACACGATATTATAAATCAACAAAATTAAACGCATCGTAAAAACCCGCCTATAAGTCGATTATCGGGCAAATTTTAAGATAATAAGCATATAAATGCTCAAACGTCTGAAAAAATTACGCGATTTTCACGTTTATTTGATTGCGCTAAATCGGCAAATATTATATAATAATTGTATTATAATAAAACGATTTAATCTTTTTATTATAAAATTATCTGTTAACGGAGATAAAAAATGAAAAAAATTGCTATATCACTCGACAGCGCATGCGACCTTTCGAAAGAGCTTATAGAAAAATACGATTTCAAAATAATACCTTTCGGCGTAAACCTCGGCGATAAATTCTTCTACGACGGAGAAATCAGTCCGGAGGAAATTTTCGAATATGCCGACAATAATAAAACTCTTCCTAAAACCAACGCGGTTAACGAGGAATCATTCAAAGAGCATTTCGCCAAAATTTTAAACGATTACGACGCTATAATTCACTTCTCCATTTCGTCCGAAATGTCGAGCGCGTATCAGAACGCCGTAAACGCTTCCAAGAATTTCAAAAACGTTTACGTTGTGGACAGCAGAACGCTTTCCACGGCAATTTCTCTCGAAGCCATTTACGCAAAGAAGCTTACGGAAACGATGGACGACCCCGCAAAAATAGTCGAACTCGTTAAAAAACGTATTCCTGCCGTTCAGGCAAGCTTCATCATCGAACGTCTCGATTACCTTTACAAAGGCGGCAGATGCTCGGGGCTTGCGCTTCTCGGCGCAAATCTTCTTAAAATCCGCCCCGAAATCGAGGTTTTGAACGGCAACATGAAAAACACCGAAAAATTCCGCGGCAAAATGGCAGACTGCGTTACCAAATACTGCAGAGCCACTCTTGAAAAATACAATCACCCCGACAAATCGGTTATCTTCATCACGCACAGCGTTGCCGATAAGGAACTTGTAGACGCCGCTAAAGCCGTCGTCAGCGAATACGGCTTCGAAAACGTTTACGAGACGACCGCGGGTTGCACTGTTTCGAGTCACTGCGGAAAGAATACGCTCGGTATTCTCTACATCAACGACGCGGAATAATCCGAAACTTTAAAGCTTTATAGGCGATTTGATTAAATCGTTTTCCGAACGACAAAAAATTACGGCATATCTTTCAGCCCGAAAGATACGCCGTTTTGATTTGCCCGAGTTTTGTCGGGTTATTTTTTACTTTGTCGGGTTATTTTTTACTTTGTCGGGTTATTTTTTACTTACTCTCATAGCGCGCATTGCGTTCAGGATTGCAAGTACGGCTACGCCGACGTCGGCAAACACGGCTACCCACATTCCGTAATTTGCTATCGGAAGCCCGAACCACCGGAAAGTCGTTGCGATAAGAACTCCGAACTTAACCGCCAATGCGAAGATTATATTTTCCTTCACTATGCGCATCGTTTTGCGGGCGATTCTCTTTGCCGTAACGATATCCGAAAGATTGTCGTGCATCAGGACGACGTCCGACGCCTCTATCGCGCTGTCGCTCCCCACGCCGCCCATCGAAATTCCCACGTCCGCACGCATCAGAACGGGCGCGTCGTTGATTCCGTCGCCGACGAACGCAAACACTTCCCCGCTCTTCTTTTCGCTTATCCGCTTATCGACGATATCGAGCTTATCCTGCGGAAGAAGTTTCGCGTGATATTCGTCTATCGAAAGTTCTTCGGCAACGCGCTTTGCGGCGTTTTCGTTATCGCCCGTGAGCATCGCGATTTTAATGCCTTCCGCTTTGAGGTCGGCAAGGGCTTTTTTCGCGTCCTTCTTAACGGTGTCGGAAAGCTCTATCGCGCCTTCATAAACCCCGTCAACCGCAACGTAAACAGTCGTTTTGTCGTTTTTAAGCTGATTAAACGCAACGTTTTCCATTCTCATCAGCTCGGCGTTTCCGCAGACGATTTCCTTATCGTTACCGATCGCCCTGATGCCTTTACCGGCGATTTCCTCCACTTCGTAACCTTCGGGAACGGTTCCGTCAAATTCCTTAACGATTCCGACGGCTATCGGATGAGAAGAATGCGCTTCGCAAATGCTTGCGTATTTTAAAATTTCATCTCTATTTTCTTCGGGATAAATGCCCGTAACGGAGAATTCGCCCGTCGTAAGCGTACCCGTTTTATCGAAGAAAATCACGTTGGTTTTGTTGAGCTGTTCGATGTAGTTCGCGCCTTTGACGAGAATTCCTCTGCTGCTCGCCCCGCCGATTCCGCCGAAAAATCCGAGAGGAATACTGATAACGAGGGCGCACGGACAGCTCACGACAAGGAAGGTAAGCGCGGTTTTAATCCATTTACCCCACGCTTCCGCGGCAAATCCGTTAATAAAGCCCGAAATAAGGGGCGGGAAAATCGCCAATGCAAGGGCGGCAAAGACGACGAAAGGCGTGTAATATTTCGCAAACGTCGAAATAAAGTTTTCGGTTTTCGCCTTTTTGCCCGAAGCGTTTTCGACCATGTCGAGAATTTTTGACGCCGTGCTGTCGTAAAACTCTTTGGTTACTTTTATTTCCAGATTGCCGTCGAGCGCGATGGTTCCGCTTAAAACCTCGTCGCCTTCTTTCACGAACACGGGCGCGCTTTCACCCGTCAACGCGCAAGTGTTGAGATTTCCGTGACCTTTCTCAACAACTCCGTCAAGCGGAATTTTTTCGCCCGCGATGACGAATACGCTTTCGCCGACGGTAACTTCTTCGGGATAAACTTCCTGCTTTTCGCCGTTTCTTTCAACCCTCGCTCTGTCCGGTCTGATATCCATAAGGTCGGATATAGACTTACGCGATTTCCCGGCGGCATAACTCTGGAAAAGCTCGCCGACCTGATAGAAAAGAATTACGGCAACGCTTTCGGCAAAATCGCCCCAACCTTTGGTAACGCCCTCGACAATGCCGAGCGCAAACGCGCCGAGAGACGCGACCGTCATCAGAAAGTTCTCGTCGAAAACTTTTCCGTGGGCGATATTCCTCGCGGCTTTAGATAAAACGTCATAGCCCGAAGCGATATAGATAACGCCGTAAACGATAAGCGATATCCGCCAATCGAACGTCACGAATTTTTCCGTTATAAATATCGCAAAAAAAGCCGCGATGCATGTGAGTATTCTTATAAGATTTTTTTTATTCTTATCCATAATTGCCCGTTAATCGACTTATAGACCGATTATTTCCCAATCGGGTTCGAGTTTGTTCGCCGTTTTCTTAACCTCGTCCAGAATGCCCGCTTTGGTCTCGTCATACTCGAGTGTCATTTTTTCCGCCATGAAATTGACGTTTACGGAAGCGATTCCGTCGATTTTGGCAACGGCTCTTTCAAGCGCGGCGGCGCAATTCGCGCAGTCCATGTTCTTAACTCTTACAACTTTTTTCATAATAAAAATCTCCTTTATGTTTTGAATTATCTTTCCGAACGTCTCCTTATTTTTCGGCGACGTGTTCGATAGCCATTTCAAATATTTTGACGACGTGATCGTCCGAAAGGGAATAAAAAACCTCTTTTCCGCTTTTCCTCGCCTTTACGAGTTTGCTTTGACGAAGAATGCGAAGTTGATGCGAAATTGCGGATTTTGTCATTCCTAAAAGCTCGCCGATATCGCAAACGCACATTTCGCTCTCGAAAAGAGCCATTAAAATATTCGTCCTCGTACTGTCTCCGAAAACCTTGAAAAGCTCCGCAACGTCGTATACCGTGTCTTCGTCAGGCATCATCGATCTCACTTTATCGATTATATTTTTATGAGTATGCTCGCATTCGCACGTTTCTATTATTTCGTCTTTTTCTTTCATTCGTCTTTTTACTCCGCTTCGATTGTAACAATTGAATAATTGTTCAACTGTTTTTATTATATTCTTCCGATAATGATTTGTCAACCGTTTTTACGAAAAAAAATAAAAATATTTAAAAAAAACGCGCCATGCGGATTTCCGTAAAGAAACCCGCATGGCGCAAATAAAATTTTCGTTCGTTACGCACTATGCAAGATAAAAATTCATAACTAAGCCGTTTTTCACTATCGCCTCTTCATAATATCTGAAAAGGGGGCTGGATTTGCCCTCGACGTAAGATAAAAGCATTTTTTTTTCGATTAAAAATTTACGTATACGGTCTATAACGGTTTTATCGGTCGGCGGGCAATAAAACGGATCAACGTCCTCATATCCTACGCACTCCAAATCCGAATTTACTATGTAACATTGTCCTTTAGCCAACTTCCCGTCCGTACCCATGTAAAAATTCAAAACTTTCAGGACGAGATTGTCGAAATCGCCTATGCCAGCCAAGAATAATACGAACCTCGGTCTTGCGGCGTGTTTTCAGACTAATACTTTGTTAGCCGATAGAAACCCCAACAGAAACCCGCCTTGAAACCGTCTTTTTTATGCTTTACGGCAAATTCGCCCTCGTTGTATTTGCATACGACATCGGTTGCCTTTACCATAAATCATTAAAAAATACGGTTTCAAGGTTGCCCTATATATTATGCTATCGACGATACCGCAAATTTTCAGGCGTAGCTTGCGTTTAAGTCGAGGCGTTTCCGCGGGTTAAT